>OLSX01003092.1_pt1 | contig 13828 bp, 7 predicted proteins | sample 1673141 | NCBI WGS metagenome assembly OLSX01 (sample SAMEA3136759, study PRJEB25190) | human gut metagenome | biome: human gut; feature: human-associated habitat; material: faeces | place: Austria | collected 2013
AATAGATTTAGGTTTTTAGTTATTAGGTTTTTAAGGTAGATTGACAGATTGTTTAGCTTAGGATGACAATGGAGGCCGTGAGGTTTTCATTCTTTCGACAAAAGTTAGTTAAACATAAGTTATTACGCTGAAGCTCGCTGATGAGTCTCAGCGTATTTTTTTTTGGTTCATTCGGAACATGGAGTGATATAGGGTCAGCGGATTTTCCCGGTTGGTGACAATGGATAATTATGAATAAATTTAAGGTAAACTGTGAAATCTCCGATGCTGACAACGCCACAAACAGCATCAAGTTCAAGTACAAGTATAGCAGCTATCATCTCCCAATCACCATTGACTACAGCAACAACACCTTCGATGATCCATTCCACCGCACCTTCGACTAACACCAATCACTATGCAATCCATCCACATCTCCACCCTCCGCAAAATCCTCTCCAGTCCCGAACCCATCGACATTCGTCTATGGACTCGTAGCGGTGAAATCCAATCCTGGCACCGCTGCATCTCCCTCAAATATGACTTCTACAAAGACGGTGCAAGTTGAAGGCAGAACATCAAGCAACGCTTTAATGTTATGCTGAGAAGTAGCCCGCCTTATCAAAAGGCACAAGACGAATGAAGCTACTGGACTCTAACGAGATCCGGTAGCTCCGAGATGTCTTTATCTTTGAGGTAAACGACATGGAGGTGTATATGCAGAGTAGCGAATTTGGCTAAAATTGTAAAATTCCTAAAGAAACAGTCTTCCTTTTAAAAGAATAGTATTATCTTTGTTCCGAAAAAGTGGTACATGTTCCGCTTTTTCGGAATGTATGATAGTTGACAGAAGCATTTATATCGACCAATTGATTCGTTCTAAAGGCAACGGATTGATTAAAATTATAACAGGATTAAGACGTTCGGGAAAGTCTTTCTTGCTAAAGAAGCTTTTCCGACAGCACCTGATGGATGATGGTGTTAAGGAAGACCATATCATAATTATTGATATGGAGAGTCGAAAGAACAAGCCATTCAAAGACCCTGACTATTTACTTGATTGGGTAGAAAAGGAAATGAAAGACGATGATACATACTACATCATTATTGACGAGGTACAGGAAGTGAATGACTTTGTTGAGGTTCTTTCCACTCTCTCGGTAACTGAAGGTACTGATGTTTATGTTACAGGCTCTAATTCACGCTTCCTTTCATCTGATGTGGTGACAGAGTTCCGCGGGCGTGGTGATGAAATCCATGTTTGGCCTTTGTCATTCAAGGAATTTATGTCTGTTTTTCCTGGTTCAAAGGAAGATGCATGGTCTGAATACATTATGTTTGGTGGACTTCCACAACTCTTAACTCAAATTGGCGATGATAAGAAATCCGATTTCTTACGTAGGCTATACCGTACCGTATATCTACGTGACATATATGAGCGTAATGACATTACCTTAAAACCTGAATTTGAAGAGCTTTCAAAGACTGTGGCTTCAAGCATAGGCGCACCTGTCAATGCTCTTAATATTGCCAACACTTTCAAGTCTGTAAGCAACGTTCAGAATATCACGGACAAGACGGTTTCCGTATATCTTGAATATATGCAAGATGCTTTCCTTATTGAGAAGTCTGAGCGATATGACATTAAAGGACGCAAGTACATCGGCTCGCTATCAAAATACTATTATCAAGATATCGGTTTGCGCAACTCTATCATTTCTTTCCGACAAACAGAGCCAACCCACATCATGGAGAATGTCATCTATAATGAAATGCGTATGCGTGGTTGGCTCGTTGATGTTGGCAACGTTGCTCAAAGGGTAAGAAACGATAAGGGACAAAATATCCGTGTTACACTTGAAGTTGATTTCGTCTGCAATAAAGGTAGCCAGCGCATTTACATACAATCGGCTTGGAGAATGCCTGATGCCGACAAAATGGATCAGGAGAAACGTTCCTTGCGCTTAGTGGGTGATTCTTTCCGTAAACTCCTTATCGTTGGTGAGCATACAAAATCGTGGAGCGATGATGATGGAATTCAGATTATCAGCATCTATGATTTCTTGCTTGATTTGTCTTCGACAGATTAATATTGACTTTCTTTCTTGTAAAATTATAAGTCTGCTAATTTAAGGTGTATCAAAACAATAACCAATGTCAAAATTTAGATTTATACGGCTATGGAGCATAAAACTATTGACAGATTTAGAGGTTGCCTTTATGGTCAAGCCATAGGCGATGCACTCGGATTAGGGACGGAATTCATGACAGATGAGGATATCGCTTGGAAATATCCTCATGGATTACAACACTACAAGCAGATATACCAAGACAGGCATCGGAAACGTTGGGAGATTGGCGACTGGACGGATGATACCGACATGATGCTCTGCATTGCTGATGAGGTCATTGAAGACAAGGGTGTTAATTTTTACAACATCGCCCGACACTTCAAAGACTGGGCCAATGGCACTCCTATGGGTATTGGAGAAAATACCTATAAGGTGCTGATGATTGGCGACTATGTGGAGCATCCGTTTGATGTATCCCACAAGGTATGGGAACTGAGCAAGTATCAGTCTGCAGCAAATGGTGGGCTGATGCGCACCTCAGTAGTCGGCCTTTTTCCAAAAGAAGTAAGGACTTGTGCAGAAAATATTTGTCGGCTCACCCATTACGACCCAAGATGTGTCGGCTCATGCGTAATAGTGTCCGAACTTATACACGCATTGGTTTATGGTATGCAACCACCGACATTATCTCAAATAAAAAGTTTGGCACAGTTGTATGATGCAGAAATCTGCGAATACGTGGACAAAGCGTGGTGTGAATCAGATGTTAAGAATTTGGTAGACTATGACCACATGGGCTATACTTTAGTTACATTATCAGTGGCTCTTTGGGCTTACTGGCATACGACTTCATTTGTTGATGGGCTTCTTGTTGTGGTGAATGCAGGAGGCGATGCAGATACAAATGCGGCAGTGGCGTGTGCAGTACTTGGAGCGAAATATGGCTACTCCTCCATTCCCAACGAATATATTGAAGGCCTTTTATATAAAGAGTCCTTGGATAAAACGATAGATAGCCTTTTGAACATTTGTATAAAATAAACAATATGGCACTGGCAATAAACATAAACGACCTGCTTAACAAGTAGAAAATAGAATCCAATCGCATTGAGTTCAAGAAAGGTTGGAATCCATGCAGCATATATCAGTATATGTGCTTTCGCCAATGACATTGATGATCTTGGTGGTGGGTATATTATCTCGTTGGAGTAGATACCGATGATAAGACTGGCATGGCAATACGACCTATAGAAGGCATGCCAATGGGAAAACACGCTTTTTATTCCGTCTAACCCTGTAGCTTTCGTATCGTATCTATATGACTTACGCCAGTACTCTTACAGAGATTATTCTAGTACTTATGAGAGTTAACTCCAGTACTTACGTAAGAGTACTGTATCAAGATTGTAGCCTTTGGATAATATTCTGACGCCCGGAAGTGAGAAAAAATCCCCGCTCCGCTCAATTAATCGTATTTTTATGCTATATTTGCATAATACTTAGCTGCACTCGACAAAATAAGGATAAACTCTATTTGCGCTCGTTTGCAAAGTATTTGCACAATATAATGGAGAAAACGAAATTCAGAGTGACGACGTACATTATGGAAAGTTTTTCCGAACATACTTATTTGTTGACTTTGAGAAATTCGGTAACTTTCGCATAGAAAGTCCGTAACTTTCCATTTAGGAATGGCTTAAGAACCCGATAAAGATTATTTAATATATATGGCGACAATGGAGTATAAAGATAAAAGGAAGAGAAAAACTACCGGCAAGAAGAAAGCCAAGGTTTCGCATATCATAAAGCCTGACAACCTGTCGATGGAAGAATGGCAGGTGAAGCTAAGAAGACAAATCGCAGAACCGGCCAAGCTAAGGATACGCTGTGTAGACGATGAGCTATGTCCCGGAGAATATTTTGTGGTCAATCCTATGACGGCCAATGAATACAAGGTGGTATACCGAGGTGCTAACAGCGAATGGAACTATTGCTCCTGCTGGGACTTCAAGACATCAAGGTTGGGAACATGCAAGCACATTGAAGCTGTGAAGAAATGGCTGGGGACGAGAAAGAAATATCGAGTTCACAGAGAGATTCCGCCATACACGTCGGTCTATCTTTCATACAGGGGGGAACGCTGCGTGAAGATACGCATCGGAGCGGACAACAAGGAAGAATATGAGAAACTGGCAAGGGATTATTTCGATGAGGACTCTGTGCTGAAGGAATCTGCCTTCTACACCTTCGGCGATTTCCTGAACCAAGCAAAGAGAATCAGCGACACATTCAGATGCTATAAAGATGCCGCTGACTTCATACTTGACTTCAGGGCGAGAAAGGCAAGGAAGGATATCGTGGCGACTTACGGCGACGAGGAGCTTGACGCTCTGCTCAATGCCAACCTTTATCCCTATCAGAAAGAGGGAATACGCTTCGCAGCAAGAGCCGGCAAGGCTATTATCGCCGACGAGATGGGACTGGGCAAGACCATTCAGGCTATCGGAACTGCCGAACTGCTGAGGAAAGAGGGACTCATAGAGTCTGTACTCATACTCTGTCCCACTTCGCTGAAATACCAATGGAGAAGCGAAATAAAGAAATTCACGAATGCAGACGTATACGTGATTGAAGGCGGACACCTGAAAAGGAAAGAGGCATACCGCCGTAAGGAGATATACAAGATTGTGTCGTACAACAGCGCATGCAACGACATCAGGATTCTCGGAAAACTACAGACCGACATGCTCATCATGGACGAGGTGCAACGGTTGAAGAACTGGAACACACAAATTTCGAGGGCGGCAAGGAAAATAGAATCCGACTATGCCGTCATCCTGTCTGGCACGCCGCTGGAGAACAAGCTCGACGAACTGTATTCTATCGTAGAGTTTGCAGACAACTTCCGACTCGCACCGTATTACAAGTTCAAGGAAGAACATATCGTGAGCGACGAGACTGGCAAGATATTAGGTTACAAGGGACTGAACAATATAGGAAAACAACTGAGCGACATTCTTATCAGACGGCGCAAGAAAGACGTGAAGCTGCAGATGCCAAGCAGGATTGACAAGAACCTCTTCGTGCCTATGACGAAAGAACAGATGGGGATGCATTCCGAATGGCAGAACCAAGTGAGAATGCTTGTCATGAAATGGCAGAAGTACCACTTCCTGTCGGAGAAAGACCGCAACAGGCTCCTGCTCCATCTATCACAGATGAGGATGGTATGCGACAGCAGCTATATCCTGGACCAGAAGACGAGATACGACACCAAGGTGGACGAATGTATCAACCTCATCAGCGAGATCGTTTGCGAGGAGGGAGAAAAGGTGGTGGTGTTCAGCCAATGGGAGCGGATGACACGACTTGTGGCTAAGGAGCTGAGGAAGAAAGGTATAGGCTTTGAGTATCTGCATGGAGGAGTGCCATCGGAAAAGAGGAAGGATATGGTGGACAACTTCACGAACAATGCCGAAAGCCGCGTTTTCCTTTCCACCGACGCAGGAAGCACCGGTCTGAATCTTCAGGTTGCAGCCAATATAATCAACATCGACCTGCCATGGAATCCGGCTGTGCTTGAGCAGCGCATCGGACGCATATACAGGTTGGGACAACAAAACAACATACAGGTTATTAACCTTGTAGCGCCCCACTCCATCGAGGAAGCAATGGTGAGCAAGCTGAGGTTCAAGACATCCATGTTTGAAGGAGTGTTCGACAACGGAGAGGATTCCATCTTTGCCGACGACAATAAGTTCGGCAAGATTATGGAGACTGTCAGCAGTTTCGTATCGGAGGAAGATAATAGTATGCCGGACGGAAAGAAAGAAGATGAAATCATGGATGCCGAAGCAGCTGTCATTTCCGAAGACAATGAGGAAGCCGCAGAAGAAAGCAACGCCACACCTGAAGAGGACTTCAATACAGAAGATTCGCCATATACCAAAGAATACTTGCCGGACGGAAATGCCACAGACGATAGCAGAAACACGCCCAACGAATCCTTTGGCAACATATCGGACACAAAATCCCACAAGACGGCACAACCTAAAGATCTTGTGGAGCAAGGTGTATCCTTCCTCTCCGGATTGGCACAGACACTGAAATCGCCCGAAGCAACTGCTGCCCTCGTGGATTCCATAACGGAGAAGGACGAGAAGACAGGAGAGACTTCGATAAAGATTCCTGTTGAAAGCAAGGAGACCGTAAAGAATCTGCTCGACTTGATTGGCAAGCTGTTTGCCAAATAACCTCTATTATCCAAAATCGTTAGGTATAGCTTGGAAAAGCAATTTTTTTTCGTACCTTTATACCTATGAAAGAGCAGGTTACGGACATATCAAAAGTGCTGCAAGACCTAACGGTAGAGATGAGGTTGATGCGTGAAACCATCAATCAGCAATATGTTGTCCCATTCTGCGAATTTATGTCTGCGTCACGGCAAATTCCTGCGATATGCAATAGGGATTGAGTATTTTTTAGGTAACTTTGCATCGTTTTTCACATTACGCACCATAAAATAATAGAATATGATTTCAGTAGATGGACTGACCGTTGAGTTCGGCGGCACCACCTTGTTCAAGGACATTACCTTCCAGATTAACGAGAAGGACCGTATCGCCCTGATGGGCAAGAACGGCGCAGGCAAAAGCACCCTGCTCAAGATATTGGCGGGAGTGCGCAAGCCCACACGCGGGTCTGTGTCGGCGCCCAAAGACTGCGTCGTCGCCTATCTCCCCCAGCACCTGATGACCGAAGACGGCCGCACCGTGTTTGAGGAGACCTGCCAGGCATTTGCCCATCTCCACGAGATACAGGCAGAGATAGACCGTATCAATGACCTCCTTTCCACCCGCACCGACTACGAGAGCGATGAGTATATGCAGCTCATCGAGACGGTGTCTACGCTTTCCGAGAAGTTTTATGCCATTGACATGACCCACTTCGAGGAGGATGTCGAGAAGACCCTGTTGGGTCTCGGCTTCGAGCGCAGTGACTTCGACCGGCCCACCAGCGAGTTTTCGGGAGGATGGCGTATGCGTATCGAACTCGCCAAACTGCTCCTCAAGTCGCCCGACGTGCTGTTGCTCGACGAGCCCACCAACCACCTCGACATCGAGTCTATCGGCTGGCTCGAGCAGTTTATCATCAACAGTTCCAAGGCAGTGGTGGTCATCAGCCACGACCGCAAGTTTGTCGACAACATCACCACGCGCACCATCGAGGTCACCATGGGCCGCATCTATGACTATCGCGCCACCTACAGCCACTATCTCGAGTTGCGCAAAGAGCGCCGCGAGCAGCAGATGAAGCAGTATGAGGAGCAGCAGAAGATGATAGCCGAGACCAAGGACTTCATCGAGCGCTTCAAGGGCACCTACTCCAAGACCCTGCAGGTGCAGAGCCGCGTCAAGATGCTTGAGAAACTTGAGCTTATCGAGGTCGATGAGGAAGACACCAGCCGTCTGCGCCTGAAGTTCCCGCCCAGTCCGCACAGCGGCGCTTATCCCGTGCAGATGAGCGATGTGTCTATGTCGTTTGGCGACAAGACCGTCTTCAGCGGCGTCAATCTCACTGTGGAGCGGGGAGACAAGATTGCCTTTGTGGGGCGCAACGGCGAGGGTAAGTCGACCCTCGTGAAGTGCATCATGGGCGAACTGCAGAACCAGGGAGACCTCAATCTGGGTTACAATGTCCAGATAGGCTATTTTGCCCAGAACCAGGCGTCGCTGCTCGACGACAACCTCACCGTGTTCCAGACCATCGACGATGTGGCCAAGGGCGACATACGCAGCAAGATACGCGACCTGCTCGGCGCCTTCATGTTTGGCGGCGATGAGTCTACCAAGAAGGTCAAGGTGCTGTCGGGTGGAGAGCGTACGCGCCTCGCCATCCTCAAGCTGCTGCTCGAGCCGGTCAACCTGCTTATCCTCGACGAGCCCACCAATCATTTGGACCTCAAGACCAAGGACATCCTCAAGCAGGCGCTTCAAGATTTCGACGGCACCCTTATCGTGGTGAGCCACGACCGTGACTTCCTCGACGGGCTGGTCAGCAAGGTCTACGAGTTTGGTCATGGCCGCGTGCGTGAGCACCTCTGCGGCATCTACGAGTTCCTCGAGTCCAAGGCTATGGAGAACCTGCAGGAACTCGAGAAGAAACACTGATGCCCGCTCGGTATCTATAGCAGAAATGCAGTGATGGTGCATATTATGATATATGTCAAGAAAGAGGCCCCGAGCAGCAGAAAGTGGCCCCAGACTATTGTCAGAACCGCAGAAGTGTAGTACCTTTGCATCATCAAAAGGTTAATAGATTGTTTAGATTAGTAGTAATAGATTTAGGTTTTTAGTTATTAGGTTTTTAAGGTAGATTGACAGATTGTTTAACCAGGATGACAATGGAAACCGTGAGGTTTTCATTCGTTTAGAAAATAAGTAGTTAAACATATCGGATACGCTGAAGCTCGTTGATGAGTCTCAGCGTATTTTTTTTGCCCATGGCGAGGGTAGGGGCTGGCGTCACGATGAGGCTCATGATGCGCAGCAGCGCGGGGATGATGCAAACCGATGATACTCACTGCATCCATAGCATTCCTGATTGCGTTTGGCGGCTCGTGCCTTCCGTTACGCGCTTCCGTGCCTTCCGATACGTGCCCTCGTGTCTTCCGATACGCACCCTCGTGTCTTCCGATACGCGCCAGCCGGCGTCATTTCCACGCCGCCATCTGTTATTTCCTCATTCGCGACTGTCATCTCCACGTTTCCAACCCTAATCTCCACGTTTCCAACCATCATCTCCACGTTTCCAAGTGTCATCTCCACGTTTCCAACCATTATCTCCACGTTATTGGCGGTCATCTCCGTGTTGTGCAACCCTATGATAACCAATGTGGGCGGTTTTTGCTTGGTTTGGATGGAAACGGCGAAAGGCACTGATGTATCGTCGGTTACGCCGTTTTTAGTCTCGGGCGGGCTGGTGATAAATTAGAAAATCCCAAAAAGAAATTAAAATTTTCTAATAAAAATTGCAAATTTTTCCGAAAAACTGATTACTTTTGTGGACATATAGAAACCACATTATTATTATTTACAATTTTCAAGTGTTACAGTCTATGAAAAGAATCATTACTTGTCTCAGCATGCTATGTATGCTGGTAGGACTTGCTATGGCAAGTCCGGGACCGAAAGCCCTTGCGGCTTCCGCAGAGACTACGCTCTACGGAAGTATCTCGACGGGCATGAGACCGGCCGGAATCTATTCGACCACCACGGCGAACCCGCCGACCCTGACCAACTTAGCGGCCATTTCCACCTGGAAGCCCTCGGCTGGTGTGTATGCCAATGGCAACTATTATCTGCTGTCAGTACTCCAAATGGGTTCGATGGTGAGAGCCTCCAAGTTGGAGAAATATGATGTCAATACTTGGATAGCCATCAATAGCGTCGACCCAGGAACGAACATCCCTACCTCTCTTGCCTTCAACCCCAAGGATGGCAAGACCTATGGATGTTACCCCACCGCAACCAATGGCTTTGAACTGGGTGTGCTGGATTTGGACAAGGGTACCACGACCACAGTAGGTGCGCTCGACCAGCGCTATGTAGCCCTCTTTGCCGACAATGGTGGCAAGGTGTATGGTATCGGCCTGGATGGTAACCTGTGCCAGTTCAATCTGGAGACTGCCGCAGCCACCGTTATCGGCGCTACCGGCGTGACTCCCTCTATGGATGTTCAGGACGCCTGTTTCGACGAGTCGACAAATACAGTATACTGGTTTGCCCACACTGCCTATGAGTGTTCGCTGTATACCATAGATGTAAATACGGGTGCCGCTACCAAGGTGACCGACTTCCCCAGCTACAAGATAAGATGGGCTGGTGTATTTGCCAAGCCCGCCAAGAAAGTGGAAAAGCCCGCTTTCATCGCCAAGATGAGAACCGAGTTTGACAAGAGCAGCCTCACCGGTAAGTTTATCTTCACCATGCCCGACAAGACCGAGAGCGGTGAAGCCCTGACTGCAAACCTCTCTTACAAGTTCTTCCTCAACGACGCTGAGTACAAGACCGGCGAAGGCGCCCCCGGTGCCGAGGTCGAAGTGCCCGTTACCGTGCCTGCCGACGGCAAGTACAAGTTTGCCGTTTGTGCCGAACTCGACGGCGCCAGCGGTCTGACAACCTCTATCGAAAAGTATATCGGTCAGGACTCTCCCAAGACTCCTGCCAACCTCAAGGCTGTCAAGGCCGAGGGTTCCAATGAGATTACCATCAGCTGGGATGCCGTCACAGAGGGCGTCAACGGCGGATATATCAACACTGCAGCCATCAAGTACTCGCTGGTACGCCAGCCCGACAACGTGACTGTAGCTTCAGACCTCACCGCTACCTCGTTTACCGACAAGACCATCAGCGCGATGAACAACTACAACTACGTGCTCATGGCCACCGACGGCGTGAAGAGCAGTGGTGCGGTGACCTCTAACGACGTGCTCGCCGGCGAAGACCTCGGTGTGGCTCTGCCTTACGAGAACAGCTTCCTCGGTGAAAATGGCATGGGCTTCTTTACCACCATCGACGCCAATGAGGACGGCAACACATGGAGAAGCAACGGCAAGAACGTGTTCTACAACGCCAGCAAGGACAAAGACGCCAATGACTGGCTGGTATCTCCTATCGTGAAACTGGAGAAGGGCAAGGCCTACCACCTCACCATGGCCCTCATGGTAAGCGACCTGAACAAGCAGGAACGTTTTGAGATAATGTATGGTAAGGAGAAGACAGCTGCCTCGATGACCAAGAAGGTCTGCAACGAGAAGGTAACCTCTACCGGCTGCTATGTAGACGAATGGCTTACCGCCGACGAGACCGGCCTCTTCTATATCGGCCTCCATGTCACCTCTGAGAAGAATCAGGGTGCCCTGGCTGTCTCTGACTTCAAACTCTCTGACGGCATCAACACCAAGAGTCCTGGTGCCGCTACCGACATCACCGTGATTCCCGGCGAAAAGGGCGCACTCACCAGCGAGGTAGAGTTCACCTGTCCTACCAAAAACTTCAGCCATGGCCCATTGTTTGGTCTTTCCAAGGCTGTTGTAACCAATCTTACCACTGGCAGAGAGATTGCCACTATAGACGGTGCAGAACTGGCTGTAGGTCTGAAGGTGAAGGTAAGCGACCCCAATCCTACCACTGGCGAGAACGAGTACAGCGTAGTGTGCTACAACAACTTTGGCGCCGGTGTTCTGGCTACCGCCAAGGGCTGGGTAGGTCCTGATGCTCCTGCTGCTCCTGGCAAGGTTCAGTGGGTACAGAAGGGCTCGCAGACCATCATCACCTGGGAGGCTCCTACCACAGGTAAACATGGTGGCTACGTAGACCCCACCCAGATCTACTACTCTGTATACAATGCAGAGACACAGACCAAGATCAAGTCAGACCTGACCACCTGCACCCATGTAGACGCTCCTAATCTCTCTGACCTGCAGACCTCTCTCGCCTATGTGCTCTATGCCTACAACGACTATGGCACCAGCGACCCCGCTTACAGTAACACCTCTGCCTTCGGTTATGGCTATGAGTGTCCTCTCAAGGAATCGTTTGCCAATAGAAGGCTGTCAACCAAGCCCTGGCTTATCAGCACCACATCGGGCAACAACGTATGGCAGCTGACAGCTGACCTCGCTCCCAACGTATCGTCTCAGGATGGCGACAACGGTATGGTAGGTTATAGCGCCGGCAACCCCGGTGGCGCCCGTCTCACAACGCCCATCATCGATCTGAGCACCGAGAACAGACCCACCATCAAGCTGTGGTACTATCTCTTTGATACAGCTTCAGACCTGAAGATTACCGTGTCTAACGACTGCGGTCTGACATGGACCGACGTGGCCACTCTGCCCAAGGAAGTAGTTAAGAAGTGGACTGCCGCTACCGTAGACCTCTCTGCCTACAAGACCTATGACCACCTGCAGATAGGTATCGAGGCTACCAACAAGACTATGGCCTCTCCTCTCTTCATAGATAACGTCACCGTGGGCAATACCTTCGACTATGACCTCGCTGTCCAGAGCCTCGTGCTGCCCAAGTCTGCCAAGGCTGGTTCGGACATCAAGGCTTCTGTCTCTGTATTCAACAACGGTCTCAAGGCTGCAGGCGCATACAAGCTGCAGTGCTATGTCAATGGTGAACTGGTCAACACACTTAACGGCAGCGCTCTGGCTGCTGATGCCCTGGAGACCTTCAACATCGATATCACCGTTCCTCTGCTCGACGCCGAAGAGCTCGAGGTTAAGTGCAAGGTTGTCTATGCCGACGACGAGAACAAGGCTAACAACGAGAAGACCGCGATAGCTGCGGTTACTCCTTCCAAGTATCCCCAGCCCACTGCCCTCAAGGCCACTGCCAAGGCCGATGGCAATGTGACTCTCAACTGGGCTGCTCCTACTGCCGAGTACTATGCCGAGCGCACCGACGATATGGAGAGCTACGAGGCATGGAGTGTAGGCGGTATCGTGGTTGAGGAAAACAAGGATACTCACGAGATGATCGTCACCACAGACCGTGGCGCCCTCGGCGACTATACCCTCATTGACTGCGACCATTTGGCTACACAGTTTACCTGGGGTGCTGTAGCTTCAGGTCAGAGCATTCCTCACCTCGGCCAGGGTATGGTATGCCAGGTTATCGACTGTGATAAATACGGCAACAACAGTAGCATCATGGGTGCCCACAGTGGCAACAAGATGCTCTGCTTCTGGGCTTCTGCTCAGAACGATGACTACCTCATCCTGCCCGAACTCGCTCCCAAAAACAAGTACATCTCTTTCTGGGCTAAGTCGCTCTCTGCCAAGTATGGCCTCGAGTCGTTCGACATCGTGGTATCCAAGAGCGGCAAGGAGCCTTCTGACTTCACTGTCTTCCAGTCAGTCAAGAATGTACCTATAGGCTACAAGACCGACCCCGAAGCCGGCTATGCCTTCTATGAGTTCCAGCTCCCCGAGGACACCAAGTATGTGGCTATCCACTACAATGCCAAGGATGTGCTGGCGCTGCTCATCGACGATATCACCTGTACTCCTGCCTCTAACAAGGCCAACCTCACTCTGGAGGGTTACAATGTATATCGCAACGGTGTCAAGCTCAACGAGAGCCCCGTCACTGCCGCTACTTACAGCGACAAGATTTCTGGCGAAGATGTTTACCGCTACAACGTGACCTCTGTATATAGCGTAGGTGAGTCGAGCTTCTCCAACACTGCTCAGGTATCTCTCAACACCGGTATCGGCGACAACGCCATCGGTGAGGGCCGTATCTACGGTACCGAGGGTGCCATCGTAATCGAGGGTATGGCTGGCGCAGATGTTACTATCTACACTGTCGACGGTCGTCTCGTACAGCAGGTTAAGGCCGAACCTACTACCCGCGTTGCCGTAAGCAAGGGCGTGTATGTAGTCAAGACCCGTGAGCTGTCTCGCGCGATAGCCGTAAGATAAAAAGACCGTCATCTCCATCGGGAGTGGCACCAAGTCTTTCCTGGAGAATGACCCGACACAATAAGAAAAGGACGTATCCTCAATCAGGGTACGTCCTTTTTTCGTGCGGAATTGTGGCAATGGGGAAGGGGAGGGTGGGCTTTACTCCCGTACAGGACAAAAGGGAAGTGGAGAATAACACAAAAAGATTTGCAGCTTTTCAGGGCTTCGCCCTATGCGCCAGAGTGGAGCGGAAATATCCACGAGAGCAAGCTCTCGGATATTCACCGCCCCACCCTGTCGC
>OLSX01003101.1_pt1 | contig 13793 bp, 7 predicted proteins | sample 1673141 | NCBI WGS metagenome assembly OLSX01 (sample SAMEA3136759, study PRJEB25190) | human gut metagenome | biome: human gut; feature: human-associated habitat; material: faeces | place: Austria | collected 2013
CTTCGTCCCTGATTTACAAGTACACCATCTAATGTAGCCTGTGTTCCCTCTAATTGAGACGATGCAAGAGCTTCCTTCTGCTGTAAAGTAGGCATAAACCATGAACTGTCCAGTTTACTATCTTTTATTTTTTCTTTATATACTTCCAATTTTGTTGTTGCATCTATCAATTCTTCAAAAAAATATGTCTGATCAATAAAAGTGTTGTCCAATGGCAACAAGCTAGCATTATATGCTTTATCCATAACTTGTCCTCCCTTTGCGTTCTAACTTTTGTACTCTGATTACATCTCTTATAAAACCACAAGCGAAAATATCCACAAAAATATCTCTGTTTTTCTCTTGTAATGGTTTTCATATAGCTACCCGGTTTCAAAATCATAATTTTTTTAATTTTTTGAAAGTGAAAACTATGTAACGCAACCCGATCTGCAATCATGCTGGTTCATAACCATCCGTCAAATAAATTGCAGCCAAGCATGGATGATATAGAAACAACGGCAAGGGAACAGATGAATGCTGGTTCTGCCAAAGAGCGACTAATGAAAGCGATTATAGGAGGCATTTTCGTCGGTTTTTGTCCTGAAAAATCGGAAGTATAAGAAATCTACGATTGCATTTCTGGAGCGCTTTCTGAATTATCTTGGTGTTGAAAACACATTGCACCAGTTTTTATCAGCCCTCTCATCGTATGCAATTCCAGAAATGGAGGAATTCTATGTTATCTGAATGCGCCTCAAAAAACAGTTTTTACATCTGTATTGTAACTCCAACAAGAAAGGATTCCTCACCGGGAACAAGATCGAGATCACCGCCATGGCCTTCAATGATTTTTCGGACAGAGGAAAGCCCGATTCCGTGATCAGCGGATGCGCCCTTTCGGGAGAGGAATGTTTTTCCCTCCTGAAAGACCAGCCCGTCGTAAGTGTTTTCAATCTTCAAAAAATACATATTGCCTTTGGTTTCGCCGGCAACTAAAATGCGGCGCACTCCTTGCTTTTGGCGGCCGCACGCCTCAACGGCATTGTCCAAAAGATTGCCCAGCACCGTACACAGTTCCACATCGGTAAGCGGCATCTGATCAGGAAGATCGAGCCGCACCTGAAATTCTGTCCCCTGTATCTGCGCCATGCCGTAGTAGTATTCAATCAGCGCATTTACGACGGGATTTTTACAGAACGCAACATAGGAGTGACCCGATGACGCCGCAACCTGTTCCTCTACCTGCAACAGGAAGGAGCAGATCTCCGTCTGCCCACGTTCAGAGGCCATGCGGTCTATGGTGTGCAGATGGTGTTTGATGTCGTGGATCAGCCTTCTGTTTTCTGCCGCTGCTTCAGAAACCTGACGGCTGTATTCGGTCTGCATAGAAAGCTGACGGATGACCTGCTTGCGTTCTTCCTGAAAAATCAGGCTGTTTCCATACCCCTCTACCACATCGCGCCAGAGGGAATAACCGATGGCGGCTGCTATGAAAAAGCTGCCCCATTCCACAAACCAACCGCCGATAACCGGCTCATAAACCGGCAGAAGGCGATCCCATATAAAGGCGCAGGTTGCGGCTGCCGCAGCATAGAAGATCGGCCTGCTCCGTTTTTCTCCTCTGTGAATGGCAAGCACAGCGATGATAAGCAGATAGAGTGCAGATGCCGCCTTATAACAAAAGACCGATGCAGAGAAGAAACGAATCGCTCCAAGGGAGAGATGGGAAGCCATCATGCCATACACAAACGCATATACCAGGAAGGCAGCGCCCACCCCATTACTGATGGCCGCAGGCAGGAAGCCCGGCCTGCATATCCGGTTTTGCAGAACTACGATCAGCCAGGTAACCAGATAGATACAGAACAGTTCAATCGTGTACCAGGGGAATACGGGAACCGCAGCCAGCATATGAAGCACAGGATAGGATGAAAGGCCGCACATGGCAAGGCAGATCAGTCCGAACAGGAATGTATTTTTCTGTTTCATCCGGCGGCTGAAATAAAAGGACAGCAGCGCACAGACAAAGGTAACTGTACAGCCAAACAGGCAGAATGCAAACCGGATTCCTCTGGTTGTATTGACCGCCAGCATCGTTCCGAAAGCAGGCGGATAAACAATCCCTCCGTAAAAGTGGTCATAGTTGCTGACCGCTATGGTGAGTGTGACCGGTTTTCCACCATGAAAAGTGACCATGCGGTTTTGAACCAATGGTGTCCCATGTGCAGGTTCCCCCATTTGCAGGATCAGGTCTTGATCCAGATAAAGGTTGTAAGCAGAAAACACTTCTGGGATTTCCAGTGCATACACTTCCTTCCGTTCCGGCAGAAAGAATGTCATCTGGTAAGTCCCGCAGCCATAGGGAGAAGGGCTTGCAGGACTGGAAAAATTGGTCTGCTCTCCGATGGAAAGGTAGCGCATATAATGGCTTTCATCCCGTATTTCTTCCGGGGTCAAAAGCGCGTCAGGATAAAATGCCCAGCCGGATACCAGAAAGCGCACCGGTGACTTTTGAAGTTCTTCCTCAGAAAGCGCCAGAATCCCATTTGCCGCCTGGATTGTGTCCTGACCATATTTATTATTGAACTGATACAGTCCAAGAAAAAACAGGGATGAGCACAGGCAGACCATACATAAGGCAGCATATTTTTTTACCACAGAAGATACCATCTTATTTTCGCCTCCTCCTTAGGAAAAATTCACCGGCAGACAGAAGAACCAGACAGACCGGAATGAAAAAGAATATGGGCGGCCAGCTGTGCTCTGTGTCGGCAGCATGTGCCAGGGAAGCGGTATCTTCCTTTCCCACAATGGTGTAAGTCCCTGTATGGCTGATCTGAAAGGAAGCGGCTTTCGCCGTATCGTCGTAACCGGTCATGGGGATTTCCACGCCGCTTTCATCACAAAGGAACAATGTGCCGGCTGCCGGGTCATTTGGATAGGGCAGCATGACAGAAACATCCGGCAGGGAGTTGAGCACAGTTCCATTGATGGAAAACGAAAAAGAAAAACCGCCATCCGTATCCTTTTGGATGATGACTTCAATCTGATCTTCGTTTTGGATACCCTCCGGCAAGGCATCTTTGGGTATGCTGATGGTGATTCCCTGTTTGGAAAAGATGGCTCTTTGCTCCCCTGTTTGCAGCATCATCAAAAAGCGTGTGCCGGAAATCCGGTCAGTGGTTTCATCAAAGAACTCTGAAAAAGCAGAGTTTTGGGAATCTGCATCTTCCTCTGTATCACCGTTTGCCTGTTCCGATGGGAAATCGTCTTTATCTATATCTATGGAATCATCCTTTCCATCCCAGGATGGCTCGGAAGGCTTGTGATCCGCAGGATCATTTTCCCCGCTGACCGGTGGTGCTTTTTCAGAATCATCGGAATTCGTTCCACCGCCATTTGTTGCAGGCGATCTTAAAGGCTTTGTGGAGGGCCTGTCTGCGAAACCGTCATCCTGATCGTCGGTATCTTCAGGAGGCGGCTGAATGATGGTGTCGGGTGGATTTCCGCCTGCATCCCCTCCATCCCGGTCGCCTTCATGATACCCTTCAAGAACAATTTCATCTGCGTAGGTAAAGGACAGGATGCCGGTCTGTCCGCCGTCATAATCAACCTGAAGGCGGTAACCGCTGCCCGGCGTCAGCAGACGGGTGGCAATCGAGAGCATTTCCCGTCCCACGTAAATGCCATTTTCCAGCTGGTTCCATGAACCGTTGTTTTCGGACAGCCATACACTGATCTTATCCAGTTCTCCCGGCGGTGTGATCCAGGGAAAATAAAGGTTTCCTCTGGCGGCCAGAAAACAGTTAATGTCTGGTCTATCCGGAGCCTGAACAGAAACAGGAATTGTAATTTCAGGGAAATCGATACGATCCGCAAATACGGTATTTTCCGGTGCGGTCAGCCTTCCTGCTGCATGGTACAGTCCCACAGTATTCAGATCAATACCGGAAAAATCCCATTCCACCACAGCGGTGTAGCTGGTTCCGTTCTCCGCATAGCATTCCAGATAATACGGGGAGGCGGCGAATAATTCTTCCAGCGCTTCAATTTCGCTGCCCTGTGGGAGCGCAAATGCATTTGTATAAGGATACCATTGCTCTATGGAGGTAATGACAGCAGGCGTCATTTCTTCCACCCGGACGGAAATCTGAAGCTCCTGCAAGACAGCTTCACCAAAGGCATACCCCTCCGGCAGTTCAATCCGGCCTGCTGCGGCATATTCGCCCGGAGTGGTCTGGTCAATGGCCGAAAAATCCCATGCGACAGAAAATGTTTCCTGCCGGATTTCTTCACCGGCTGTTACAGTGGCGCAAACGGTCTGATACTGAAGGGCCAGCTGATAAATTTCCTCCAGGTCATCATCAGACGGTGTGGCTCTAAGGGGCAGGGTGAAATCCGGCAGGGAGAGTAGTTCGTCTTCCTTTTGTATTTCTGTGACAAGGACGCGGGATACTTCTTCCGATGCTTCCGGTGTTTCCGGGGTTCCGCTATCCAGTGCCCCTGAAGCTTTGTTTTCTAAACCCGGCGGATTCTCCCTTCTTTCATCGGCGTTGGCTGGGGTTGCAGTTCCAGCGGCAAATGCGGGGATACTGCCGGTGAAGCAGAGGAGGCAGGCCAGACAGCCCCCCAGAATACGCCTGCGTATTTGTTTCATTCTCATACGATACGCCCCATTCCAGAGAAAACATACTGACGGTAGGTTTCCCGCAGCTGTTTTCCATTGCGGAGAGCAATCGGAAGTGCCTCCCCGTTTATCAAACGGAAGGTTTGGCTGTCAACATGGCTGATATAATCCATGTTGATTAAAACGCCCCGGTAGCAGGGCAAAAAACGCTTGTCCTTCTGCAATGCGGCAGTAACCTCCTGAAAGCCTCCGCTTACCGGTATCACGCGTTCCGCCGTATGAATCCGTGTCATACGGTTTTGATAATCTATGTATAGAATTTTCTCTGTGGGAAGTTCCAGCTTTTGACGGTCAGCCATAACCGAAAGTGTCATCACTTCATAGGGCGGTTTTAGCTGGCACAGCTCCATCGCTTCTTCAAAATCTGCCTGATGGAGCGAAAGCGGCTTCAGCAGATAATAGCTGGCGGACAGGCTGTACCCCATCCGGGCATAATCTTCTGTAATGGTCAGAAAAACGATCTTACAGAGCCTGTTTTTCTGGCGCAGCCTTCTGGCGGCCTCTATTCCATCCATGTTCTCCATATAGATGTCCATAAAGACAAGCTGAAAATCGACCTGGGCGGCAGCTTTCAGAAAATTCTCGCCGTCCTCAAATTCTGTCAGCGTATAGTCCAGCTGATGCTTTTTCATATAATTTTCCAGGCAGGCAGACAGTTCTTCTCTGTCCTCTGCTCTGTCATCCACAATCGCAATCTGCATCGTGCCATCTCCTTTGCACAATAATCCAATATTAGTATAACATAAAACCGCAGGAAAAACTTGCGTCTTAAACAGGAAACCTGCGTCTTAAACAAAGTCGGTTGCATTTCCCTTGACAAGATGCTACCCTAATTATACTACCAGACTTTCCGATGAGAAGGTCTGTTTTTTTTATGTGATAGGAAATTCCTATCAAATAAAAAGCCCTCCGGGTAGGATTATTTTTTTTTCAGGAAAGGAGGCTCAGCATGAAAATCGCACTTTGTACGGAGCTGAGAAATATGGAATGGTTTGAAAGCAGGCTGCGCTCCCTTTTTGATGGGGATGGGCAGCTTGCGATTGACGAATTGTGGAATGAGAACCAGCTTGCTCAGGCACTCCGGCGAAGCCGCTACCATGCGGTTGTCATCGCCATGACCGGAGCAAAGGGACTGGAGGCGGCCATACAGGCGAAGCGGCTGGCACCGGAAGTACCGCTTGTCTGGTGGAGTGATGATGAAAACTTTGCCCTGATCGCGTATCACCTGCGTATCCCTGTGTTTCTTCCGGCAGACTGCTCTGATCAGGAGCTATATGAGGCGATAAAACCCATCATGAAATGGAGGTGCGAACATGCGAATTGCGCTGTGCAGTTATAGCCAGAAAGAAAAAGAAACCGCTTTGCTGATGAAGCTGGGCAAAGTAGACCGCTTTGATAACGGCGTGTTTTGTACCTATGCCATGCAGCGGGATGGGCCTTATGATGCTGTGGTGGTCATGGAGGACGGAGCCAGAGGGATGAATTTCTGCATGAGCATACGAGGCTACAGCAGGGATGTCCCGCTCCTTTGGATCAGCGATCAGGCAGAGTTTGAACCCCAAAGCCGCAGGATGCAGGCGGACACCTTTTTGGTAAAGCCTGTGACGGAATATCAGCTGCGGGAGGCAGTATCCCGGCTGCTTTAGGGAAAAAGGGGAAGTAATGAATCAGGTGAGGAGGAAACGTATGAATAAAAAATATTACCGGAGAGAACAAAACCGTCACGCTAGGAGGAAATGGATATGAGGTATAAAAAGAAGAAATGGCAGATCGTATCTGCAGCATTGGCGGCAATGATAGCGATGCAGTTATGCATACCGTCTGCAACGTTTGCTGCAGTCCCTACAAAAAAGTTGAAAGTGATCACGGGATTTACGGAATTACCGGAGGAGGTCGCGCATATTCAGATCCCTGCGGATGCCGGAGAAAACTTTGAGGATTATCTGAATTTCCCGGAGACGATCGAGGCTTCGGTGGTGGAATATAAGAACGTGGATCATCAGAAAAATAATGCGGATCGCGATAAGGGCGCGGAAGATGAGAAAGCGGCAGCAGACGACCGTGATAAGAAAGAAGACTCGGAAATTGCTGCCGGCAGTAATGCAAAGAAAAAAAATCTGAATGAGGAGGAAACTCCGGAAACAGAAAATTCAGAAAACGTGCCGGATAGCAATAATGAGGAGGAAACTCCGGAAACAGAAAATTCAGAAAACATGCCGGATAGCAATGATGAGGAGGAAACTCCGGAAACAGAAAATTCAGAAAATGTGCCGGATAGTAATGATGAGGAGGAAGCAGATAAACAGGAAGTTCAGGAGAAAGACCAGCAGAAAGACCAGCAGGGTACGTTTCTGATCGCTACCGACAGCAATGCCGGGGATTTTCTTGAGGATAATGAGTTTGAAGATGAGGAAATCTCGGAAGATATCCCGGTGCTGACGGATATCAGCGTTACTTGGGAGCCGGATGAGAACCGGGAAGATGAAAGCGGTTTCTATTATTATCTTCCGGTTCTTCCGAGTGAGTATATTTTGGCAGCGGGCGTGGAGCTTCCGGAGATCGAGGTCAGCATGGACGGCGGGATCGCTTTGCTGGCATCAACAGGTACTTATAATATTGCGAATAGCGGTATCAGCATCAACAGCAACACATTGGAACAGTATAATGATGCGACTATCACGGGAAGCAGTACGACCAATGTTATTCTGGTTAATGGTGTGGAGGCTACAATCACGATTTCGGATCTGGATATCCAGATCCCGATCGACAATAACGCTACGACAACAAGTAACTGGATACCGGCGATCCGACTGGCAAATGGTGCAAAACTGAATCTGATTCTGAAGGGAAAAAATACACTCAAGGGCGGTGATATGTGTGCGGCTATTGATGTGCCGGAAGGCTGTACCCTGACGATCAGCGGAGAGGGAAGCTTAAAAGCAACCGGTGGAGTAGGCGCCGGAATTGGTGCGTCGAGCAGGAGAAAGGGTTCCTTGGGGAGAATTGAGATCAACGGAGGCGATATCGAAGCTTATGGCAGCGGGATGGCAGCAGGTATTGGCGGCGGTTTAGAGGGCGGCATCGGTACCATTGTCATCAACGGCGGAACTGTTTATGCCAAGGGCGGATATGGAAGCTACCCCAAGGATATTAATCATGTATACGGTGGAGCAGGAATTGGCGGTGGACCGTTCGGCTGCGTGGATAAGATTGAGATCAACGGTGGCAATGTGACAGCCTGTGGAGGATATGTTACGAACGCAAAAAGACGCCCCGGAGCCGCAATCGGCACTGGCGGCGGTGGAGCAAAATCGGTAGAAGCTGGATACATGTATGGTGAGATTGTGATCAAGGGCGGAACGGTTTCAGCCATTGCATATAATAATGAAGTATATGCGATCGGTGTCGCAGTGAAGCCCGGTCAAGCGCTGCCGGAGGGTAGTACCTTGGAGGGCTCCATTTCCATCAGTAATGAAGCAACAGTAAACTTAAATGGCGGCGATTATTTCCCGAAAAGTGAAAATCCCGGACTGAAAAACTATACCATTCAGGGCACGATTGCGGATGTACGATTCATCGAAAGCGCTTATCCGGTGACAATCAGCGTGGGAGGGATTACCTGGAATGCAGGGACAATGAAGGTGAGCGATTATCAAGGTACACTTAAGGCATCCAATTATCTGAAGCCATTAACGTCAGGGACACCGGTAACGGTAACGGTGACGGTTGGAGACTATGTTTATCAGATGGAAGCTGACGTTGCTGATGTTGATGATAAGAATGCAACGATCACTTTGAAGGCCGCAACTCCTCTTTATGAGACAAGATTAAAATTTGTTTCCACGGTGATCACGAGCGATCAGATATTACAGGCAACCGATATCACGATCAAGCAGGATGGTGAACCGTTGATCAATCAAGAAGGTCAAAGTGCAGCTATGGTCATTCCTTCCATGCAGATTTCGTATGATGAAGCGAACACGGGACATCTGACGGTATATCTGCCGGAAAATAAGAATAAAACAGAGATTTCGGTGACGGTACCGGGCTTAAATGACGGCAATCCGATCACAAAATCAGGTGAGACGATTTCGACAACAACACCAAATGAAATCGAGATGTTTCATGATGATACCGTTTGTAGTCATGAGTACTATAATGCAGATGGATTTTGTGAAGCATGTGGTGCATATCAGAAGCCCCAAAATTGGAAGGAATATTATGAGATTTATAATGCCGGTCAGCTGTTCTGGTTTGCAAAGCAGTTTAATGATGATAAAAACTTTAATAAGAAGAGCAATCTGAAGCTGATGAAGGATATTAAGATCCCGGACGGATATGACTGGACAAGCATTAGAGACAAATCTGGTACTAGGTCTTTCGAGGGGACTATTGAGGGAAATTACCATGTAATTTCCGGACTGCGACCTGCTAATGACGGTGAAAGTTATAAGTGGGGACTGGTGGGAAGGATTCAACATGGGAGTGTACAAAATATAGGGCTGGTGTTTGAAGGTGATTGGACTTGTGGATTGTGTCATACCGCTATGTATGATGTCAAAATTCAGAATTGTTTTGTAGTAGGAACAGATTTTTTATATAGTTCTTCAAACGGAGCGGCGACTAAAGGAACGGTGACTAATTGCTTGGCTGTATCAGGAAAACTGGAAGGAACTAAGCGCCCGAATGATCATAGGACTACTTTTACGAACTGTTATGAGACAACACAGGGTGATTTTAGTTCTTTGGGTGGAATTACTACTATAAGCGAAGAAAAACTGAAATCCGGCGAAATTGCCTATAAATTAAACGGTGAAAAATCAGATGGTACGTGGGGACAGGTGATTGGAACGGAGGATTACCCGCATTTCCGCAAGTACAGTAAGACGGTATATTATGATCCAGCTACTCAGACATATTCTAATAATAAGGCGGCAAGTATCACTTCCGCAGCTGTCACGGATATTAAGACGATTTCTGACACAAAAGCGACTGCTACACTTAAGGCAACAGGAACTCCCGGAGCAGAGGTTAAGTTTTTATTAACCTCCGGCGAGGATGAGCGGACATTAACATTAGATGAAATGTTCTCGAAAGGAACGCCACTTAAGGAAAGTTCTTCCGGAAACTATGAGTGTACTATTACGGATTTAGCTCCGGACACAGAATATCATGTCAGACTGATGATTCAAAAGGATGGTAAGTTATCTCTTGATGTAACCTATGTAAATTTCCAGACAGAAAAAGTGCAGCAGGAGGCACCTAAGGCTGATGATGTTTCTATCAATTACGAACAGGAGACTTTAGAGAATAAAGCTTCCTGCGATCTGGAGTATGCTGCTTCTAAGGATGCACAGTCATGGACAACGATAAGACAGGGTGGTAAGGTTCGTCTGACAAGGCTGCTGGATAACATTCGTGAAAGTGGTGGGTCTGTACTACTCTATATTCGCAAGAAAGCATCCTCGTCCATGTCAGCCAGTGAAGCGGTTTTGGTGGCGGATTTGCAAACACAGGCGATTCCGGAAGAATCGAACAAGCCGAATATTGATTATCGGAAGGAAGAAATCACAATTTCCTCATCTTTACAGTATGTGATTGTAAACGGAACCAATACCTCTCCAAACTGGACATCTGCAAAAATGGGCAGTGGATCAGGAATTTCGATTACAGACATCATTTCTTCCGATCATGAGAGTACGGTTTATTATCGGTATGCTGCAAGCAACACGGATAAGAAATTTGCCGGAAAACCTAAAAGTATCACGATTCCTAAAAGAACGGCAGCACCGGCAGCAATAACTGAGGGTGAGGTGGATATAACCGGTACGACGATTACCATAAACAGAACGAATCCGGAAAATGGCATTGAGTATGGATACCGTGATGTAGATTCAGATGGAGCATTTACATGGATTGACGGTACGAAAATTCAGGGATTATATCCGGCACGTGGATATCAGGTAACCAGCAGAATAAAGGCGAAAGAGAATGCATTTGCTTCTGAGAGAACGGAACCGCTTAATGTGTCTACCAAGGATACACTGAGAATTGTAGGAAACGGAACACAAAAGTGGAATGCGAAGGGGACTTATGGGGTTTCACTTGCTCAGATTCCGGTTTCCCTGGCTTCTGGTTATGGTGTGTATAATGGTGCAAATCAACTGGTAGCCGGAACCTGGAGCTGGGAACCGGAAAATAGTAGTCCAGCATCTGGTATTTATCCGAAGGTAGAAGATAACAAGGCTTATACCGTGAAATTTACACCGACAGATGCAAGTGCTTCATACGATAGGACATTAACAGATTCCGTGGTACCGGAAATTTCTAAGTACCCACTGCAATTATCAGTTGCGGTAGAAGATAAGACCTATGATGGCACGACAAACGCGGACATCTCCAGCGTGACCTTCGAGGGTAGCGTAACCTTGCAGAAGGACAAGGACTACACCGTGACCGCCAGCTTTGACGATGCCAGTGTGGGCAACGGCAAGAACGTCACTGCCACAGTGACCCTGATGGGGCAGGCCGCGAAGAACTACGCCCTGAAGCAGAGCAGTATCACCACGACGGGCAACATCACCAAGGCCGCTGCGCCTGACTTCACCAAGGAGACTGCGCTTACCATTGTAAATGACTGCGAAAAGACCTACACTGTGACGCTCCCCTCCCTGCCCACGCTGGAAACTCCAAAGGAGTACGGCACAGTGACCTACGGCGCACCAACGGTCAACTTGTCCAGCACCTATTACGCCGACGGTGCGAAGGTGGAAGATGGCAAGCTGATCCTGCCGATTCAGAAAAATGACGTGAAAACCACCGGCTCTGTGGGCACAGTGACCGTGGTAATCAAGAGCACGAACTATGAGGACATCACGCTGACCGTCAATGTCAATGCGACCAACAAGCTTGTCCCCACTGTTACGGCACCTACGGCAAACGCCCTGACCTACAATGGTGCAGAACAGGCGCTGGTTACAGCGGGTAAGACCACTGGCGGCACAATGCTCTACCGGCTTGGCGATTCCAAATGGAGTGAGCAGCTCCCCACAGCGAAAAATGCCGGGGAATACACCGTTTGGTACAAGGTGCAGGGAAATGCAGAGTACGCAGATGTGGCAGAACAAAGCTTGCCTGTGACCGTAGCGAAGAAAGCTGTCACCGTTACGGCGCTTGATAAGAGCGCTTACACCGGCAGCACCGCGCCCGATCTGAGCAGCCCGAAAGCAGATAAGGATTACAAGGTGGAAGGTCTGGTTGGTGCAGACACCCTGAGTGGCACGGTAACATTGACTTACGCGCAGACGCCGGATATGAGCAAAACCGGACAAACCAAAATCAACATTACTGGTACGCTGTCAAATGCCAATTATGCGATCACTTATGTTCCTGGAACGTTGACGGTTTCCAACCAGCCTTCCGGCGGCGATTCCTCCTCTGGTGGTTCGGATGGCGGTGGAGGTTCCTCCTCCGGCAATTCCGGTAACTCTGGAAATACCAGTCAGCCGGACACCGGAAAACCGAACAAACCGGATTCTCCTGTCACCGGAGAAACCAAGCCAGTTAAGCCGGATAAAAACGGTAATGTATCGGTGGACAACAGCTCTGTCCAGTCCGCCATCGACAAGACCAAACAGGATGCGAAAAAGAACGGCACCACAGAGAACGGGATTGCCGTTACCGTTCCCATCACCTCGGCGGCAGGCCAGACCTCTTTTAACGTGACCATCAAGGCGCAGACACTGGATCTGCTGGTTAAAGAAAACGTCCGGCAGTTTACCGTAGCAACAGACCATCTGGTTTCGGTTAATATCGGGCTGGATACTCTGAAGCAGCTGGATGCCGCCTCCGCTGGAGGGGACATCATTCTCCGGGCAAATAAGGTGGATGCGCTGCGCTCCACCGAGGCCAAAGCCGCTATTGGCACAAGACCGGTCTATGACCTGTCGCTGGTGTACCTCTCCGGCGGCAAAGAGACGCCGATTACCAGCCTGAATGGACATACCATCTCGGTGCGTTTGCTCTACACAGCGGCAAAGGGTGAGCAGACAGGTAATCTCTATGCAGTCTATGTAGACGATGCGGGCAAGGTGGAGTGGATTACCAGATCCAGCTACGATGCCAGCCTGAAAGCGGTGGTTTTTGAAACCGGTCATTTCAGCGTTTACGGCGTGGGCTACAAGAACCCTGCCCCTGCCTTTACCGACATTCATAACCATTGGGCTGCGGACAATATCCTCTTTGCAGCCAGCAGGGGACTGCTCTCTGGCACAAGTGACACCACCTTCAGCCCCAACACCGGCATGGCCAGAGGAATGTTTGTGACAGCTCTGGGGCGGTTGGCGGGCATCAACCCGGACAGTTACCAGACCGGGAAATTCACCGATGTGAAAGCCGACGCCTACTATGCCCCCTATGTGAACTGGGCGGCGCAGAACGGCATTATGGAAGGCGCTACCGCCACTACCTTTGCGCCGGACACCAACATCAACCGGGAACAGATGGCGGTCATCATGGCAAATTACGCCAAAAAGCTGGGCTACGACCTTCCGAAAACCCTCCGGGCGGTGACTTTTGCGGACAACGCACAGATCAGCAGCTGGGCGAAGGATGCGGTCAAGGCCATGCAGCAGGCGGGCATCCTGGCTGGCAAGGCAAATAACTGCTTTGACCCCAAGGGAACTGCCACCCGCGCTGAAGTCGCCACCGTCCTGCGGCGGTTTGTGAAGATCGTCATTGACCCGCAGACCGCAAACGGCTGGCAGCAGAACGACAGCGGCCAGTGGAGCTATTACAGAAACGGGAAACCAGTGAAGGGCTTGCTCTCCGACGACCAGAAGTGGTACTGGCTGGATAAGACGACCGGAATGATGTTTGCCGGCGGCTGGAAGCAGATCGATGGTAAGTGGTACTACTTCTACGCAGACGGGACGATGGCGGTGAATACCACCATTGACGGATATACCATCGGCTCGGATGGTGCAAGAAAGTAACCTACAATAAAAAACGATTTGCCCGTATATCAGCGGACAAAGATAAACGCGGTCGGGTATCAAGAAACCCCACCGCGTTTATTTGTTTGCGCGCCATGGGCGCGCTCTAACGGGTGTAAGTCCCGAACACG
>OLSX01003111.1_pt1 | contig 13770 bp, 14 predicted proteins | sample 1673141 | NCBI WGS metagenome assembly OLSX01 (sample SAMEA3136759, study PRJEB25190) | human gut metagenome | biome: human gut; feature: human-associated habitat; material: faeces | place: Austria | collected 2013
GGTTCTGAATTCTCACGGCCAACAATTAGAGTTTTTGCGATGGTGTAAATTTAATATGCCTAGAATTTTGAGACGACTTCACGCAACAAAGAAGTATAGAGTGAGAGATGGGGGTGCGGGCAATTTCTTGGACAGTCTATAATAAACCAAGAGATTGTCCGCACCCCCTATCTACCTTTTCTACATTTCTATTCGTTCGGGTATCTCTCCCTCATATGGGGAGCAGATTCTGCCAGAGTTCTGCAGATTTCCTCGCAGAATTCCGGCAGATCAAAGGCAGCATTTTCCTCCAGCCAGTCCAAGATAATCCCCACAAACAAGCATTTGTAGCAGCGGATGACTCTTTCCTTTCCCTCAGAAGAACTTTCCTTGTACTCCTCATCTTCATCCACATACGCTTTCACCACGCCGCAGGCCATCTTGTTCAAGCTGAAAAGGAACACATCCTTTTGGGCAGAGCGAAACAGATGCAGAAAGGCATTCTTCCGTTTCATGCACTCCCCGGCAATATATGTCAAACAATATGCCGGGGATTCCAGATTGCCGTACCGGTGAATCACATCCTCCATCCACTCTTTGACGGACTCCTCCATCAACGCCGGAATGTTCTGAAAATGGTAGTAGAAGGTGTTGCGGCCCACCCCTGCGTGGTCAACGATATCATTGACCGAGATCTTTTCCAGCGGGGTCGTAGCCATCAATTCCTGCAGGCTCTGGGCCAGCAGATGTTTTGTCTGATTGGAACGCGGCATAGCAATTCTCCTGCTTTATCGGTGGTAAAATTACGTATAATCATTATAGCACATTTCCGACAAAAAGTCCAAATATTTCACTGCCACGCCGCAAAAACTGCGGCGGGTTTTGTATGACAATTCAGCCAGAATGTTTGGTTTTGCCCATAGCGGCGCGGTTTGCGGGCTTTAAATTGAACACTCCCCGGCTTTTGTCTATGTACACAACGCCGCGAAAAAGCATAAAATAAGGCCATAAAACGGAGAAAGAAAAGGAGAGCAATCTATCATGCCGATGAATAAAGTGGTTCATGCCGCCCAGCGTGCAGCGTTCAGCGCTGCCATTGATGCCGCCATCAACGCAGTGCGCGGCAAAGGCCCTGAAAATATGGCCGCGCAGGCTGTCAAGCTCGTCAACCTGGCGCAGCCCCTGCTTGCCCACCGCTACCCCGATGCCGACTGGGACAAGGTCCGCTCCTTCGTGTCCGACCCCAACAGCAAGTGGATGGAGTACGCCTACAAGGCCATCAATGAGATCGACCCCCATATCCTGAAGATGAACACCCTGAACCTCGTGTACGAGGGTATGTTCGCAGGCTACAACTACGTCATGGAGCTGCGCAAGAAGTACGACTGCAACATGCCGTGGATTTTGCTGTTCGACCCGACTTCCGCCTGCAACCTGCACTGCAAGGGCTGCTGGGCTGCTGAGTACGGCAACCGCCTGAACCTGAGTTTTGAGGATATGGATCGCATCGTTACCGAGGGTGAGGAACTGGGCATCCACTGGTATATGTGTACCGGCGGTGAGCCGACCTGCCGCAAGGAGGACCTGTTCAAGCTGGCCGCCAAGCACCAGAACTCCGTGTTCCACCTGTTCACCAACGGTACGCTGATCGACCAGGCTTTCTGTGACCGCGTCAAGGAAGTCGGCAACATGGCCTTCTTCATCTCCATCGAGGGCATCGGCGATGCCACCGACGATCGCCGCGGCGAGGGCGTCTATGACCGCGTCATGCACGCCATGGATCTGATGAAGGAGAACGGCCTGCTGTTCGGTACCTCCATCTGCTACACCAGCGCTAACTACAAGGCCGTCACCAGCGATGAGTTCATGGATATGCTCATCAGCCATGGCGTGCGCTTCAACTGGTACTTCCACTATATGCCCATCGGCGACGGTGCCAATGTTGACCTGATGCTGAACGCTGAGCAGCGCGAGTATATGATCCACCGTGTCCGTGAGATCCGCGGCTACACCGGCGGCAAGCCTATCTTCTGCATCGACTTCCAGAACGACGGCGAGTACATCGACGGCTGCATTGCCGGCGGCCGTCAGTATGCCCATATCAACCCGGCCGGTGATGTGGAGCCCTGCGTGTTCATCCACTACTCCAACGCCAACATCCACGACAAGAGCCTGCTCGAGTGCCTGCAGCAGCCGTTGTTCAAGGAATACCACAAGGGCCAGCCCTTCAACCACAACCACCTGCGCCCCTGCCCGATGCTCGAAAACCCCGAGCTGCTGGGTGAGATGGTCAAGCGCAGCGGTGCCCACAGCACCGATATGCAGCAGCCGGAATCTACGGATGATGTGTTCCGCCGCTGCCGCCCCTATGCCGACCAGTGGACTCCCTCCGCTGACCGCATCTGGGCCGAGGAGCACCCCGACTGTGCCTCCTGCGCCAGCTGCTCCGCCTGCGCATCCAAGTAAAATAGCATAAGCTCCTGCGCCCCGCTGTATTTTGCAGCGGGGCGTTTTTGCGTTGAAAGGCATCCTCCTTGGGGGAGGCACCGGGCTTGTCATGTTTTCGGACATTTCACCGTTCCCGGATTTTCTCACCCGGCCGCGCATATAGTGGTAACAGAGCCAATGCAGGGGAGGTGGGCCTATCAAAACGGTAGTGTATCTGGATGTGCTGCTGCTGACGAATTTCCTCATGGCCTATTTCCTGTTGCTGGCGGCAGGGGCGCTCAGCGGGCAGCGGGGAGGGTTCGTGCGGATGCTGGCGGGCAGTGGGCTGGCGGCGATGTCGTCGCTTATTTTGTTTGCGCCGCCCCAGCCCTACCTGGTGCAGGTCGTCTACAAAATCACCACGGCACTGGCCATCACGGCGGCGGCTTTCGGCTGGCGCAGCAAACGGCGGCTGGTCACGGCGGCCTGCTGGTATGCAGCGCTAAATATCGCCCTGGCGGGGGCGGTGCTGCTGGCCGTTCTGCGCACCGGCACGCGGGCAGCGGATACGGCCAACCTGACGGTGTATCTGCGCGTTTCGCCGCTGCTTTTATTGGCGCTGTCGGGCGTCTGCTGCGGCGCAGTGGATCTTGGCCTGCGGCTGCTGATGCGGCGGGACGCCCCGATAAAAACTGTCGGGCTGGAATTTGAGCTCTGCGGCCAGCCCATCCGGCTGCGGGCGGCACCGGACACCGGCTGCCACCTGCGCGACCCCATCACCTGTCTGCCGGTGCTCGTCGTCAGCTACCCGGATGCCAAGGCGCGGCTGCCCGGGCCAGCGGTGGATTTTTTGGAGCAATGGTTCGCCGGAGCCACCCAGGCAGATCCGCCGCCCGGCGCACGGCTGCGGCTGGTGCCCTGCGGCACGGCGGCAGACAGAACCCTGCTGCCCGGCTTTGCGGTGCCGGGTATTGGCCTTATCACCGAGAAAGGTGTGCTGGGCCTGGGCCGCAGCGCCGTGGTGTTTGCACCGCGCAGCTTTGGCAGCACCGCCTACGAAGCGCTGTACGGCAATGATTTTTTGTGACAAAGGGGGAGAACATCATGCTCAAAGAACTGTACCTGCTGTGGCTGCGGCTGGCCGCCCCGCAGGAGCTGCACTACATCAACGGAGCGGACACATTACCGCCGCCGCTGCCGCCCGATGAGGAACGCGCCGCCCTGGCCGCACTGGCAGCGGGCCGGCCCCAAGCGCGGGATCTGCTCATTACACATAATCTGCGGCTTGTCGTGTACATTGCCAAAAAGTTTGAGACACCGTCGGCTGGCATTGAGGATATGATCTCGATAGGCACGATTGGCCTTATCAAGGCGGTCAACACCTTTGAACCTACGAAAAACATCAAGCTGGCGACCTACGCCAGCCGATGTATCGAGAATGAAATTTTGATGTACCTGCGGAAAAGTTCCAACCGGCGGCAGGATGCCAGCATTGACGAGCCGCTGAACACCGACACCGACGGCAACGAACTTTTGCTGATGGATGTGCTGACCAGCGACGACCCCCAGGTGGGCGAGGAACTGGAACGCAATGCCGAACGTGCGGCCCTGCGCGGCGCAGTGCAGCGGCTTTCCCACCGGGAACGGCGTATCATGGAGCTGCGCTTCGGCTTGAACCACGAGGAAGAACACACCCAGAAAGAAGTCGCCGACACGTTGGGCATATCCCAGAGCTATATCTCGCGGCTGGAAAAGCGCATTATCCGCAGATTACGCCGGGAGTTGGAGGCAGTGGGCTAAAAAATCTGCAGCTTCGTAGGGGCCGGGCATGCCCGGCCCGCGGCCTGCCCGTCAGCAGGAGTCCCCGGAAAGCCGCGGGCCGCACATGTGCGACCCCTACAGGGCAATGCCTTCTACACCACCGGCTCTGCCCGCGTATTCGTCACAAACTCCACGGCCAGCCCGACGACCATGTTCATTTCGGGCTGCATTGAATACAGCAGATACTCGTACCCATCCCGCGCCCAGCTGATGCCGGTGATACGCCCGGCGTTCTGCCGCTGTGTGACCGTGATGCCGTCGATCTCATACTGCTGCACATCCTCAAACGCCAGGTCAAAGAACCCGGCGGGGTATAACATCTGCCCCTGCTTCGCGGTGCGCAGGCTCATCCGCCGCCCAGGTACAATGTTGTAATCGATTTCCGAGACGCATCCCTCGATGAGCCAGTAGCGGTAGGGAATGATGATTTCGTTGTTGGGCGTGGACGCGACCCGGAACCCACCCGTCTGCCCATAGTTGGGCTGCAAATACTCGGTGCGGGTCTCGCGGCCGTCGCGCAGTTCCTCCCGCCGCAAAACCAGCACCAGGACCAGCGCCACCGACACGACGGCCAGCAGTACCAGCACAATGACAAACCACAGGGAATCCATCATAAAAACCCCCTCCTTTTTCGTATGCTATGCGCCGCCGCAGCCCAATGTGCAAAATTTACCGGTTTGCCGCGGCGCATACCGGCCCATACTCCCGGTAAATAAAAACTGGGGGTCAACAGGATGTATGCTGGAAAAGTAGAACTCTGCGGCGTGGATACCGCCCGCCTACCGGAGCTGAGCGAAGCCGAAAAAGCCCGCCTTATCAAGGCGGCCCGCGCGGGTGACCGCCAGGCCCGGCAGGAGATGGTGCAGGGCAACCTGCGGCTGGTGCTCAGCGTCGTGCAGAAATTCGCAAGCCGCGGCGAGAATATGGACGACCTGTTCCAGGTGGGCTGCATCGGGCTTATCAAAGCCATCGATAACTTTGACCCGGCGCAGAATGTGCGGTTTTCCACCTACGGTGTGCCGATGATCGTGGGCGAGGTCAAGCGCTACCTGCGGGACAACAACGCCGTGCGGGTCAGCCGCTCCATCCGTGATTTGGCCTACCACTCGATGCAGGCGCGGGAGGAACTGCAAAAGCAGAATGGCCGCGAGCCGAAAATATCCGAGATCGCCGCCAAGGTGGGCCAAAGCCCCGAAAACGTCGCCATGGCGCTGGAATCCGCCGTCACGCCCGCCAGTCTGTACGAGCCGGTCTACTCCGACGGTGAGGACAGCTTTGCCCTAGTGGATCAGCTGCGGGACAACGCAGGCGAGGAAAACTGGATCAGCGATATGATGTTCCGTGACACGGTCAAGGCCCTGACACCCCGGGAACGGCGCATCATCGCGCTGCGGTATCTCCGCGGCCAGACCCAGACCCAGGTGGCGCAGGAAATCGGCATCAGTCAGGCCCAGGTCAGCCGCCTGGAAAAGGCCGCCCTGAAGCATATTAAAGAGCAAATCTGCGCGGACTAAGCAAAACAAAACCCGCGGCATCCAAATCGGACGCCGCGGGTCATTTATGCTTTACTCAATCTCGATCCCGCACGCTCCCAGCGCACGGGTGAAGGACTTCGGGTTCTTATACAAAATACCGGTGATGCCCAGGTTGTACGCGGCCTGGGCATTTGCCTTGTTGTCGTCCACAAAAATCGACTCATCGTAGGCCAGGCGACAGGTCTGCATCAGCGTTGTAAAAATCTCCGGCTCGGGCTTGCACAGGTGTACATCGCACGAGGCAATGCCGCCGTCAAACAGCGAGAACCACTCCCGCTGGCGCAGCTCGTCCATGATGTCGGTGGGAATGTTCGTCAGGTAGTACAGCCGGTAGCCTGCGGCTTTCAGCTTGCGCATGATCTGCACGGTCGTCTTTTTTGTGCGCAGCATCGTGGCCCACTCGTCAATGCAGGTCTGCACCTCAAATATGCGGCCTGCCTCGGCGGCGTGCTCTAACATCTGCTTGTTGGCGGCCTCGCGGGGGATGGTGCCCCGGTCCAGATCCTGCCACTCCTGGCTGCCGAAAACCAGCTCGTAGGTTTCCTCCTCAGCGCGGCGGTTCATGAAATGGTCCATCAAGAAATCCTTGGGGGCAAAATCCACCACAACGCCGCCAAAATCGAAAATAATATTTTTATACATAAAAACCTCCGCAAGGTGCATAGCATATTTTCTACTATTATACACGCAATTTGCATAGGATACAAGAGAAAGGGGGCTATCTCATGACATTGCGTGATTTGAGCAACAAGGATGTCATCCAGCTGAAAACCGGCGAAAACCTTGGCCGCATCGACGATATCGTCTTTGACGAGCGGGGGGCGCGGCTGCAATCGGTCATCCTGCGCGGGCGGGCGCACTGCTTTGGTCTGCTGGGCTGCGATGATGACCTGATCCTCCCGTGGGAGAGCATCAAGACCATCGGCACCGATGCTATTATGGTCGACGCCGAGCCGCTGCCCGGTACCCGCCGCCGCTAAGGCAAGAAAATCGTATATTTTGTGTAAAATTCCGCAAAAGCGGATGCTTTTTTTAGAGCAATGTGCTATAATTAAAATTCAACAGGAAATGGGGGACACGGCCATGCAGACAACCCGGAAACTCGCAGCGCTGACGGCTGCCGCAGCGGCGTTGATTATCCTGGGGTCGCTGTTCCTCATCGCGCCTGTGTGGCAGCCGCAAAGCCCCGCAGCTGTGTATATCCCGGCGGCTGTGGCAGCGCCGACGCCGACCCCCGCCCCGGCAATCATCAACATCAACACCGCTACTGCCGAGGAGCTGACCACCCTGCCGGGCCTTGGCCCCGAGAAAGCCGCCGCCCTTGTCGCATACCGCACCGCCCACGGCGCATTTGCGTCGCTGGCTGACGCAGCCAACGTCAAGGGGATATCCCTGCGCATGACAGAAAGCTGGGCGGGCCTTGCCGCCGTACAATAAATGGAGGAGATCAACTTGGAAAAAAAGCCGGAAAGTATCTTCATCAACCGTGAACTCAGCTGGCTCGACTTTGACAGCCGCGTGCTGGCCCTGGCAAAGGAAAAGACCGTGCCTTTGGGCGAGCGCATCAAGTTTGCCGCCATCTTTGGCAGCAACATGGACGAGTTCTTTATGGTGCGCGTCGGTTCGCTCTACGACCAAACGCTCTTGAAAAACAACAAGACCGACAACGTCACCCACATGACCGCCGCCGAGCAGATTGCCGCCATCACGCCCCGCGTGGCGGAATTGCAGGCCAAGTGCGATAAATATTTCCAGCACCTTGTCACGGCACTGGCCGCCGAGGGCTACAGGAAAGTCGATTTCGCCAAGCTGTCCAAGCCGCAGGAGCATTTCTGGAAAACCTACTTCCAGCGCGAACTGTTCCCGCTGCTCAGCCCCCAAATTGTCGACTCCCGCCATCCATTCCCGTTTTTGAACAACAAGGATATCTACTACATCGCCCAGCTGCACACGAAAAACGAGGGCGTCAGCTACGGCATCGTGCCGGTCAGCAGCCAGTTTGAGCGCGTACTCTTCGTCAAGGACGGCGAGACGGCCTGCTTCGCCTTTGTGGAAGAGCTCATCGCCCATTACGCCGCCACGATTTTCAGCGCCAGCACCGTGACCAAGCAGTGCCTTTTCCGCGTGACCCGCAATGCCGATATCACGGTCGACGAAGGCATGATGGACCACGACGTTGACTTCCGCGACGTCATGAGCGAACTGCTGAAAAAGCGCCGCAAGCTCGCCGCTGTGCGCCTGCAATTCTGGCCCGACGCCCCGCAGGAAATCGTCAAGTTTCTGCGGGACAAGCTCGTCGTCCCGGCGGACCGCTGCTATACCCAGACTTCGCCGCTCGACTCCGGCGCACTGTTCAAGCTGGCCGGGCGTATCTCCGGCGACGGCGGCCACACGGAGCTGTTCTATCCCACCGCCAGGCCGATGCAGGCCCCGGCAGGGTACGACCTCTACACCGAGGTGCGCAAGCATGATGTGCTGCTGGCTTACCCGTACCAGAGTATCCGCCCGTTTATTAAAATGCTGCTGCGCGCGGGCGCGGATCCGGACGTTGTATCGATAAAAATGACGCTCTACCGCATGGCAAGCGACTCCCAGATCGTCAACGCCCTGATTGCCGCCGCCGAGAACGGCAAGGAAGTCGTCGCCATGGTCGAGCTGCGCGCCCGCTTTGACGAGCAGAACAACATCGACTGGTCGAAGCAGCTCGAGGATGCCGGCTGCACGGTTTTCTACGGTTTCGATGACTATAAAGTACATTCCAAATTGACCCTTATCACCAGCCGCGTCAACGGCCAATATAAATACTTGACGCAGATCGGCACCGGCAACTATAATGAAAAGACGAGCGAGCTGTACACCGACCTGTCCTTCATCACGACCCGGCAGGAGATCGGCGAGGAAGCCAGCGCTGTGTTCAACAATATGGCCCTGCAGCGCCTGACCAGTGAGGCCGACACGATGCTCGTCGCGCCGCTGCGATTCAAGAGCGTATTGCTCGAGGAAATGGATCGCCAGATCGCCCTTGCCATGCAGGGAAAGCCCGCGTCGATTATCCTCAAAAACAACTCCATCAACGACCCGCAGATTATTGATAAGATCAGCGAGGCCAGCTGCGCGGGCGTGCGCGTGGATATGATCGTGCGCGGCATCTGCTGCGTGCGGGCAGGTGTGCCGGGCCGCACCGAGAACGTGCATATCCGCAGCCTGGTCGGGCGGTATTTGGAGCATTCCCGCATCTACTGCTTCGGCAGCGGCGAGAATATGCGCATTTATATCGCCTCCGGCGACTTCCTGACCCGCAACACCGAGCGCCGCGTCGAGGTCGGCGTCCGGGTGGACGACCCGGCTATCGCCAAAAAGCTGCGCGGCATTCTCGATTTGCAGCTGCGCGACACCGTGAACGCCCGCGAAATGCAGCCGGACGGCACCTACACCAAGGTGCGCCCCGCCGAGGGCCAGCCCCCGGTGGACAGCCAGATGGCAATGTTCGGCTATTTCCAGTATGGCTTTGAGATGGCCCCCGAGAAGCCCAAAGCCAAGCCAAAGCCCAAAACAGCGGCCGCCAAGGCCACTGCAAAACCTGTGGCCCGCCAGCACGCAGCGCTGCGCCCCAAACGCGCCAGCCTTTTGCAAAACCTGTTTGGCCGCGGGAAAAAATAAGGAGAACCCAAACCATGAAAAGTTGTGTAGTGACCGCAAATTACGCCTGTGACCCCAACAAGGTCTGGCTCTACCTGACCAAGCCCACCCTGAACAACTGGCGCAAGGACGTCAGCGGGTACGAGGAAAGCGACGACGGCATGAAAGCCACCGAGAAGAACACCGACGGCGGCGAGACCCGGATCGTCTTTACCCGCAAGGAAAAGCCCCGCTGCCTGAGCTGCAACTTCCAGAAGGGCAAGATCAGCGGTACCTTTACGGCGCTGCTGCTGGGCGGCGGCGACTCCACCAGTGTGGAGTGTACGCTGGATGTGAACGGCCTGGGCCTGTTCACCAAGCCCGCCAAGCTGATGAACGAGCGCCTGGAAATGCTGCGCCAGACGCTGGGCGCGTAAAGAGCCTTCCCCCGATGGGGGAAGGTGGCCGAGTGTGCGAGGCCGGATAAGAGGCGGGCTTGCCGAAGCCTGACCTGTAAGGAAAACGACCTCCTGCGGAAAAGCCGTGGCCGTGTGCCGTTATAACCAATCTTCCATCCGCCTTTCGGGGCGGATATTTTTTTCCCCTCCCGCATACTGTTGTAAAAAACAGGGGAGGTGTACGCCATGTGGGAAGATGCAGCCCCGATGCAGGAGCGCGAGCCGCCCAGACCGCCCGCACGTCCGCGCAGTGAGGAAGATTTGGTCCTGTGGGCGCAGATTTTGCTGTGCCTGGCCGCCGTCGGCTTTGTGCTGGCGGCCAAACTGCTGGACTGGCCCGCGTATCCGGTGCTGCGCCGTGCCTTTGCCGCCGCCACACAGCCAGAACAATCGCTGCTGCTGGGGGAGGAACGCGGCCTTTTGAAATTCACTGAGCAGACTGCCGAGGAACTGGCAAACTCCGCCCGCAGTATGTGGGACGACTTCACCGCCGCGCCCGAGACAGCCCGCACGCCCCACGGCCAGCCGACACCGCCCGCCTACGCCAGCGAGGACAGCTACACCCCGGACTTTGCGCTCTGCTTCCCGCTGCCGGGGCACTTTGCCCGCAAAACCTCCGGCTATGGCTGGCGCACCGACCCCATGGGCGGCCTGGGCGACGATTTCCACATTGGCAACGACCTGGCAGCGGCCCGGGGCACGGCGGTACTGGCCGCCGCAGACGGCGTGGTGCGCACGGCGGGCAGCCATAAAAGCTATGGCAACTATGTCCGCATCCTGCACGCCGACGGCGACGAGACGCTGTACGCACATATGCAATATCTGTTTGTCCGCGCGGGGGAGTGCGTGACCGCCGGGCAGACGCTGGGCACGGTGGGGCAGACCGGCAACGCCACCGGCCCGCACCTGCATTTTGAGATACTGCACAAGGGCCTGCGGTACGACCCGGCCCAGGCTTTACAGGATGCAGCGTAGGCCCAAAATCACCTGGCGCAGGCCGCTGGCGGTGCTGTTTGGCCTGACCGTGCTGCTGGCGCTGGACGGCAGCGGCCTTGTGCGGGTGGGGCTGGGCTGTGCGATTCTGCACGAGAGCGGCCACGCGCTGGCCTACCGCGCTTTGTGGGGGCACTGGCCGGAACTGGAAGTGTCGCCGTTTGGTATCTGCCTGCGGCTGCGCGGCCTGCCCATGACCGCCCGGCAGGAGCTTCTGCTGGCTGCAGCCGGGCCGCTGGCCAACCTGCTGGCCTGCGCGGCGGTGCTGCTGTTCATGCGCGGGGCAGGGTACAGCTACGGCGGGTATTGGTTTGCCTGCTGTAACCTGCTGGTGGGCGGCAGTAACCTTCTGCCCCTGCCCGGCCTGGATGGCTGGCGCATTGCGGGGGCACTTCACGGCTTGCGGAGAACGTAGGGGCGGGGCTTTGCTCCGCCCGCAGCCGTTGCCACAAAATGCAAAACCCCGGGGACGCACGGTCTCCGGGGTTTGTTTTAATTTGGATTATTTGGATTTACGGCGCTTTTGCAGCACGCAGAGGGCGGTGATACTGCCCAGCGTCAGAATGCTGAACAGGGCGGGGGAAGAGCTGTCGCCCGTCTGGGGGATAACACCGGATGCCTGCGCGGTGGGCGCGGGTGTGGCGGTCACAGTGGGCTGTGCCGTGGGCGCCGGGGTGGCGGGGGCAGCCGTTGCGGTGTTGTCGGCAGGTGCTGCCGTGGGCGCTGTTGTAGGCGCTGCTGTGGGTGCTACGGTAGGGATTGTTGTGGGTGCGGCGGTAGGGGTAGGTGCTTCGGTAGGGGCGGCAGTCGGTTCCGCCGGCTTCGGCGAAGGAGTAGGTGCATTTATACCATGTGCCGCTTTCAGCGCCGCGCCCAGGGGAAGAATGGTGACGGTATTATTTTTAGCGGTTGCTGGCTTCCAACGGTTTTCTTCGCCTTCGGTATCGTGATACCAGTCGTCAATGATTTTTCCGTCATCGTCCAAAACACTCCACTTTGCGCCGGGTTCCAGTTTAATGATGTTGAAGCTGTTGCCTCCTTTATTGGTATTATAAAGGTCATCACCGGCTGTGACGGCTTTGTTGTTGTAAACTTTGACGAGCGGCGAGAGACTCACAGTGCCGTATTCATTGTAGATGCCGCCGCCGTACTTTTTGTGTTCATAATCACGATCGTTGACATTAAAAGTGATATTGCCTTTGTAGGGGATGCTGTCAAGCTTGTTGTTTTCCGTAATTAAACCTGCATTAAGAACCAACGTGCCAGAACCTATGTCACTATTGCCGTTTTTGATGCCCCATGCGCCATTACGGCAAATTTCCAAATGTGCGTCGGCCTCAACGGTAGTAGTAGCATTGGGATAGTTGTCGAGACCGACAACGTTGTCATTCAAATATACCTGCGCACCGGCAAGAACGTTAAAATTGTTGCCGCCGTTTGCTAAACCAACGGCTGTACTGCTAGAAGAAAGCACAGCATCCTTTTGTACAGTCAAGGAACCTTTGCTGCCGTTGAAATCGTAAAGAGCGATTCCGGGACCCCAATGCCCCACGGAGGTCATCTTTGCACCGCTTTGCAAAACAGCGTTGCCGTTGAAAGCGATACCATAAATTGTGTCATACCGTGACTCGATTTCAGAAGTTCCGTCCACATCAAGATTGTGGACAAAAATGCCAAACGTGGAACCATTATTTTCCGAAATAACGCGGGAATGATCGGAAATAGTCATGGTTCCATAGTAGCAACCAATACCACCTTTGTGAGCGTAGGGGTCCCTTGCATCACCATTCCTGTTGACGTTTATTTCGGAATAATTAGTTACCTTGACATCTACTGGGTTGGCGGTGATGCCATTATGATAACAGTTTGTGGCTGTCAGAGTAGAATTGTTAGAGACATCAATTCGACCCTTGATGGTTTTATATTCGTCATTCTGGTCCGGATCAGAATCAATATAGATGCCGCTGCAACCGCCCTTTCCCTCTTCACCAGGGTTTACCGGAATTCTGTTCATAAACCCGCTGACGGTGAAGTGCGTATTATTCTGAATGCACAAGTTACCGCCGTTGTAGATGCACAGGCCGCTGCCGCCCGAGTCGTTAGGCTCGAGGTTCGTAATATTCACGATGGCGCACTCGTCCAGAATCAGTGTGCCGGGGCCAAAGAATACTGCAGAGATATTGGCATTTTCTTTATTGGCGTTGCCGGGGTTCGTTCCCGCATTGACAGTCAGCTCGCGGCAGTTCTTGATGGTCACTTCGCAGCGGGTCGCATAGATACCCTTCTGTTTCAGCGTTAAGCTGTGTTTGGCGGCATCCAGCGTAATCTTCTTCCACTGGTCAGCATTATCACCCGAACCGATAAACCGCAGGCCCTCGGTCAACTCCAAATCGCTTTGCAGCGTAATGGTAATGGTAGCATCGCTGCTTGTGGTGCCATTACATGCATCGGTAATCGCGGCTTGCAGCGTCGGATACTCAGTTTCGCCAATCTTAGCCACCACAGGGGCGGCAACACTGGGATTTGTCTGTCTCTCACTGTTATTGTTTTCCCCATTGGGCAAAGCATCATTACTGCCGCCGGGCAGCGCATCTTCCTTCACATTCCCGTCAGAATTCCCGTCAGAATTCCCGTCAGAATTCCCGTCAGGATTCCCGTTAGAATTCCCATCAGACTGCACGGATGCCTCGCTGCCGATCGTTGGCTCATCCGGAAGGCTTGGTTCCCCTGCAAAGGCAGGGGTTGCAAAAGCAGAAAGCGCAAAGCAGGTTGCAGCCGCAAATATGAACAACCGTTTTCTCACAAGTACCACTCCTAAAACTGTATTATACCCTGTACGTATCCCTGACAAATTCCGCCGAAAAATACACGTACAAATGTAACGATAAATATTAGTAAAAACTAATCCTCTTCTTATTCTGTTTCGAACTGCTCCATAT
>OLSX01003117.1_pt1 | contig 13764 bp, 8 predicted proteins | sample 1673141 | NCBI WGS metagenome assembly OLSX01 (sample SAMEA3136759, study PRJEB25190) | human gut metagenome | biome: human gut; feature: human-associated habitat; material: faeces | place: Austria | collected 2013
TCCCCGCGAGGGGAAGGTGCCCCGAAGGGGCGGATAGGGTACTAGCGGTATGAAAAAGAGCGAGGAAATGCGTCTCAAATCGACGATATACGAGAGCACCCTATCCACCGCTGGCGCGGTCCCCCTTCCCCAATGGGGAAGGCTACGATACGAGAATACCGCTTCCCCCATAACATCAAGCTGAAAACTTTTTCAAAAATCAAAAAACTGTTCAGTATAGTGAAAAGTTTTTCCATTTTTGGAAATTTGTTCACTATACTGAACAGTTTGAACATGGAGCGGAAAGGAGGCACACCTATGCTGCATCCTTTCTACTTATTGAAAACGACGCTATTGTTATTGTTTCTTTTTTCCGTTTCGTAAGCCTGCTTTGCTTCCGCATATGTGCTGTAGGAGGGACCAAGCGTTATTCCGGCGGGTTTTTTATACTCTTCCTTTAGCTGCGCCAAACCCGTGTGATTCTTTCTATCAGCGCCAGGCTGATTTAGCCAGACATGATTCTTAATCACCGAATATTTCCCCGTGTCCCTGTCATAACGATAGGACAATACGGTTTCCTTGCTCCAGTTGTTCCCCGGAGTGTTAGCATTCGGCGTCAATGATTCTGAGTCCAGATTTTCTGTGGTCCAGTACAGGACGCCGTTTTCGAGGTAGTCGCGCTTACTCGGATTCTGCCCGTTGTAATACGTCCACATTTTCGCACCCAGCTCGGAAGCCAGCTTCCCGATCGTGGGGTCCTGCTTGTCAACATCCGTGAGCCAACTAGACTGTATCAGCCCACGGTTGTAACCCATACCATACGCACCGCCGAGGTAATTGGTTTCTTTCTCTATAATCCGGTCTATAATCGCGTTTATATCAAAAGTTCCCGTATTCTTCTTCGCCGTCTCCATAAGGCTCGACGCATTTCCGAACACATTCTTGATCGAGTCTGCGACTCCTGTCTGGGAGTAGATCCCCCAGCCGATACCGATGACGATCGCGAGCATCAGCGCATACTCGACAAGATCCTGTCCCTTCTGCGAAATTTTATGAAATGTAATCATTGGTTTTATCCTCCTTCATTGTCTATATTTTAGCAAAAAAAGGATAGGAAAATCAATGCGCCCCCTAGTTGCTCTCACGAACAAAAACCGCCCTGCTTTGGCAGAGCGGTTTTATCAAGCGCTATGTATTACTCTTATTCGATAACCATGAGGAGGTCGCCGGATTCGATGCGCTGACCAGCCTTGACATGGATCTCACTCACGATACCATCCATCGGCGCGGTGATGGTGGTTTCCATCTTCATCGCTTCGGTGACGATGACGGGGTCGCCCTTCTTGACAGAGGAGCCTTTTTCGACGAGGAGTTTTACCACAGAGCCGGAGAGTGTCGCACCGACTTCGCCCGGTACGTCCTTGTCCGCTTTTCTGGAGGTATTCGCAGACTCTGCCACATGAGCGTCGTGAATCTTGATCTCGCGCGGCATGCCGTTCAGCTCGAACTGAAGCTCTCTGTTGCCTTCCAGGTCCGGTTTTGTGACATTATCAAGGCGAACGAGGAGCATCTTGCCTTCATCGATGTTGATGCGGATTTCTTCACCGACTTTCATGCCGAAGAAATAGGTCGGCGTATCAAGGAGAGAGAGGTCGCCATACTTATGATAGCGATCCATGTAGTCGGAGAAGACTTTCGGATAGATGCAGTAGGAGGAGACATCTTCTTCGCGGGTCGGGATGTGCTTCTCTTTCATTTCCATCTTGACTTCTTCAAAGTCGACATTCTCCGGCTGGCTTTCGAGGTGCGGCTTCTGTCCGCGCAGGATGATCTGCTGGAGTTTTTCCGGGAAGCCGCCATACGGGATGCCGAGCTTGCCGTCGAAGAAGTCGACAACGGACTGCGGGAAGTCGAGGGTATCTCCCTTTTCATAGATATCTTTCTCGGTCAGATGGTTCTGTACCATGAAGAGGGTCATATCGCCGACGACCTTGGAGGACGGGGTGACCTTGATGATATCGCCGAACATCATATTGACCTTCGCATACATGCGGCAGACTTCCGGCCACTGGGCTCCGAGACCGACAGCCGTTGCCTGCTGGCGCAGGTTCGAGTACTGTCCGCCAGGCATTTCATGCTGGTAAAGGGTCGTATTCGGATTCGTCATCTTGGAGTCGACACCTGCATAGTACGGACGGACACCCTGCCAGTAGCGGTCGATGGTCTCAAGCGCATCGATATCCAGCTGCGGCTGGCGCGGGTTATTCTGCAGTGCGTAGTACATGGAGGTCATGGACGGCTGGCTGGTACCGCCAGAGAGTGCGCCGGTTGCAACGTCTAAGATATCGACGCCTGCATCGACGGCTTTGGCATAGGAGTACAGGGTGCATCCGCCGCCTTCATGGCTATGGAGATGGATCGGGAGATCGACAGCATCTTTCAGCGCAGAGATCAGGGCATAGGCAGCTTCCGGCTTGAGGAGACCTGCCATATCTTTGATCGCGATGATATTCGCACCGGCATCCTGCATCTGTTTCGCAAGGTCAGTGTAGTATTTCAGGGAGTACTTCTGGCGATTCGGATCCATGATATCGCCAGTGTAGCAGAAGCAGGCTTCAGCGAGCTTTTCTTTCTTGCGGACTTCGTCGATGGTGACGGTCATATGGCTGAGCTGGTTCAGGCAGTCGAAGATACGGAATACATCGACACCATTGTCAGCCGCCTGGTCGATGAAGTGACGGATCACATTTTCCGGATAGTTGGTATAGCCGACGGTATTCGCACCGCGGGTCAGCATCTGGAAGAGGATGTTCGGTGCGGCTTTTCTCATCTGGCGAAGGCGTTCCCACGGGCTTTCATCAAGGAAACGATAAGCCACGTCGAAGGTCGCGCCGCCCCAGTTCTCGAAGGAGAAGAGCTGCGGGACATGGACCGCCGTATAATGGATGGCATTCATAATGTCATGGGTCCTGACACGGGTCGCGAGCAGAGACTGGTGCGCATCACGGTACGTGGTATCCATGAACATGACTTCCTTCTGGTCCATGACCCACTTGGAGAATTTCTCCGGTCCCATTTCATCGAGCAGCTGCCGGGTACCCTTCGGCGCTTCGATCTTGTCTGCATCGAGCAGCGGAAGCGGATTGAAATCCGGCTTTTCCTGATGGCCGGCACCGGCATAACCATTGACGGTGATGTCGCCGATGTAGGAGAGCAGCTTCGTGCCGCGGTCGGAAATCATATCCGGTTCCTGCAGGAGCCACGGGTTTCTGTCGATGTAGTTGACATCGCAGAGCCCTTCCTGGAAATCACGGGTACGAAGCATGTTCTGCAGGAAATAGATATTCGTCTTCACGCCGGAAATGCGGAATTCTTCCATGCAGCGGAGCATCTTGTGGATGGTGTCCTTCGGATGAAGGGCATGCGCGGTAACTTTGACGAGGAGAGAATCATAGTACGGGGTAATGACGGCGCCGGTGTAAGCCGTGCCGGCATCGAGACGGATGCCAGGTCCGCCGCCGGAACGATAGGCAATGATCTTACCGGTATCCGGCATGAAATTGTTCTGCGGATCTTCCGTGGTAATACGGCACTGGATCGCAACGCCTTTGTACCAGATCTCATCCTGCTGGCCAATGGCGATCTCCGGCCCGTCAAGAGCATAGCCCTCCGCAATGAGGATCTGGCTCTTTACGATATCCACATTGGTGATCATTTCCGTGACGGTGTGTTCGACCTGGACACGCGGATTGACTTCGATGAAATAGAAGTGCTCTTCATCCTGATCGACCAGGAATTCGACCGTGCCGGCATTCACATAGTGGACATTCTTCATCAGTTTGACAGCTGCATCGCAGATGTTCTTTCTAAGTGCCTTCGGAAGAGACCATGCCGGCGCCATTTCGATGACCTTCTGGTGACGGCGCTGGATGGAGCAGTCACGTTCGAAGAGATGCACCACATTGCCGTGCTCATCACCCATGACCTGTACTTCGATATGCTTCGGGTTCATGATGCAGCGTTCGACATAGACTTCATCATCACCGAAGGCCATCTTTGCTTCAGAGCGCGCACGGTTGTACGCTTCCTCCAGATCTTCCATGCGGTCGACATTTCTCATGCCGCGTCCGCCGCCGCCGTTGACGGCTTTGATCATGACCGGGAATCCGTAGGTTTCTGCGAAAGCCTTCACTTCATCAAAGCTGTGAACCGCTCCCTTGGTCCCCGGGATCATCGGGATCTGCGCTTTTTCTGCCTGAATGCGGGCATTCACCTTGTCACCGAACATGATGAGATGTTCGACCTTCGGCCCGATGAAAATGATGCCTTCTTCTTCGCAGCGCTGGGCGAGCTTCGCATTTTCAGCAAGGAAGCCGTAGCCCGGATGAATCGCATCGACGTCATGCTCCTTACAGATACGGATGATATCTTCGATGTCAAGGTATGCGTCGATCGGCTTATCCCCTTCACCGACCAGGTATGCTTCATCTGCACGGTTTCTGTGCAGGGACAGGATATCTTCTTTCGAATAGATAGCCACGGTGCGGATGCCCATTTCACTGCAGGCTCGGAATACGCGGATTGCGATCTCGCCGCGGTTGGCTACCAGTACTTTATGGATTCGTCTCATGAGATTCTCCCTCTCAATAAAATAGAATAAACGCGATGATCGCGTCATTCTGATGCGCTTTTAGCGTTTGATAGTACTATTTTAACCAGTGAAAGCCGCAAAATCAATAGCCTGTATGAATTGGTATCAATCATGGTTTTAATAAATGATATGAATAGATAGGTAATGATATGGTATCCATTATGTATCGCGCTTATTATAATCATATATTTATTATTCAGGGTTCAGGGTTCAGGGTTCAGGGTTGTGGTGGCAGCTTCGCTGCAAAATATATATTTGCGGCGAAGCCGCCACCACCATTTCTAATTTCTCATTTCTCATTTCTCATTTCTCATTCAAACGAGGCTTTCAAATGGAATCAAAGGGCGACCCGCCCCCATGGCTACCCCCGAACCCTGAACCCTGAACCCTGAACCCATTATCTTCCACAATATTTCCTAAAATCACAGAACCGGCACGCCGTCGGAAGCTCGTTCTTTTTCATTTCACAGCGACGCGCAAAATCACGTGCCAGGATCCGCCTTGCCGTCTCATCGAATTCTTCCATCCGTTTCTCCACGCGTTCTTTGCTCATAGGAAAAACAACACATGGATCCTCGGCATCACTGGTGAAGTACAGGACAAGCCTTTCCACGGAGCGGCCGAGTTTCGTTTCGACGAGGTAGGCATATACCTCGAGCTGGCTCAGGTATTTCTCCATAAGGGGACTGTCCATCGGCGGTTTCTTCCCCGTCTTGAAGTCTATGACCCGCACCTTATCCCCATCCCCCGAGAGAAGATCAATGGTGCCGTTCAGAATGTAGTCATCTTTGACCAGCTCAAGAGGGCATTCGGCAGCAAGCGCATCCTCCCAGTTCCCTTTACGGAAATCCACATATCCACGAATCTCTGAAAAGGCCTGCTTCAGTTTTGCCTCAGGGAGCCAGCTGTTTTCTTTATCAGACAGGGAAATGTAATTCGCCATCATCCAGCCGTAGATCACAGAGGGCGTTACGCGATCGGCCTCTCCGCGAAGGGCAGCGCGGTGGATATCCTCGATCGTTTCATGGACAAGCTCGCCGTACATGGCATGGCTCCCCTGCGTGCCTGCGAAACGGTAGACGCGATACCAGAGATACTTCATCGGACATTCTTCATAAAGGGCGATCTGCGACGTGAAGGCGAAACGCGGCTTACATACATTCCGCCCCACCGGACGGCATCGAAGATGCCGGTAGTCTGCGGCCTCCGCATCGTACTCAGGAAGCTGCTCCATGACCGGACGGAAAACCTCGGAGATCTCATTTTTCCCCAGCGGGGACGCAAGAACGAGGAGTGTCTCTGCACGCGAAAAAGCCGTGTAGTATTTCCGCCAAAAGTCGAAGTCCTTCGTATCGTTCATCGGCTCGCAAGGCTTTCTTCCTGCGGCCATCTCCACCACACGGGTGATCAGGTCACTTTCTGCCTGCCAGCGAGGATAGTCCTCGAGCGACGGTACGATCACGACCGGATACTCCAGCCCCTTTGACTGGTGGATGTTCAAAAAAGACACCGAACCGGAAGGCGCATAGCGCTCCTCATCTTCGTACTCATTGACGCCATTTTCAAACCAAAGCCGAAGATAGCGGGAGAAAAAGAGCTGCACATCCACTATCGTTTCCTCGCCATGCCCATGATTTTCCGGCAGGAAGAGTCCGAAGCGCTGGATGAGGCGCGTAATGGCTGAGAGATTTCTTGCCTCATTCGACTCACCCTTCACCGCGTCATCCAAAAGCCCTGAAAAAGGCTCGAATGTAAACATTTGATAAACCAGGTGCAGGAAGGAGGAAGGAAGCTTCTTTTCATAAGAAATGAAGCTTTTCGTCCGGTCGATCCAGTCTTTCAGTGCCTTATGCTCCGGCCGCGCAAGCATCATATTCGCGACGCCCATGCAGGCCATGTACAGCTCGAGGATCCCCTTCGTCTCCTGCATCTCCGTCTCATTTTCCATCGCATCTGTGAACTCAGGAAACAGCAGGAGAAGCGCGCCGATCAGCCACTTCACTTCTTTTCGTTCAAAGAACCTGCCCGCCCTCGGTGCATAAGATGAGATGCCCCTTCGCGAAAGCTGGCTCTGCAGCACGAGGGAATTCGGATTCTTCACCGAAGAGCAGAGCACCGCCACCTGATTGTAGTCGGAGATCTGCCCCCGCTTCTTTAGTCCTTCGATGAAATCAGCGACCCTCGTATAGCACTCCGCCCGACTTCTTCCAGTGACGCGAAGGACCGGCGTCCCCTTCTCCGCAGAAGCAGCCTTGATCTCCCCTTTCAGATAGCGATAGAAGCGCCCATCGGGCCCCCGCCACTTCGTCTGCCGTTTCATCCATGCGATGCAGAAGCCGACAATTCCCGGATGCGAACGATAATTCGTATCCAGCTTGCATGTATGGCATGTCTCATAGGTCTTCGAAAATCCCAGAATATTTCCGATGGACGCCCCGCGGAAGCGATAAATGCTCTGGTCATCATCCCCCACCACGAAGATCTGCTGCGAAGAGCCTCCCAGAAGACGGATGAGCTGCTCTTGGATGAAATTCGTGTCCTGATACTCATCGATCATGATGTACCGGATCCGTTTCTGCAGCCGTTCAAGGATCTCCGGATAGGAAGAAAGAAGCCCATATGTCTCCTTCTGCAGGCGGGAGAAATCAATGAAATGCCTTTCCTCTTCGAGGCGCGTGTACTTCATCATCATTCGTGCGAGCACTTCTATGCGCCCGCCCAGTTGATTCCCGCATGTCCGCCGCATCTCTTCCGGCAAGAGCAGCTCCTCGGAGAGACCATTCACATAGCGACAGATCGTCTGGCACTGGCGCCATGGAGAGATCCCAACCAGCTCCCCCTGCTTCAGATAGGAGTCCTGTATCACACGGCGAAAATTCGGGATCGCCGCAAATTCCGAAAGATGCTCGTACACCAGGTACTGCTGCTCAAACTGGTCCACCGACAGATAATTCTTCGGAAGATGGGTATACTCCTGAAACTCTTTCAGGATCTTTCGGCAAATGTGATGGAAGGTACCGATGTACATCTCATGCAGATTCACCTCTATGCCCGCTTTCGACAGCACATCCGTGAGACGCGTCGTCAGCTCCTTCGATGCCTTCTGTGTGTATGTGACCAGCATGATCTCTTCCGGCTTCACCCTCTTCTCGCGGATGAGGTAAAGCACGCGCTGAATGATGGTATAGGTCTTTCCCGTCCCCGGTCCCGCAATCAAAAGCGTGGGACCTTCGGAGTGGATAGCAGCTTTTTGTGAATCATTCATAGAGAGGACTCCTTTGGGAAATAGTGACTGGGGACTAGAGACTAGGGTCAGCAGGTATAATGGGTTTTAAGGGTTCTAAGGGTTCTAAGGGGTGGTACGGCGCATCATCATCTGGAAGCGCTGCGAAGTTTTAGAATATACGTTATTCGCAAAAGATGAGAAACCTGTGAACCTTTGGAACCTTCAGAACCCGCTTAACCTATGAGGATTCGTATAAAGGATAGATTGTTTTTTCTGCTTTCTAACTTAAAGGGTTCTAAGGGGATAGTGCGGCGCATTGAACCTCTTGAACCCATCTCCCTTGTCACCCTTTACTTTCACTACGTCCCACCACCGTGAGGATTCCCAGCACGGGCAGGCAGAGGACATAGGCGAAGGAATAGCGGAAAACGGAGGAAGCCGGCGTGGAGAGGAGGAGAGTGGCTGTATTCACTAGAAGCGGCAAAAGAGCCCAGAGATATTTCTTTTTCCCCTGTCTGATCCAGACGAGCCCCAGAAAGAGCGCGATCCAGAGCGAAAGCCCCGTCCCGATGAAATGGCTTCCCTCATAGGAGACATTCGCCAGCCGCGCCTTGAGCCGAAGCGGCAAAGGGAAATCCCCCGTCGCCATGCGGTCGTTATCCGCCGGTTTCATATCCTTTGTATTCTCATCCGAAAGCGCCCAGCCGAAGCGCGACTGCACGCCATACTCGAAGGGATCCAGATTCCACAGGGCATATGTCTCCGTCAGCCAGCCTTCGACATAAATCCGCGGATTTCTCAAACCGGTATCCACCCATGCCGACAGGAATTCTTTTTTCTGCCCATTCAGCCAGTTTCTATGGAAATGGTCATGCCACTTTACAAAGTCCACGGTATAGGGTGAGTATTCTTTCTTCCACTCTTCTTCGGTGAGAAGATTTTCCATCAGCGTTTTCGTTTCCTCGCTTCGCTCACCGCCAAGCACCATCGTCCGCCCCAGCTGCTGGAGCGGGATCGCCATAGACTCCTGAAAGAGCGGCTCCCAGTGATGGGTGCGCTGGATGACCTGTGCGGGGACGATGGAGATCAACGCAAAAATCACAAAAAAGAGGAGTATCTCCTTCCGCTTCTCCAGAAAAAAGAGAGCAAGGCATACCAAGAGCGCAACAAGGAGGCCATTGCTGCGAAGCAGCATCGCAAGAAGCGCCGCAGCAAGGATCCAAAGAGACGCCCTCCCCCAGGGCTCCCCTTCCGCGCGCCGAAGGAAGAGCCATACAAAGAAGAGCAGCCCCAGCGAGAAAAGGCCATCCCGCACTGCCGCGATACTATAATTTCCCACCATCGGAAAAAAGAGAAAGTACCCGTACAGCCCCCATCCGGCAAGATCATGCACTCGTCCCTTCACCCAGAAAGCAAAGGCGGTAAGCCCATAGGAGATCAAAAGAAGCTGCAGCAGAGAAAAGAAAAAGATGACCGGCTCCCGGCTCCCCAGCACATCCTTTCCCCAGCCCGCCCCATAGCCGTATATCACCGAATACAGCCATGGAAACTGCACGCTTGCATAGAGCGGATTCTCCATCATGAAGACCGTGTCATTCATTCCCGGCGCCGGATAAAACGAGAGAAGGAAGGGCAGCTGCCAAAGCACCATCAGAAGGAATGCAGGAAGAACCCATGTCCGATCTGCTGCCGTTCTCCTCGAACAAGAAAAGCCGGAAAGCCGATCGACCAGTTTGGGCAGTAAAAGAGAAAAGAACGCCGTCCCCAGAAGAAGGATCGGCACGTCCCAAAAGTCCAAGAGCGCGCGCCCTGCCTCTTTGAGCTCTCCTGCCCGATCCAGACAGTCTATCTTTACCGTGTACCAGAGCGCAGCCGCCAAGAAGAAAGAAAAGCATATATATAGGTAAGAAAAACGTGTACGAAACAGTTTCATAAAAAGCTCCTAGATCTTAAAGGTCGTCGGGTGCAGGGTTAGCCCATGGGACGTGCTGCCCTTTGATTGTTGGTGAAAGCCTCGCTTGAATGAGAAATTAGAAATGAGAAATGCGAAATAGTGGTGCGGCGCATAAAAATATAGAAGCGCCGCAGAATTTTGATAGCGCTTCGCGCCGTCGTCATCTCGAGCGTAGCCCTCGAACTTTATTGCAGAACGTTCATCGCCTGATGTGAGGCAGCACCAGGACATCATTTTCCCTCGACGCATACACGCTGATTCCCGCAGTGCAATAAAGATCCCTCGACTGCGCTCGGGATGACGATGCCGGAGAATCCCAGTCACTAGTCACTAGTCACCAGTCACTCGAGACTCCTAATCCCTAGCCAGTCATCCCTGCTTTCAAACTTGTAGCGGCAGCTTCGCTGCAAAGTATATATTGCTCATTATACCATGTTCCCCCTTCTCTCCTATGCTACAATATGGCGAATCTCATGATTTCTTATACAGAAAGGAGTCCCTGTATGAATAGAGAAGAACGAGTCAGAGCCGCCCTTGCCGGCAAAGAAGTCGATCTCACAGAAAAATATGACTTCGACTATATCAAGATGATGACGAAGCTATGTATAAAAATCCATATGAAATCTGATTCTGCGATTGAATCAGCGTTTCCTTAACACAAGACGTTTTTCTCCGCTCAGGATGACGAAATGTGCCGCACCACTCCCACTGAACCCTCTGAACCTTGAACCCTGAACCTCACCTAAAAACCGCTGTCCGAAACCATTCGGACAGCGGTTTTTTTCTATTCTTGATTCAATTTCCCTTTCAGATCATGGTCGGTCATCGCGCAGACGCAGGAATCAGACCAGACATTCTCTGCTGTCTCGATCATGTCGATGATCGTATAGATCGGAAGGATGAGCCCCATGATGCCGATCGGTGCGCCGATACCGCTCATGAGGGAAAGCGTCAGGAAGTAGCATCCCATCGGTACGCCTGCATTGCCGACAGCTGCGAGTACTGCGACGATGAGCCATGTGAGCATGGTCGTCATCGAAAGCTCGATCCCCGCATTCTGCATGACGAAGAGCGAAGTGATCAGGATAAAGGCTGCGCATCCGTTCATGTTGATGGTCGTGCAGATCGGAAGTACAAAGCGGGAAACAGCTGGATTCGCCTTTAGATTCTTCTCCGCCGAGGCCAGCGTCACCGGCAGTGTGCCCGCAGAGCTCTTGGTGAAGAGAGCGACTGCAATGGCAGGAGACATTTTCTTGAAAACATCGATCGGATTCAGTCCACGAGCCAGAAGGAAGAGCGGCAGGACAAGGAAGAACTGGATACCGTTACTTGCCATGATGACGAGCGTGTATTTCCCAAGCGCCCCTACGATAACCCCTGCTTCGATCTGGGCGGAGAGCTGCCCTGCAAAAGCCAGAATGCCGACAGGAAGAATGGCGAGAAGCGCTTTGATCAGCGTAAAGAGAAGCTCCTGAAAACCAAGGATGCCCTTCAGGAGGACTTCGCGATTCTCCGTCTTCGGCATGAAGGCAAGCCCGAGGCCGAAGGAGGCTGCGATCAGCATGACAGCAAGTACATTGCCGGACAGGAATGGCTGCAGAATGTTATTCGGGATGACATTCAAGATGTGGTCATAGTATGTGACCGTTCCCAGCTTCTGCGGCACGCTCGAAGCCCCCGCACTCGCCAGATCCGTCGGCAGATTCCCCGGTGTCACCCAGAGATACATCGCAAGCCCGATACCTGCCGCAAAGACGGTGGTGAGAAGCGTGTAGACGACCGCGTGTGCAAAAATGCGACCGGTTTCCTTCTTGCCGCCGAGTGCAGCCAGTGTCGTGATGACAGCGAGCGCGATCGTCGGTACCGCGATGAACTGGAACAAACGGGTGAATACCGTCGCGATAAAATTAAAGAGCTCATTCAAAGGCTTGATCCCGAGCCAGCCCAGAGCGGCGCCCACGACCAATGCTAGGATCCAGAGAATAAACTGCCGTCCCTGCTTTTTTGTCTGGTGCTCTTTCAGCACGCTCTGTGCTAAGTTTTTGACATCCTCATTTTTATTCATATCATTTCCTCCTATCATTTCCTACTATTCCTACTATGGCGATCAATGAAAAAGAGTTCAGCAGCAGATTCTATGGATGCAGCAAGGCTCGCGAAACATTGCCGCATCGGGCAAGATCTTCATTTCAAACAATAAAAAAAGCCCTTCCTCCCCCATGGGACGAAAGACTCGTGATTCTCACCCAATTTCACCGTTGCGTCACCGCATCGGCCTCTTTAAGTCCAAACAGACTCTGATCCTGTAACGGGAATCCCCGGGAGAGCCTACTTCTTTTCGGTCTCCTGGCTCTGAAACGCACTTCAGCAAGGTTTCTCTGCCCGCTTGCACTGTCCGGACTCGCTAAGAGAAGAAATCCCTGCGTACTCTTTTTCTTCATCGCTTATTGGACATACTATAGCATAGATAAAGGAATGTGTCAAACCTCTGTAAGAAAAATAAGAGAATACAGTGCCCGGTCTCTATGTCCCCTCGGCAGAGCAATGCTATTAAGTTAAGCGGCAGAACATTCTTGGCTCCCCATCGGGGGAGCTGCCCGGAGGGCTGAGGGGGCAGCACTACGGTATATCCAACATTGTTCGATGGCCGCTGGCATGCCCCATCTCGCTGCGCTCGAAATGGCGTCTCACTGGATTTTAGCGTCGCTTCGCTCCTAAAAATCCAGTTCGCTTACACATATTGCCTTCGGCACTTCCCCCAAAGGGGGAAGCAAGTCATTACGGCGCTAACAATTTCCTTAACTTAATAGCATTACTCGTCAGATGCTCTCTTTTTTCGATCTGCCATTTTATACTCTTCCCAACTTTCCTCCACTTGTGGTAATATATGAAAAATAATTTCTTTATTTTTTAGAAAGGAGACGTTCCCTCATGGGTATGCTCAAAGAATTCAAAGACTTTGCCCTCCGCGGCAATGTAGTAGACATGGCAGTCGGTGTAGTCATCGGCGCTGCATTCGGAAAGATCGTTTCTTCTCTGGTCAGCCATGTCATCATGCCTCCTCTGGGCTACCTTCTGGGTGGTATCGATTTCTCCAACCTTTTCATCCCTCTGAGCGATACCCCGGTCTCCACGCTCGCCGAAGCAAAAGAGCTCGGCGTCCCGGTCATCGCATACGGAGAATTCCTGAATGCAGTCATTGATTTCCTGATCATTGCTTTCGTCCTCTTTATCGCCATCAAGCAGATCAACCACTTCTTCCCGAAAGCTCCGCCAAAGGAAATCAGAAAGTGCCCCTACTGCAAAGAAGCGATCGCAGATGATGCGACCCGCTGCCCGCACTGCACGGCACAGCTGTAAGACGCCTCTTTCACCAGCAAAGGCGGTGTAACAAAAACCTGTCTGTTTTGTCACACCGCCTTTTTACATTCGCTTTCCCCATGAGACGCCTAAAGCCTCCCCGAAGGGAGGCTTTTTAGAGGTGTTTGGAGTTGTTGAGAAAGATTTGTAACAATGAGTGGAATCATCACGGCCAATGGTGATTTCCTTTTGTTTACGATTCTATATTACCTCACATTGTCCTTATTGTCAAGTATTGTTTATTATTTTCAGAAACAATAATTAACAATCATCCTTCATAAACTTCAAATTCATCCTTGCCGGCGCCGCAGACCGGGCATACATAGTCTGCCGGCAGATCTTCAAACTTGGTCCCCGGGGCGATGCCATTGTCCGGATCACCTTTGGCTTCATCGTAAATCCATCCGCATACAGTGCATACATACTTTTTCATAGTCGTTCCCTCCTTTGGGAAAACTCACAGGGGGCCGCATGTCGGCTTCCCTGTAGGAAGGAAATGTCGGTGCGACCGCAGCTTGTGATTTGGCAAGAGTGAAATCCTAGGAAAACGCTGATTCAATCGCAGAGTCAGATTCTACAAGAATTTTTATACAT
>OLSX01003118.1_pt1 | contig 13762 bp, 7 predicted proteins | sample 1673141 | NCBI WGS metagenome assembly OLSX01 (sample SAMEA3136759, study PRJEB25190) | human gut metagenome | biome: human gut; feature: human-associated habitat; material: faeces | place: Austria | collected 2013
AGGCAGTCCGGCAAGGACTGCCTTTTACATTATATTATGCCGTAACTAAAGTTTCGTGAGATTTTGTTGCCATGTAATATATGATTTGATAATTGAGCACGCCTTCTTAAACCTCTTTGGATTTGTTGAATAGCGAGCCGATCCATAATAACAAAATAGCTCCGACCGTAGAGGTTATCAAGCTTCCTAAGATACCACCGGCCGATATGCCTAGTAAGCTGAATACCCAGCCCTCCAATAATACCTAGGATCAAATTAACAATGATCCCGAAACCTCCTCCACGCATAATCTTACCAGCCAGATAGCCGGCAACGATACCGATGATAATAGACCAAATAAATCCCATAACGAATAGTTTTATATTTTATTTAAAAGTTCTGATGCTTTGTATTTAAACACATCCGAAAAGTCTTTGGTTGCGCTTTGTATCTCTTTTTAACGAATCATTCCAAAAGATCTAGCGAATCGATGAAGGATTCATAGACGGGATGGTTCAATTGAAAGACGATCGCTTCGAAAGGACGGAGCGTGATATCTTTTTGAGGCGCCATATGACTTCGGTCCCCGTAATTGTCCAATAGGACGTGTGCGTTACTCATATCTATCCCCGGAGTGGAGATTGTCGCCTTGGGGGAGAAATTGAGCATAATCAGATAAGTGTCGGCCCCAGTCTTGCGTAAGAAGGTATAGGATTGGGGATTCTCCGCATCCAGCAAATGATAACTGCCATAAATCAAACTCGGATTCTCCTTACGGAAACTGACTACTTTCTTAAAATAATTAAGTATGGAGGTCGGATCTTTTTCTTCGTCCGCTACGTTTATCCAAGTATAATCCGGATTTACCTTTAACCAAGGGGTTCCTGCCGTAAATCCCGCTTCCGGCGAGCGATCCCATTGGAAAGGAGTGCGGGCGTTGTCTCGTCCGGTCTCTTTCTGTTCGTCCAATACCGCCTGCGGATCTTTACCCTCTGCTTTCGCTTTCTTATAGCGGTTGATCGTATCGATATCGTTATAATCCTCGATACGGTCGAACCGAATGTTACGCATACCTATCTCGTCCCCGGCGAACCAATAAGGCGTTCCTCTCATCGTAAGCAGAAAAGTAATAAGCATCTTGGCGGACAAGGCCCTGAACTCATCCTTATCGCTACCAAAGCGACTGACCATACGGGGCTGGTCATGATTACCCAAGTAGATCGAGGGCCAACCCTTATCTACCGCCTTATCCCATTCCGTAAACATCTTCTTTAGGGCGATCAAGCTATAGTCTATACCGGATTCCGGATTGTCCGGTAGGGTTGTATTCCGGATACGGGCGGCGTCGAAATGATAAAGCATATTCAACTCTTCCCGGGCCGGATCGACAAATTTAGCGACATCATCTACCATCACGGCCGAACCTTCTCCAACACTCATACAATCGTATATGCTTAATACCTGCCGATTCATCTCGTGAAGATAGAGGTGCAGGCGAGGCTCTTTGGCATAGAAAGAAAATATATCCGGATATTTCTTGGAATCTATGAGAGGGAATGAGGGATCTTTGGCGATAAGAGAGATGGAATCCATACGAAAACCGTCTATCCCTTTATCGAACCAGAAGCGCATCATATCGAAAATCTCTTGGCGTACCTCCGGGTTCTCCCAATTTAAGTCGGGTTGTTTCCGGGAGAAATAATGCAGGTAATACGAGTCGGTTGACTTGTTATACATCCAAGCATTGCCTTCCTCGTCGAAATAGCTGAGGCGCAAGGGAGGCTCACCTTTCTCGGCCGGCCACCAATGGTAATAATTATAATAGGGATTATGTCTGGATTTACGGGCTTCCTCGAACCAAGGATGCTCGTCGCTGGTATGGTTTACTACCAAGTCCAGTACCAGTCGCATCTCCCGTTTATGAATCTCTTTCAGGAGGCGGTCGAAATCTTCCATCGTACCGAATTCCCGCATGATTTCCCGATAGTCGCTGATGTCGTAGCCATTATCATCGTTGGGAGAGAGAAAGATCGGGTTTAACCAGATGATATCCACACCCAAGCTTTGTATATAATCCAAGCGGGAGGTAATACCGTTTAAGTCACCGATTCCGTCGCCATCGCTGTCTTGAAAGCTACGGGGATAGATTTGATATATAATCGCTTCTTTCCACCAAGTCTTTTGAATGTCCTCTTGACCGGACGTACTCTCTGTAACATGCTTTGAATCCATCTTATTATTCTTTAGTTTTTTACTATAACAAAAGGAGGTGGTGGTTAGTTTCAGCAACTTATGACGCTTGAGAAGTGTTGTTTTATCAACAAATAGAAGAAACATATGGAAAATGGAGTAATGATGCAGTATTTCGAATGGAATCTGCCGAACGATGGAATGCTGTGGAAACGGCTGAAGGATGATGCTTCGCATTTACATGAGATCGGGATCAGCGCCGTATGGATTCCACCCGCTTACAAAGGCCATGAGCAAGCGGACGAGGGGTATGGAACCTATGATCTATATGATTTGGGGGAGTTTGACCAAAAAGGGACCATACGTACTAAGTATGGAACTAAGCAGGAACTTCAAGAAATGATCGAGGAACTTCACCGGAACCAGATTGGCGTATATCTGGATGCCGTGATGAACCATAAGGCGGGAGCCGATTATACCGAGTGGTTTATGGCGCAAGAGGTAGATCCTGGGCAACGGGAAAACGCTACTAGCGAACCCCATGAGATAGAGGGATGGACTGGCTTCGACTTCCCGGGGCGTGGCAATATGTATTCTAATTTTAAATGGCATTGGTTTCATTTCTCCGGGACGGACTATGATGTGTCCCGCAAGAAGGAAGGTATATTCCAGATTCTGGGAGAGGGAAAACATTGGAGTGAGGGAGTCGATGATGAGAATGGAAATTACGACTATCTCATGTTCGCCGATCTGGATTTCGATAACCCCGAAGTCGTGCGTGAGATGCAGGACTGGGGGATCTGGGTATCGAACGAACTAAACTTGGACGGTATGCGCCTTGATGCGATCAAGCATATGAACGACCAGTTTATCAAGCATTTTCTGGAGGCGGTGAGAGCGGATCGGGGAGAGGGTTTCTACGCTGTCGGGGAATATTGGAAAAACGATACCGAATCGTTGGAGGCTTACCTGTCGCAAGTAGAATATAACGTGGATTTGTTTGACGTAGCCTTACATTATAACTTGAATGAGGCTTCCGAGAAAGGTCGTGACTATGATTTACGCGATCTATTAAAAGGGACCTTGGTCGAGATATGCCCGGATCAAGCCGTCACCTTCGTGGATAACCATGATTCCCAGAAAAACAGTTCTTTGGAGTCGCAGGTGAAGGATTGGTTCAAACCTTCCGCCTACGGTTTGATCCTGTTGATGAAGAAGGGGTATCCGTGTATCTTTTATGGGGATTATTATGGCGTAAAAGGAAAGAAATCTCCCCATCGTAAGGTATTGGATATACTATTGCGTGCCCGGAAAGAATATGCGTACGGGGAAGAGGTGGATTATTTTGATCATCCGAACACGATCGGCTTCGTACGCTTGGGAGATCCGGGACATGCTGATTCGGGCTTGGCGTTGGTTATCTCGAACGGGGAAGATGGAGAGAAAACAATGTCTGTGGGGGAGAACCGGAAAGGCGAGGTATGGCATGAGATCACAGGCTCGGTAAAAGATACCGTGGCGATTGATGAGGAAGGGAAAGGCCGTTTCCTTGTCAAGGGAGGCAAATTGGCTGTTTGGGTCAAGGTCAAGGCTTAACGGATGCTTTACTTGACCTCGAATTGTATTTTCTTCTGGTTCCCCTCGTTGTCGATGAGGGTAAGGAGATGTTTTCCTTGGCTCACGGAGCAACTGATCTGGTGATTATCGGTGGTCTCTCCCAGATAGCTTTCGTCCAGATGCCAGTAAATCGTAGCGTCACGGCGGGCGTGGGCGGCCTTGAAGATAAATTTCTCGGACTTTCCGGAGAAGCCTTTCGGAAGGTAGAGAATGGCGTTATGCTCGGGATAGATCAGTTCGATCTGGCGGTTCAGGTCTTGCCCGCAGCCGGGTTTTACCGGAGGGAGCGGGATATAATCGATGTGATAGTTGCGGTAGTAATACTCCTGTGCGGGAGGAAGCACGAACCACGGGCGGCTGATCATCCGGTCGACAGACTCGCAGGAACTATTGACCCTGTACCGTCCGTCCGCCGATAGATGCACGAGCTTATGGTAGGGGCAAATCCCCGTGTTATTGCCGGACAGCGGCATGTATAAGGTGTCCGTTTGCTCGCAGTAGGGCGAGGCTTTATGTCCGCTGTTCCGGCAGATCGCCATGGGAAGCGTCTCATCGTAGGGCAGGTCGAACCATTCGCCACCGGGCAATAGGGAAAAGAGATCGAAAAGGACCGGGGCGGCGTTGCCGACACCCGTAAGTCCCGGACGGCCCTCGCCGGAAGCGTTACCGGCCCATACGCCGACGACGTAGCGGGGAGTCGTGCCGATCGCCCAAGCGTCTCGTCCCCCGTAACTCGTCCCGGTCTTCCACGCGATCCGTTTCATCGACTCGAATTGTTGCCAGTCGGCCTCTTCCTCGGGACGGTTCAGGGCGGACATCGCCTCGAACGTGTACCACAGGGCCGCGGAGGAAAGGAGAGCCTTATCGGTGAGCCGGCTATCGGTAAGGGAACGGATGGGTTCCTTCCTCTCCGCCGGAAAGGGAGTCAGCGGATGGATGTCCGCCGGATTATAGCGTCCGTTGTAAGTACGGTAATGTTTAAGCACACGAGACATGGAGGCATACATACCGGAAAGATCCCATAAGGTTCCCTCGGCCCCTCCCAAGATCAAGGAGGCCCCGTAATGTTCCTCGGAGAAACGTAAGGTAGTCATTCCCCACGATTTCAGCAAAGACATAAAGCGTCCGGTATTATACTGGGAGAGCATACGTACCAAGGGAACGTTCAAGGAGCGCTCTATGGCTACATGGGCCGGTACCGCCCCGTAGAATGTCTTGTTGTAATTATGGGGGGAGAAGCCATTTATATTCAAGGGCACGTCCGATACCAGCATAGAGGGGAGCAACAGCCCGTCGTGCAGCATACCGGCATACAGGAAGGGCTTGAGGATGCTTCCCGTGCTGCGGGGCGAGGTGATGATGTCCACTTGGTTCCCCCGCCGCTCGTCGGCCGGATAGGTAGCGTTTCCGGCGTAGGCCAATACCTCCCCGGTCTCCACGTCCGCTACGATCGCCGCCAGATTATGGATATGGTTGGAACTGTATTCACGGGCATAACGGTTTACGAGGGCCTGTGTCTGCCGTTGCAGGGCTTGGCGGACGGAGGTTTGGATGCGTTGCCCCGGTTGTTCCGCGGCCAGTCTTTCCAACAGATGCGGGGCATCATTAGGTAAAGGGAGAGGGGCTTCGGGAAGTGGCTCCATGCAGGCCAGCTCGTATTCAGTCTCTTCCAATATACCTTTCTTTTGAAGGGAAGCCAATAAGCGATCCCGCTTCTCCTTCAGTTGTTTCCGGTTTCTCCCGGGGTGGATCAAGGCGGGGGAGTTGGGAAGGACGGCCAGCGTAGCGCTCTCGGCCCACGATAGCTCGGAGGCGCTTCGCCCGAAATAACGCCATGCGGCGGTCTCCAGCCCGATCACGTTTCCCCCGAAGGGAGCGTGCGAGGCATAGAGGTTCAGTATCTCTTGTTTGCTATAGGTGGTTTCTAGAAAGAGCGCCCAGCACATCTCGATCGTTTTCTCGTAGAAGGTCCGATCTTGGTTCCCTCTCGCTATGCGTGCCAATTGCATGGTCAAGGTACTTCCTCCGCTCACCACACGCCCCGCTTTCCCGTTCAAGCGGATCGCCCGGAAGATGGCGGCGGGGTCTATACCGGGATGGTAAAAGAACCGTTTATCCTCATACGTGAGCAAGCAATCCACGAATTTATCAGGCAAGCTATCCGTTGCCGGGAAACGCCATTGCCCGTCCGGTGCGATACGTGCGCCTAAAAGCTCGCCCTCGGCCGAATATAATAAGGTAGAGCAGGGGGCGGGAAATAATTGCCGGGGCACGATGCCATACATGACACACCACGCCGCCACGCCGATCCCCAAGAGGAATGCGAGGAGGCGCCATGGCACTCGTCCCGGCCTCGGTAATAGCGACTTGGATAGATGGCTGAGGCATCTGCCAGTACTCCGTAGGAAGTACTGTAGTACTGTGCGCAAAGTACTGCGGTACTCCTTACGAAGTACTGCGGTACTGTCCGGCTGAGTATTGCGGTACTTTATAAGGAGTACTGCCTCAATCATACCAATTGACACTCTCCTCATAATGATCGAACCTTAGCTCTTCCGTCACTCCGACCCTTCGCAAGGCGTTTAGCACGATCCTTTGCTCTTTAGGTGAGAGTGGAAATTCGCCCCTTCGCCGCTCGAAGTAGGGGTTACGTCCGAAATGGGACATGAGTATCGACATGAATTGCTGGTATTGCGCCGGGAACATCCGGCTCTGCATTCCGGTGAAACCCCGTGCGTAGGTGACGGGAGCGGAGTCTCGGAAGTAGGGGCAAGCCCCATCCCGGGTACAGAGGGTGGGGTTCAGCAGCCGTAATACGGTTGCCGGTTGTTCGATGAGCGGCCGGTAGGCGATCTGGTGCAGACACTTCTCGGCCCGAGGGCAATCTTGTTGCTGGCAGACGGCGTAGTCGATGGGGATTTCCTTGTGTAGTTTCTTGGTCATGATCTTGTTTTACAATCTTAGATGTTTCATTGAACGCAAATATAGCGAATATATTCGAGAAGTGATTGTTTAAAAAGGAGATATACGGATAGATCATTGCATCTTGGTATAATTTATGTACATTTGTGGATTAACCATTTAAACATTCATGTGTATGATACGGTCTATCGGTTTATTCTGCGTGCTTTGTCTCTTGTCTCTCTTGACAAGTTGTCATACGACAAGCCCTGCGGATCAAGATCTCCCTCCTTATAATCCGAATGTAGAGGCGTTCACTACCGGGAAGATTTCCCGGTATTCTCCCGTTTACTTGATCTTTAATCAAGAGATCCCGGCGGAGCGGTTAAAGGCGGACCGATTGGGAAAACTCGTGCGCCTCAAGCCCGATGTGCCGGGACGATGGGCTTTCGAGAATAACCGGACGTTGGTATTCAAGCCGGAGAAAGGCTTTGAGCGAAACACCTCTTATCAGGTGAACGCCGATTTGTCCGAATGGTTTGAGGCGGAAGGTAAGGATAAGCGGTTCGCTTTCGGTTTTACCACGCTCCCTTTAGCTCTTCGGGGGAATCTGGAGTCGATGGATATCAACAAGAAAAACGAGAATGGGTACGATCTGACAGCCGTACTTTTCACGCCGGATAAGGAATCTCCGGGGACCGTGGAGTCGTTGGTGGATTTCTCGGAGAAGGTAGACGCTACTTGGCAACACAGCCCGGATGGGAAGAAACATGAGGTAACCTTGACCAATGTTCCCGCCGGGATGAAGGGGGAACGGATACTTAGGCTTTCCGTCTCTTCTAATAAACTAGGCGTGGAAAAGGCCGATGTAGTGACGGTGAACATTCCGGATCAGAATGATTTCTCTGTATACGACGTGGTATATGTATCTGAGCCGGAATGCTACGTGGAGGTCGCTTTCACGAAATTATTGGACTCGGCCCAAGATATGAGAGGCTTGGCTTTTATCGCCGGAAATACCTCGGAGACCGTAAACGTGGATGGCAACAAGCTACGCCTATATCCGGACGCCGACTTGCGAGAGAAGGGTGCGATGAACATCCATCTGAACCAAGGCATCCGCAGTAAGAGCGGCTTGAACCTAAAAGAGGCCGTCGTGCGTCAAGTGGTAGCCAACGAGCAGAAACCTAACGTCCGTTTTATCGGGAAAGGAGTGATCATCCCGCAATCCACGCAATTATCCGTTCCTTTCCAAGCGATTTATTTGCGAGGGGTTACGGTGAGCGTTATCAAGATATTGGAGCAGAATATCGGTCAGTTCCTGCAATCGAACAACTTGGATGAGTCCGGGGAGTTAATGCGTGTCGGGCGCTTGATCGCCCGTAAGACGATTTTCTTGGATGAAGAGGGTCTTGATTTATCCCGGTGGAATACCTTCGCGATCGATTTGAAACGATTGATCGAGCCGGAACCGGGCGCTATCTACCGTCTGGAGCTTTCGTTTGACCGTTCTTTGTCTGTTTATCCTTGCGGGAATGATACGGTGGTCCTCTCGAAGGAACAGATCTTGGCCTCGGATGAGATCCGTTTCAAGGAAGAGTCCGCCCGTTTTGACGAGGGAGGGTATTACTATTATCGCCAGTATGATTGGTCTGATTATAATTGGGAGAAACGGGATGATCCTTGCTCGGACAGTTATTATTTTAATAAGGTGGAGGGAAAGAATGTCTTGGCTACTAATTTAGGACTGGTCGCCATGCTGGGGCAGGATAATGATATGACCGTGTTGGTGCATAACATACAGAGTACGGAGCCGGAGCGAGGAGTTACGGTTACCGCCTATAATTACCAACACCAAGCGTTGGCCTCGGGCACGACCGATGACAAGGGACAGGTACGGCTGGATCTCTCCTCGGGACGTCCGTTCTACCTGATCGCCTCACAGGGAACCCAACGTTCCTATCTGCGGGTGGATAACGGATCGGCTCTCTCGCTCAGTTCGTTCGATGTATCGGGCGAGGTCGTCCAGAAAGGGATCAAGGGCTTTATCTATGGCGAGCGAGGCGTATGGCGTCCGGGTGATACGTTGCATCTGGGCTTTATGCTGAACGACCGGGCGAAGCAATTGCCGGCAGAGCATCCGGTGGTGATGGAGCTGTACAACCCGTTAGGGCAAATGTATGCCCGTAAGACACAGACCCGTGGCGAGCTGGGGCTTTATGTCTTCGATTTCGTTACCGAGGCGGATGCCCCCACGGGTGCGTGGAATGTGAAGGCGCAAGTGGGTGGGGTCTCTTTCTCGAAGCGCTTACGCATCGAGTCCATCAAGCCGAACCGCCTGAAGATCGCCTTATCCATGCCGGAGAAGACCTTGTTGCGTGGTGAACCTATGGATGCCCGCCTGCATGTGGAATGGCTGCAAGGAGCTATTGCCCGTAACTTGAAATATGATATACAAGGTACCTTTATCGCCACCCCGACTACCTTCGAGGGGTATAAGGGGTTCTATTTCGACGATCCTTCCCGTGTATTTAATACGGAAGAGAGCAAGCTGATCTCCGGCGTTACCGATGAGCGAGGCGATGCCACGGTACAAGCCCGCTTCGAGCTGGGTTCTACCGCTCCCGGAATGTTGCTGGCAAACCTAGTGACCCGGGTATATGAGGAATCCGGCGATTTCAGTATCGACGCGGATCGGATGCTTTACTCGCCTTATCGCCGGTATACCGGTATCAAGTCTCCGCAGAAAGATAAGGAACAACTAAATACCGGAACCAATTACACCTACGAGGTCGCTTCTGTTGATTATTTAGGGAAACCGCAAGCGAATACGGAATTAGACGTGAAAGTATATAAGGTCTATTGGTATTGGTGGTGGGACTCCAACAGTAGCGGTCTGGCCAATTACGTATCGGATTCCTACAATAAGCCGGTAAAGACATTTACCGTCCGTACGGATGGGGACGGCCGGGGTACGTTCCAGCTCTCTTTCCCGGATAAGGAGTGGGGAACGTATTTCATTTCCGTGAAAGATAAGGAGAGCAAGCACTCTACGGGAGTGATGAGTTATTTCGACTGGCCTTATAACGAGGGCCGACGTAACACCGATGGCAGCGAGTCCGCCACGATGCTTAGTTTCAAGACCGATAAGGATAGTTATACGCCCGGCGAGAAGATGGTAGTCACCTTCCCCTCTACGAAAGGAAGCCGTGCGATTATCAGTATAGAGAACGGCGTGCGTGTCCTTTCCTTGACGGAACATACGTGCGAGGATAAACAAACGACCGTGAGACTGGATGTGACGAAAGATATGCAGCCGAACGCTTACGTCTATATCACCCTTTTGCAGCCTCATGGCATCACGAAGAACGATTTGCCGATCCGCTTGTATGGCGTGGTCCCGTTCACGGTAACTTCTCCGGAGAGCCATCTGACTCCGGTTATCCAATCTCCCGCCGAGTTGAAACCGGATGCCTCTTATACCGTCTCCGTCTCCGAGAAGAATGGAAAGGAGATGGCTTACACGCTGGCGATCGTGGATGAGGGCTTGCTGGACTTGACCCGTTTCCGTACGCCGGAGCCTTGGAAGGCGTTTAACGCCCGGGAAGCGTTGGGCGTGAATACATGGGATTTGTATAACTACGTGGTTGGCGCTTATGGCGGCCGTATCGAGCAATTGTTCAGTATCGGCGGCGACGATGCGCTGAACAAAGGCCCGAAAGCGATCGTGAACCGTTTCAAGCCCGTGGTGCGATTTGACGGCCCGTTCTTGCTGAAGAAGGGGAAGACCGCCCGGCATACCTATCAGATGCCGAATTATAACGGGCGTGTCAAGATCATGGTGGTAGCCGGAAACGGGGAGGCTTATGGACATGCCGATAAGAGCGTGATGGTACGTAAGCCCGTAATGCTGCTGGGAACCTTGCCCCGGGTGATCGGCGTGGGCGAGGAGATGGTAGTACCCGCTACGGTATTCGCTACCGAGGATGGCGTAGGAGCCGTGAATGTATCTATCGCTTGCAGCTCGAATATGGAAGTGGTCGGCGAGGCGACGAGGAGCTTGAGCTTCGAGCGGAAAGGGGATCAGCAAGCCTCGTTCCGTATCCGGGTGAAGAAGAACCCGGGTATCGGGAAGGTAACGATAACCGCTACGGGTAAAGGGGATAAATCCGTTTATGAGACGGAACTGGAGATCCGTACGGTACGCCGCCCGCAAGTGAAAGTTACCGCCGCTACCATGGAGGCCGGCAAGTCTTGGAAAGAGACGGTCGCTATGCCGGGTGCCACGGGTACGAACCAGTTGACCTTAGAAGTGTCGGATATCGCCCCCGTGAACGTATCCTCACGTCTATCTTATTTGTTGGGTTATCCGCACGGATGTCTGGAACAGATCACCTCGAAAGGATTCCCACAGCTTTATATCTCCTCGTTTACGGATTTGCCCCTGCAACAGGCGAAATCCACGGAGGAGGCCGTGAAAGAGGTGATCCGCCGTCTGCGCTCTTACCAGACCGTAGATGGGACTTTCGCCTATTGGCCGGGTGGAACGAGCAGCAATGGCTGGGGTACGGTTTACGCTACTCATTTCTTGCTGGAAGCCTCGAAGAAAGGCTACTTGGTTCCCGAGGCCATGAAACAAAGCGTATTGAATAATCTACGCCGGGTAGCCCGTAATTGGAAGCCGGTTACCTCTTATTATAAAGATTCGGAAGAGGCTACGCAAGCCTATCGCCTGTATGTATTGGCTTTGGCCGGGTCGCCGGAGATGGGTGCCATGAACCGCTTGAAAGAGATGAAAGATTTGACCTCCATGAGTCGCTGGTCGCTAGCTTCCGCCTATGCCTTGGTCGGCCGTGAGGATGTCGCTCAAGACCTGATCAGCAAGACGACGGCTCTTCCTTCCGGTTATTCCGAGTATGACGAGACGTTCGGCAGTGATGTCCGGGATCAATCCATCCAGTTAATGACGCTTTGCTTGTTGGATAAAGGCAAGGAGGCCGCTACCTTGGTGGAAGAATTGTCCAAACAACTTTCTTCGGATGATTGGTTGAGCACACAATCTACGGCATTCGCTTTAGTTGCCTTGTCGGACTACCTAGCTAAATATCGGGTAGACGGGGCCATGGATTTCACGTACGCTTGTGGCGGAAAGGATGGACAGGTGAAAACGGATAAGAATATATGGTCCGAGACCTTATTGGATAAGGCGGGGACCTCGGCGAGCGTCGAGTTGAAGAACACGGGTAAATCTACGCTCTTCGCCCGTATCATAACCGAGGGAATACCGGAGCAGGGAGAGGAAAAAGCGTATGCGAACGGTGTCTCATTGGCGGTTAGCTATGTGGACTTGAACGGAAGTCCGGTCAATGTCGCCCAATTGGAGCAAGGTACGAATTTCTCCGCCGTGGTTACGGTAAAGAACCCTTCGGCCCGGGGATATAATAATTTGGTATTATCGGAGATCTTCCCTGCCGGATGGGAAATACTGAATACCCGTTTCTTGAATGAGTCCGTTACGGACAGCTTGAGCGCCGGAGTGAATTATCAGGATATTCGTGACGACCGTGTTTATAGTTATATAGACCGTCTGCCGGCAGGCAGTCAAGTGACCGTGAAGATTAATCTTTGCGCAGTCTACCCGGGCCGTTTCTACCTGCCTCCGGTGTATTGCGAGGCGATGTACGATTATTTAATCCGTGCGAATACCGCGGGACAAGAAGTTACCGTATTCTAATTTCGTGGGGGGCGGGCAGACCCCGCCCTTATATTTTTTCGAAATTTATTGGATTTATAGTTGTATGCTCGAATAAAACCATTACATTCGCAGCATATTTGAGATTGATTTAAGTTAGTATTAGAAAGTATTTGCTCACAACTTGATTTGTTAGGTAAACTTTTTTAGTCGACATACTCAGCTCAATTAACCATTTAATTAAAGTTTACAAAATGAATCTTTACATTTCAAATCTAAGTTACAACATCTCTGATGAGGACTTAAGACTGTTATTTGCTGATTACGGTGAGATTACTTCAGCAAAAGTTATTATGGATAGAGAAACTGGCCGTTCAAGAGGCTTCGGTTTCGTTGAGCTGAGCGATGATGAGCTAGCTAAAAAGGCTATCGAGGAGTTAAACCAAGCAAGTTATGACGGCAAAGTCATCAATATAACAGAAGCCAGACCTAGAGAGGATAGAGGCGACAGAGGTGGTCGTTTCAATAACAACAGAGGTGGCGGCTACGGTTCCAACAGAGGCGGTGGCTATGGCTCTAACAGAGGTGGCGGTTATGGTTCTAACCGGGACGGTGGAAGATATTAATTCTATCTAGATAAAAATGGAAGAGCGATCAGAGATGGTCGCTCTTTTTTATTTCAAGCACATAGGCTCGTCCACGGTCTGTCGTGATCTTTAGGTTACTGTTTTCCTCCACTAAAGGCCGTAGCCTTCGGATCAAGGTGTTCAAGGTCTCGTCGGCGTTGATCTTTCCCGGCCATAAACTTTCGCAGATATCCGAGCGGTTCAAGATATGCGTAGGCGATAGGAAAAACATCTCCATCAAGGCATATTGCTGAGGGGTGAGTTTTAGTTTCTCCTCATTCTCCTTATAGAAGGAGGCGGTCTCGCAAGAAAGGTTCAAATTACCGAAAGAGATGGTCTTTCCCGGATGGATAGGCTGAGGCATTATCAACTCCTTTCTATAACGTTTAAGCAATAAGGGCAGGGTAGCGGATAAAAAGGCAAGCCCGAGGAATAGGCCGGGCAAAGATTTGTCCGATAGCCCGATAACCGCAAAGGTGGAGCAATTGGCGTACCCTTGGAATGAGATCCCGATATGATCCGTGGTAGCATTGGGGCTGTTCGCTATGGATGATGCCCAGATAATCGTATCGCTGGCGATATAATATTCGTTGAGTTTCTTGTTGGCATTAGCGGGAGCGTTTTCGGTTTGAGGATCTTTATTGAGTACGTGGATCACGATTCCCGTTTTCTTCTTGTCGGGCGTATAACTCAGTGCGTCGGAAAAGTCCTTGTTATAACTTTCTATGGATACCGGATTGCCGAAAAGCTTGGATAG
>OLSX01003120.1_pt1 | contig 13754 bp, 15 predicted proteins | sample 1673141 | NCBI WGS metagenome assembly OLSX01 (sample SAMEA3136759, study PRJEB25190) | human gut metagenome | biome: human gut; feature: human-associated habitat; material: faeces | place: Austria | collected 2013
CGGCGGCGCTGATCGTTTAAGGAGAGCGATTTCATGTTTATTTACCCTGAAAACCTGAAAGCCAAGCCCAAGCTGTGGCTCTGGCAGCTGAGAGACATCTCCATCATCGGCATCTGCCTGATCCTCTCTGCCCTGGCGCTGGCCCAGGGCCTCGGGATGGCGCCGCTGGTGCTGACGTTCCTCTATGCCTTCCTGTCGATTCAGGTGGAGGATGCCAGCATTTTGGACTTTCTGCGGAAAGCGGCGTGCTTTCTGTTTTTACAGCAGCAATTCTATGAATGGAGGTGTGAAAAGTGAAAAGTATTTTAGCGTGGCTGGCCGGGAGGGAATCCCTTCGTCAACAGCAATCCACCCGGCAGCTCATGGGGATCACCCGGATCACCGAGCATGGGGTTTCCACTTCCAACGGCGACTATGTCTTTTTCATGGTCCGTCCGGACAATCTCTCCGTCCTCTCAGAAGACGCCATCCGGCAGAGAGTTGGGAATCTTTCGGGCCTTCTCAGCAACCGGGACGAGGTGACGCTTATGGCGCTGGACTCCCGTGCGTCTTTTCAGAATAACAAGCTGTTCTATCAGGCCCGGCTGGAGAAGGAGACGGAACCGGCGATCCGCCGGCTGCTGCAGATGGATCTGGAGCAGCTGGATGAGATCCAGGCTTCTTCCGCCTCCAAGCGGGAGTTTGTGATCGCCCTGCGTGTGACGAGCAAAGAGAGCAATGATCCGGCGGTCCTGCATCAGATGGAAAAGAGCATTTCCAACGAGAATATCCCGGTCCGGTTGGCGGAGCGGGCGGATATCAAGCGCCTGCTGTCGGTGTACTACCTGAACGACGCGGCAGTAACTGCGGTGGAAGATGTGGATGGAGAACAGGCGGTAAAGATGCATGGCTAGGAAAAAACAGAGGAAGAAAAGAAAGGCTTCTGCGAAAAGTCCGGCGCCGCGGCAAAAGGATTTCCTGGATATGATCGCCCCGGCAGCGGTCAGGTTCAATACCGATCATTATATTTTCGGCAATACCTATCGCTGCGTTATGGCCCTGAAAGGTTACCCGCCCACCACAGAGGACCTGGCCCTTTTGTATCGCCTCAGCGAAATGAGCGGCGTCAATATCCGCCTGACGGCCCGAAAGCTGGCGGACGGAGAGGAGGACGCCATCATCCAGGCCAGCAGCAACAAAAACCGGATGGAACTGGGTGCCACCAAGATGAAGCAGAGTGTGGTGGCAGAGGCCACACTGGAAGATGTGCGCGGCATGCTGCTCAAGCAGCGCAATGACCGGGAGGCACTCATGTATTGCTCCGTGTTCATTGAACTGATCGCAAAGAGCATGGAGGACCTCCTTGCCTTGAAAAGCACAGTCTCCTCCATGCTCAGTCGGAGCAGGCTGCTGGCTGATCCCCTGTTTCTCTGTCAGCTCAAGGGATTCCAGTCCGCCAATCCGGCAGGCAGGAATGTCCTGGGGGGCTTTGCAGAGCGGGTCCTTCCCGCCGCCAGCATTGCCAATCTCTATCCTGTCAGCTATTCCGGGAAATCCGACCCCCACGGATTCTACATCGGCCATGAGAAATATGGCTCCAATGTGTTCGTGGACCTGGATCAGAGGGATGACGACAAGACCAGCGGCAGCGCCACGATCCTGGGCAACTCCGGCCAGGGCAAGACCTATCTGCTCCAGCTCCTGCTGTGCAACGTGCTGGAAGCCGGCAAGAAGGTGATCTGCCTGGACTCCGAGCACGAGTTGGATGATCTCTGCACGAATCTGGGCGGGAGCTATCTGGACCTTCTGAGCGGACAGTATCGGATCAACCTGCTGGAGCCCCGCCGTTGGGACGACGGGACGGGAGATGAGGACCCGGAGGCGCCGCCGGCATTCCGTGGAACGCTTCTGGCCCAGCACACCTCGTTCCTCCGGGACATCTTCCGGGTCTACAAGGGCTTCGACACGGCCCATATCGATACGCTGGAGATCATGGTGGGGCGGCTCTATCAGAAGTGGGGGATCTCGGATGACACGGACTTCTCCCAGCTGCGGCCTGCGGACTATCCCATTCTCTCCGATCTGTATGAACTCATTGAGGATGCGTATCAGAATTACGAAAGCTACGGACCCTACCAGCTCTACACCTCGGAGATCCTCCGGGACCTTCTCCTGGGCCTGCACTCCATGTGCAAGGGGGCGGACGCCCGCTTTTTCAACGGGCATACCAATATCCAGTCCGCCCGCTTCCTGGTGTTCGGGGTCAAGGCCCTGGACGATGTGGCCCAGAACCTGCGGGACACGTTGCTGTTCACCATCCTCTCCTGTATGTCCGGCCAGCTCCTGTCCGCTGGCAATTCCGTGGCCACCATCGACGAGCTGTACCTGTGGCTCAACAACCCCACTGCCATCACCTATATCCGCAACTCCCTGAAACGGGTGAGAAAGCAGAAGTCCCACCTGATCCTCGCCACGCAGAATCTGGAGGACTTCGACCAGCCTGGTATCCGGGAGATGACCCGCCCGCTGTTCGCCATTCCCACCCACCAGTTTTACTTCAATGCGGGTGTGGTGGATCAGCAGTTCTATATGCGGAACCTCCAGCTGCAGCCCTTTGAATATGGGATCATCCAGGAGGTCAAGCGGGGCGAGTGCCTGTATCGCTGCGGTTCGGACCGCCACACCCTGAAGGTGGTGGCACCGGAGTACAAGGCGAAGCTGTTCAAGAGGCAGGACACCGGACGGGACCCGCCGCAGAAGGCGCAGAAAGAGGCGGTGCCGGCATGATCGTAGTAGGCTATGGCGGCGGGACGGACAGCACGGCGATGCTGGTCGGCCTGTGGCGGCGGAAGATCCCTGTGGACCTGATCCTCTTTTCGGACCCCGGCGGAGAGCAGCCCCATACCTATTGGTATCTTCAAGTCATGGATCGATGGCTCCAGTCCCACGGCATGCCGCCCATCACCCGTGTATGGTATCGGGACTTTCTTGGCCGGCGGCAGACGCTGGAGCAGGAGTGCCTGCGATCCAGGTCGCTGCCGTCCATCGCATACGGGCACAAGAAGTGCTCGCAAAAGTATAAGATCGCGCCCCAGGACCGGTTCTGCAATCACTACCCTCCTTGTCAGGAATCATGGAGCCGCGGCGAGCGTGTGGTAAAGATGATCGGCTATGACGCGGGAGAGGTCCGCCGGCTGGAGGGTGCCAGGGAACATGACCTGGCCGATAAGAAGTATCAAAAGCAATATCCTTTGATGGAGTGGGGCTGGCACAGAGAAGACTGTGTGCGGACCATCCGGGACGCAGGGCTTCCCTTACCGGGGAAGTCCTCCTGTTTTTTCTGCCCCTCTATGAAGAAACGGGAGATCCGGGCTCTCTACCATCAGTACCCGGACCTGCTGGAGCGAGCCCTGGCAATGGAGGACTATGCCAAACCAAACCTCATCACAGTGAAGGGCCTGGGCCGGGATTTTGCCTGGCGGGACTTCATCGAATTCGATCAACTCCAACTGGCGCTGCCGGATGCATTTGTTCCGGAAGAACGTCCCTGCTCCTGTGGCATGGAAGGGGGTGATTCTGGATGCCTGGTCCCGCTCTCCTCGCCGCAAAAGCAGCGCTGCTCCTGAGCGACGAACAGACCAGGAAGCGGATCGGGTACGCTGTTGCCGCAGTTTTTGTCCCGCTGATCCTGGTGGTGGCATTCCTGCTGTCCCTGCTCTCCGGCACCACGCAGCATAACAACGCCGCTGTGGATCTGGTGTTCAACGGAGGCCCCGTGCCCACGACTATGAGTGCGGAGTATACCGCCCAGGTGTATGCCATGCAGGACTGCCTGTCAGCTCTGGACAACGCGGTGGCAGAGGTCAACAGCCAGATGGAGTCCGGCACGCTGGACGGCGCTATGGTCAAAGCCACTTTTTTCTCTCTGTGTTTCGGCGGCGAGAATCCGCACCTGTCCAGCGGTGAAGCCCGCGCATTTGCGGATTGCTTCGTTCGGTATGCGACGCGGACCCGCACAGTGGCCTCCGGCTCGGACCCGAACACCGGGGAGACAACATACACAGAGGAAACATACACCGTGGCGATTGCCCTGGACCTGGGCACCGCCTACGAGAATCTCGCAGCCGCCGGGTATCCGGTGACAGAGGATCTGGAGGTCAATGCCAGAGCGGTCTATGACCGGATCGCCTACGGCGCCGACGGAGACTACACCGGCGAAATCGAGTATGGCGGCGCTAAGATGACAGAGCTGGACATCTCACAGTTCACAGACCCGGACACCAAGAATGCCGAGGATCTGGTGGTCTATGTGACCCAGGCATGGGAATCCGGCTGGGGCTACGTCTGGGGTACCTTCGGCAATGTCCTGACAGAGTCGCTCTTCGAGTCCAAGCTCCGGCAGTACCCGGAAGGTGTGGGCAACTACGAGGACTTCATCCGTTCCAACTGGCTGGGAGGCCGGACTGCGGACTGCGTGGGCCTGATCAAGAGCTATGGATGGCTGGACGCGGATGCGCTCACCATCCGGTATGGGACAAACGGAATGCCGGATATCGGCGCGGACGCCATGTACCGCAACGCGACGGTGAAGGGCAGCATCGACGCCATCCCGGAGGTTCCGGGCCTCGCGGTCTGGAACAGCGGACACATCGGCGTCTACATCGGCAACGGGCAGGTCATCGAGGCCATGGGTACCAAGTACGGTGTCGTGAAGACCCAGCTGGATCAGCGCAGTTGGACCGCGTGGCTGGAGATCCCCTACATCAGCTACTGAAGATTGGAGTTGACGTATAGATATGGAAAAAGTCGTTATCGAGCTGTCCTTTGAGGCGGACAAGCTGGAGGCGTTGGAGTACAGCCTGGAAAAAGAGCGGACCACCGCAAAAAAGAAGATGGCGGATGCGCTCCAGCAGCTCTATGAGGAGAAGGTGCCGGAGGCCGTACGGGAGTATCTGGAGCGGAAAAACCCTCCTGCAGCCAGACCCCGGCGCCCCCGGCCTCAAAAAGAAACAAAAAAGGAGGAAACTCCCGCGGAGCCGGGAGTTGAACATTATCATGAATGAAAATGAGATCACCGTATTGAAGGTGGAGCCGGGCAAGGCGCCTGAGCAGATCACCATTCCCAACACCCTGAAGGCCATGCAGGAGCTGGTAGGCGGCCACATCGAGATCGTTGATTATCAGGGGGCCTGCCTGGTCTGCAACGAGGAAGGCAAACTGCTGGGGCTGGAGCCGAACCGAAGGGTCGGCCAAGACGTGATCACGGGGACGTTCTTTCTGGCAAACAGCGATCTGGACGGGAACCTCTGCTCTTTGAGTCAGGAGGACCTCGCCCACTTCCAGCAGCAGTTTGCGCAGCCGGAGGCCCTCACGCAGAAGGATGTGCAGAATGCATTCGGCTTCAAATTTTTCAGTATGTGAATGACAAGAATGGAGGTATCCATGGATCAATATGAATTTCGACGGGAGCTTGATACAGTGCTCCCATCGCCTGATCCGCAGCTGGCGAAAAGGTTGATTGACTTCGCGGAGGAGAACAAGATCTATTTCTCTGAAACGGAGTATAAGGTCGTCTTCTATGAGGAGTATCTGGCGAGCCTGCGGTTCGTTGCGAGGAATTTCAATCAGGATACCCTGGCGAGTATCCCGAGGATGATTGACGAACAAAATATGATCCTGCCTGATGAAATGGTGGCCGCCGCGATCTGTGTACAGGGCGGCGTCCCAGTGGATCAGGTACAGCAGATGGCCTATGAGGGGTGGCTCATGGGCTTTTTTGATGCACGCGTGGTTGACAATGGAGGACTTAGCCCGCTGGCGGTCTGCTCTGTCGTGGAGCATGGCCGGGAGGAGAAATTCTGCACCGCATACTTCGGCTCCTTCTCTCCGGGGGATGCTCTCCACCGTGCGGTGGAGTATGCCGGACAGTACGACACCACCACTGCCTATGCGCTGCGGCACCTTACAGTGGATCTGCAAGTGGATGCCGATGCGCCGGAGGCAAAGAGAATTCTGGACCGGCGCAGGCCGAGTCTGTTAAGAGCGATGGAAAGTGCCTTTGCACAGTGTCCGGCGGTGTCAGCAAAGATCACCTTCGATACCGACCAGCGGGAAGTGACCGTGGACTACAACCCGCTCTGGCTGGAGCGGCAGAAGATGACCGGCCCCCGGATGGGCGGCATGGAAGGAGGAATGAAGCGATGAGCGGATCTGTGGAGCTGGATCTCTGGCTGCATGAGTATGAGGAGGCGGCGTTGAGCGACGCTCTCAAGCAGCGGGGCATGACCGTCAGGGAGTATCTGCAGCAGCAGGTGAACAGAGCCTACGAGGAGATGGTCCCCTCTGATGTTCGGGCGCAGGTGGCCCACAGGGTCGGGGAGGAACAGGCGGCGCAGCTTGCGGAGCAGGAGGCGTCCCGTCGCTTCGCCATCTTCCACATCAAAGAGCACGGTGAGGAGTTCCGATTCCTCACCAACCACAATATCGAGTTCCTGGACGCCGGTAGGCTCCTTCGAAACTATGTCCGATCCATGCAGGACCGGCCCGACCAGGGCAAGAGCTTTGCGTATTGGTTCCGGGAGCGTGTGGATCTGACCTCTGCTGAGTTCGATGCATACGTGGATGAGCGGCTCACCAACTCTGGCCGGGTGACCGGTGCGTTCGATATCGATCTGGATCAGGGGACCTTCTCCGCCGTCCACATCGATAATGGGTGGCAGACCTTCACGGCCAAGGACGTGTGCAGTGCCGCCTACTTCGCGTTTCGTAAGCACGAGCTGGTAGACAAAGACCGGTGGCGGATCTTCCTGGACCGGCTGGACGGCAAGGAACTCCGATGTGAAATGGAGCAGGCCATGCCGGAGGAGCCGCAGGTGCTGTGCGGCAGCAGGCGGCTCAAGCCCTTCGAGATCTCATTCGAAGGGGAGATCAGTGAGTACGGTCACGTCCTGAATTTCTACATGCCGGTGGTGTTCGATCCGGACGCTGTGTTCGGGACGAATGTGACGAGCGTGGAGAACGACGACTATGTGAATGTCTACGCGGAATACGATCTGCGGACCGGCGAGGTTTGTCCCTCGCTGCTGGTGACCCTGTGCCGCGGCGACGGCTCCAACTGCGATTACACCTATCCCCTCAACGAGGATGAGTGCGGCTGGCTGCTGCGGAAGATGGATGCGTACTGCCGGCAGGAGATGGAGATGCCGCTGGCGGATGTCCGTAAACAGTGGCAGGAGGAGATGCGGCAGACGGAGAATGCTGCACACAAAACTGAGATGAGGATCAAGGGCCTGTAGTATCAACAGGTCGATAGGTAAAAAGAAGCCTGGATAATGGGAGGAATGGTATCTTGGGATGCTATGTGAAAATGACAGGTTCAGACTGTGTCGGATGGTACGAAGCTGACTTGCAGAACGTGATCCAATTGGCAGGTCGGATCAGCGCCGCCATTGACAAAGACCAATATGCACTGAAGACGCTGGAAGGGCAGCTGGGCAAATGTGTTCCGATAACGGAGACCGAGTTCTCCGAGCGCGCCTTGAAAATTCAGTCCGCCTCGTGCGTGGGTATGGCTGGGGAGTTAGACTGGGTCAACGATAAATGCAGGATCATCGTCTGCTCTTCTCATGACAAGGAAGTAAATGCGATCAGTGGTGCGATCAGTCGGTTTGCGGGGATCTATGATCAAGCTCGGGATCAAAAAAACGGAACAGTCAACGAGGATCAATTCCTATCTGAACTGTATCGCCATTTTGCGCTCACAGAAATCAGGCTGGCATCAGGGCCCAGTGAGCCTGTACTCAAGCTGCGGTAAGAGCATAGTGCAGTTGTCGCGGTACTCTCCCAAACGCACGCGCACACTGCCCCCTGTCAGGCCCTGTGTGGCCACGAAAGATCCGAGGTGGGGCTGGGGGACCTGCCGGGCCTCGAGACCCTGTTTGGGACGGTTTTCAGGGGCGTTTGGCCCCAGAGGGCCAGCCGAAAAAAAGGTACAAGATAAAGGGAGGTGGTCGCAAGCGCCCACCTCCCGCCCACAAAGCCCCGCAGTGCGGGGCTTTTCCTGCTTCCGGCCTGGGTGGTCGGAAGTCAAAAATAAGAAGAAATGAGGTGGTCGGAATGGGCAAAAAAACAGATTTCACAAGGGATTCCGCTGTGTCGAAGAAAAATCAGGCGGATGCATCTGAGAATACCCGCGAGAACAAAATGAGGACCGCAATTTGGCTTTCTCCCAGTGTCGTTCACCGTATGGATGCATGGCTCATGGAGGATAACTGCAAAACGCGCAGTGAGTTCATTGAAAAGTCTCTCCGGTTCTATATGGGATATTTGGCTGCGGAAGATACATCCGAGTATTTGTCGCGCGCTCTGGTGGATACGCTTCGTGGGATCGTCGCTGACAACGCCAACCGGCTCCGCAGTCTACTCTTCAAGTGGTGCGTGGAACTCAACATGATGGGACATACCATCGCCGCGCACTTCCATACGGATACCATTAACCGTCGGGAATTGCGAGGTTATGCGGTGGATGAGGTCAGGCGTACCAACGGCCAGATCAGTTTTGATGCAGCACTGGATCAGCAACGCCGGTTGAAGGGTGATGAAGTGTGGCACGAATCGTATTGATCACACCTTATCTCAAAGGCGGAAAGGACAAAGCGCACATTGCATATCGCATGAACTATTTCGCAACACGAGAGGGCGTAGAGATATTGGTCGATGGGCATAAGAACTTCCCTGCCACTAAAAAGCAGCAGGCATATATCAAACGTCTCATTCGCACCTTCCCGGATGCTGCGGAACTGCTGGAGTATGACGACTACAAGGACCAGCCAACGCGGGAGCGGGCCAATGAGTTCATCCGTCAGGCGCGGGAGAACTTCGTGGAGTCCATGGACCAGCGGGAAAACTTCCTGGACTACATCGCGCACCGTCCCGGTGTGCAGATGGACGGTGAGCATGGCCTGTGGGATGCGCATGGGAAAGTGCATAATCTCGCAGCGGCAGTTCAGGAGGTAGCAGAGCATCCCGGCAATGTGTGGACGCCGGTAGTGTCACTGCCACGGGAAGATGCGGAGCGGTTGGGATACGATAACGCAGCCAACTGGCAGGCATTGATCAACGCCAGTATCTGTGATATTGCGCGTGCATTCAAGATTCATCCAGACCACCTCCGCTGGTATGCTGCTTTTCACCGCAAAGAGAAGAATGTCCATATTCACATGGTGGTCTTCTCCACTGATCCCAAAGAAGGATACCTCACAAAGCAGGGTATCCGGCAGCTCAAGTCGGTATTTGCTCGACGAGTTTATAGGCAAGAACTCATCTGCGTCTATGAGGAGCAGACGATGTGGAGGGATCGACTTGGGCAAGAGGCGGCCAACGCCATGGTGGAATCTATCCGGCAGATGGCCAGCGGCACCATCCAGAACAAGCGGCTGGAGAAGCTGACGCTGAAGCTGGACGAGCAGCTCCGTTATGTTAAAGGGAAAAAAGTCTATGGGTATCTGCCGCCTGACGTGAAACTCACAGTGGATCAGATCGTCGAGGAGCTGGCCCAGGACCCGCGCGTCTCCCATGCCTATGAGCTCTGGCAACAGCTGCGGGAGAAGGTATACAGCGTCTACTCAAAAGATCTTCCGCTTCGAATTCCCCTGTCCGCGCAGAAGGAATTCAAGAACGTGCGCAACATGGTCATCCGGGAGACGCTGCGGATGTCGCAGGAGCTGGTCCAGTCAGAGTCCGATGAGATCGCCGGTGAGATCCAGCCGGACGCCACATATGCTGATGGCCCGTCGGAAGTTCAGAACGAGGGGGCGCCTCCTCTGTTCAGTAAGGAACGGCGGTATTGGACGGTCAGGAAGTACCTCCGCGGCAGCGATACCACACCGCCTGATTACGAGCGCGCGTACCGTCTTCTTCTGCTGGAGGCCAAGGATGGGAACGCCCAGGCCATGTGTGACCTGGGCCGTATCTACAGTGAGGGCCTCCTGCCGGACTGCGGTCCCGACCCGGAAAAGGCACGGGATTGGTACGCAAAGGCGCTGGCTGCCTTCCGAGAAAAAGAACAGGCGACGCCCAACAGCCGGACGGAGTATCGGATCGCAAAGATGTATGCCGACGGCCTCGGTGTGGAGGCGGACGATGCGGAGGCGGAACACTGGTTCCGCCTGGCTGCCGAAAAGGAGAATCTGTTTGCGCAGAATGCCTTGGCGTCTCTGCTGCTCAAGCAGGGAAAGCCGGAGGAGGCTGCACTCTGGCTGGAGCGCGCGGCGAAGCAGGGAAATCCGGCGGCGCAGTACGCTCTGGGCAGACTGCATCTGCTGGGGACCGGCGTCCCGCAGGACAGGGTTCTGGCCATGGAACTGCTGGGCCGGTCCGCCGCACAGGGTGACAGCCGCGCCGCCGCACTGGTGAAGGAGCCGGATCGGGTGTCCTTCCTTCCGGCGGCGATGGCGGTCACCAGGATGCTGCACCACATGAGCCGGATCTTCGAGCACAACTGCAAACAGGATCAGGTCTTTCAGGGGCTCCAGATCGACCGGAAGCGGTGGCGCGAGCTGCAGGAACTGCGGATCGCCATGGGACACATGCCGGACGATCATGAGGAGCCCCGCATGAATTTCTAAGAGAGGAGGAATCTCCATATGGGGACCTTTGTTTATTTCACAGAGGAGCAAAAGCGACAGGCAAATAATGTGGATCTGGAGGCATACCTGCTCCGACGGGGAGAGAAACTGCTCCCCTCTGGACATGAAAAAAGATTAGCGTCTGATCGGAGTATCACAATTCGCGGGAACGAATGGTTCGACCATGAGACCCAGATCGGTGGACATACGGTGGACTTTCTCCGCATTCACTACGGCCTGTCCTTCCCAGAGGCGATGCGGGAACTGATGGGCAGGAATTTCGGACAGGAGCTTCCGACGGCGAAGAAGAAAGTTGTGCAGCCGAAGCCGTTTGCCTTGCCACCGGAAAACGCAAATATGCGGCGGGCTTTCGCGTACCTGCTCCGACGGCGCCATATTGACCGGGCTGTGCTGATCGAGTTTGTGAGAGCCAGGCTGCTCTATGAGGATGCGGATCATCACAACGTCGTATTCGTGGGCAGGGATGAAAATGGCACTGCAAAGCACGCGCACATGCGCAGCACCAATAGCTGGGGCGACCCCTTCCGCCTGAACGTGGAGGGGTGTAATCCCAGATACAGCTTCCATTATGACGGTAAGGATGGGCGTCTCTATGTGTTTGAGGCGCCCATTGATTTATTGTCGTACATCTCCCTACACCCAGACCGTTGGCAGGATCATAGCTATGTGGCCTGCTGTGGGACATCTGCCATTCCGGTGATCACATGCCTGGATCGGATGGCGCGGCCGGAGGAGGTGGTGCTGTGCCTGGACAATGACGAGGCTGGCCATAAAGCCTGCCGGCGGATGGAGGAGCAGCTCTCGGGTAAATGCAATGTCACGATCCGGCGGGAGGTTTCCGCTGAGAAGGACTGGAATGACGACCTCTGCGCAATGTCTCGGGATCGCTCACCGGAAATGATGATGGGGGCGATGAGCAGATGAATGAAAGCGCATGGACCCTGATCGGCTTCGCTGCCGTCATGGTGATCGTGATTGCCGGGCTGTCCATGATCTCTCATCACTATACGCTGAACATTAAGAGCCGGACAGTGGGCGACGGGCAGCACGGGACAGCGCGATGGGCGACCAGGCAGGAAATCCATCGTACCTATCACTTGGTGCGCTATGACCCACAGGCTTGGCGCAGAGGAAAAGACCTGCCAAAGGTGCAGGGCATCATCGCGGGCAGCATCGGGAAGAACCCAGCGCCCATCCAGTTCAGAATTGGAAAGAAGAAAATCACCATACATGTGGAACGGCTCCCATTCCAGAAACACAAGTGCTTAAAGGCATTCGTGGATAGCGACGATATCCACTGCTTGATGATTGCAGCCAGCGGCGCAGGGAAGACAGCTTTCTTTTTGTATCCGAATCTGGAGTACACCTGTGCCACGGGGATGAGTTTTCTGGCTTTGGACAGCAAGGGGGACCTGGCCAGAAATTACGCGACCATCGCAAAAAAGTATTACGGCTACAAAATCTCCATCATCGACCTGCGGAACCCTACAAGGTCGGATGGGGACAGCCTCATGACGCTGATCAACCGATACTCGGATAAGGCGCGGGCAGAGCCGAACAATTTGAGATATAAGGCAAAGGCGGAAAAGTATTCAAATATTCTGGCAAAGACGATCATCAACCAGGGCGGCGAGTCCAGCCAGTTTGGTGAGAACGCATATTTCTACGATGCCGCGGAAGGCGCCCTTGCTGCCATGACGCTGCTCATTTCGGAATACCTCCCTCCAAAAGAGGGCGAGCAGGACGTGCGGCATATTATCTCGGTATTCAAGCTGACACAGGACCTCCTGGCCCCCAGCTCTTCCAAGCAAGGAAAGAATGGATTCCAGGCTCTTATGGATCTGCTTCCGCCGACACATAAAGCGCGATGGCGGGCAGGCTCCGCCCTCGAAGCCTCAGACCAGACCATGGCCTCCGTCATGTCCACGATTTTGTCCCGGCTCAATGCGTTCCTGGATACCGAGTTGGAGCAGGTGATCTGTTTTGATAATCCAATCGACGCCGAAACATTCGCGTCAGAAAAATGTGCGATTTTTCTGATCCTGCCGGAGGAGGACCGGACAAAGAACTTCATGGCCACCCTTATGATCCAGAACCTGTCCAACGAACTCTTTGCCATTGCGGATCAGAATGAAGGAAAGCTGAAAAACCGCGTCGTGTTTTTCTGCGACGAGTTCGGCACCATGCCGCCCTTTGATGTCATGGCCCTGTTTTCCGCCGGCCGGTCCCGAAGGTTGACGATGGTGCCCATCATCCAAAGCGTCGCGCAGCTGGAGGAAAACTATAAGAAAACAGGCAGCGAGATCCTGCGGGATAACTGCCAACTCACCATTGCCGGCGGTTTTACTCCGCAGAGCGAGACGGCGGAGTCCGTGTCGCGTGCCCTTGGAAACCGCACCGTCCTCTCCGGCAGTGTGTCCAGAGGAAAGAACGATCCCAGCCAGTCTCTGCAGATGATGGAGCGCCCGCTGATGTCGCCTGACGAGTTGAAATCCATTCCGAAAGGCCACTTCATCGTGATGAAGACCGGCGTTCACCCTATGCAGACAAGGCTGCCGCTCTTCCTGGACTGGGGTATTACATTCGAAGAGCCCTACCAGATGCCGGAGCGGGCAAATCGAAAGATCGCTTATGCGAATAAGGAGGATCTGATCAATAGTATCTTGGCCAGCAGACTGGGCGGCGGTGTCTATAACACCAATCGGGAGGGGAGAGTATGAGCTATTTTGATGCGGTCTATATGGACCACGAACTGTCCCCTCGCGCCAAAACGGTCTGTATGTATCTCCACGACCGTGCCAACAGAGGCGGGGAAAGCTGGTATGCTATCGGCACCATTGCGTCAGATCTCGGCCTCTCCCGCTCTACAGTGAAGCGCGCCCTTGGCGATCTTGTTCGCCAGGGGCGCGTGGAAAAAAAGCCGAGATACCGGAAAAACGGAGGCTGCACCTCCAACCTCTACCGGCTGCTGTAAAAAAAGAGCGCAATCTCCCGCCAAGGGGGGATTGCGCTCTTTCGCTGGACCGGGGGCCGGGTCATCATGGCCCACCTAGAAGGTCCATTAGAAGGTACGATTATATTCAGAGGATAACAACTACTCAGACAAGAAAGCGTTTCCTTCAATATATT
>OLSX01003126.1_pt1 | contig 13739 bp, 16 predicted proteins | sample 1673141 | NCBI WGS metagenome assembly OLSX01 (sample SAMEA3136759, study PRJEB25190) | human gut metagenome | biome: human gut; feature: human-associated habitat; material: faeces | place: Austria | collected 2013
GCCGGCTCGGAACCGAACTTGGACTGCCTGACTATCTGGTCTGGCGGCAGCCGTTCCCGGGACCAGGGCTTGCGATCCGTGTGATTGGCGATATTACCAAAGAAAAACTGGAGATCCTGCGCGATGCGGACTATATTTTCCGTGAGGAAATTTCAAAAGCCGGATTAGATAAAGATATTCATCAGTATTTTGCAGTGCTTACAAATACTAGAACGGTAGGCGTCATGGGTGACGCAAGAACATATGATTATGTTCTTGCTCTCAGAGGGGTTACTACAACTGATTTCATGACCGCCGATTTCGCTAAAATTCCATATGACATACTTGAAAAAATATCTGCCAGAATAGTTAATGAAGTAAAGAATGTTAATAGAATTGTCTACGATATTACCACTAAACCACCTGCTTCAATAGAGTGGGAATAATGTACAAGCCTGCTAAAACGGCGTAATACCGCATTTTTCTGCTTGTAACATTGCCGATTGGCAACGATTTGGCAACATTTTGGAATTGTTGAATGAATAAAGAGCTATCTGATTCTAAATTTGAATCGGATAGCTCTTTTTTGTTTTAGAAGTGGGTCTTTAATTCGTTTATCTTTTGATTTCTTTCGATCTGCTCTAATTCAAGAATTGCAAGTAACATCATCTGATAAAGTTCGTCACACCATTCTTCAAGCTTGTTCTTCCTCATCTTTGCAACGTATTCTTTATAGTTTTTGTCTTTTTTACTCCTGTTGTTGTGACGAAGATCAAGATTATTAAGCATAAAGAATATGTTGGTTTCCAATTGACTGTTTAATGTCGATAATTGCTTACGCTTGGGTTCTAATACACTGCCAAGTTTTAATAGTATTTCTTTCTTCTTTGAAATATTGCCTTTCAATGTGTAATGGTTGTATTTACAATTTGATATGCAAGCTTTTCATCTACGCATTCTGCAACAGCCTCACAAAATGAAATCGTGTCTTCAAATGAAGGATCATTAGAATCCACTATTTCATCAAGATTGAGTGTTTCTCTCATATCTTCACAGCTTATGCAAGTTCCTCGGGCTTTCCATGTTTTGAACATAAAGGTATCAAAAAAATCTTCTAGAGAATAGTATTTAATATCAAAATCATTATCTGTCATTGTAAACTGCATTACAGCCCTTTTGATAGGCAGTGGTATTTTGATGTTGGCTATTTGTATTATTCTATTTGCAATATCAGAAGCAGACGACAGTTTTTGGTTGTCTTGGGGTGGACTGATGCTTGTAATACTTGGCATCAATTTCTTAATCGCTCCCACTTGGGTACTTGAAGAAATGAAGAAAAATAGTGGAAAGGGTAAGAAAAAAAGTTCATCACAGAGAAATAACAGATCTATTTGTTCTATTGGAAAAGACCATGATGATTTTTACCACAAAAACTATGATGATATGGCTGAGTTCCTAAAATCTCGTGGCTTTAGAAATGTTGTTACCAAGCCTGAACGAAAAGAATTGTTTGACACTGAGGGGGCTATTAAAGGCATAAGCGTTGCAGGAAACACGGAGTTTAGTGAAGACGATGAGTTTGATGTAGATACAAAAATACTTATCAGATATTATACGAGAAAACATTAAGGAGGCATATCATGGGTTTATTTGACAGAAGCAAAAGAAAAGGCGGTTTCATGGACGAAATCCGCTGTGATGAACCATCATATCTTATCTGGAAATGGCATCCGTCTGGTGTTCAATCAGGTACAGGTAACCGTGAAAATGCTATCCGCTGGGGCTCGTCACTAAGGGTTAAAGACGGCGAAGTAGCAGTATTTGTTTACAAGCAGAAAAACGGAATCATGCAGGATTTTATTGAAGGTCCCTTTGACAAGACTATAAAAACCTTAAACTTTCCCGTTCTTGCAAGTATTGTTGGTCTTGCCTATGAAGGTGGTACCCCATTTCAGGCAGAAGTATATTTTATCAATATTGCTCGAATTATTCAGGTGAAATTCGCTGTACCATTCTTTGATGTATATGACCCTAGATTTGCAGATTTTGGTGTACCTGTTGCTGTTAGGGGTACTGTAAGCTTTCAAATTTCTGATTACAGAGAATTTATTAAACTACATAGGCTCAGCAGTTTTAATCTTGATGATTTTCAGAAACAGATTCGTGACGCTGTTAGCCGATATGTAAAAGATGCTGTTGCTAATGTTCCAGCGGCTAACAATATTCCTGTCATTCAGATTGAAAGTAAGACCGCATTGATTAATGATACGATTGAGTATGACATAAGTGAACGCTTGAAAGAAACATTTGGTGTTACTGTTTCAGGTGTTGATATCGGGGTAATTGAGATTGATAAAACAAGTGACAGATATGCCAGACTCATGGCTGTTACTCAGAATGTTACTACTGCTACAGTAGAGGCACAAACAGCTGCAAACATAAAAAATATTCATGATAAGCAGCGTATTGAAGCTGAAAACTATGAGGAAACCCTGCGGATTCAGCGTGAAGAAGCACAGTATGCACAGCATAAGCAGACACAGAGTGCAAACTTTGCTGCATTCCAGACAGAAAAACAAGCTGAGGTTGGTGTTGCCGGTTCAAATGCGTTGGGCAAATGGGTGCTAATGGTGCCGGAAGCGTGGATTTAGGAGGTAGTGGAGCAGGCTTAAACCCTGCTGCAATGATGGCTGGTATGGCTCTTGGCGGTGCTGTCGGTCAGAATATGGCAGGTATGATGAATAATATGATGTCTGGAATGAGTCAGCAAACTACTGCTGGAACAACTCCTCCGCCTGTTCCAACAGTTACATATTATGTTGCGGTTAATGGTCAGGCTACTGGACCGTTTGATTTAAATACATTAAAGCAGATGGCGTTAGCAGAACAGTTTACTTCTGATAGTCTAGTATGGAAAGTAGGTATGGCTGAATGGATAAATGCTGGAGCTGTTGAGGAAATCAAAGAAGTGTTTAGTAAGATACCGCCGATTTCTCCAGTGAAATAATATTGTACGTATATAAATTACTTTTCATAGTATTGTCTAGGTATGGAATGTTTCAGCTTGAAGGCGATGAAAGAAACATCAGTATTAGATCCTTTTCTTATACCAAAAGCGTGAAACCTACGAGTGGCAAAACCGTTCCGGAGAATTTGCAGAAATTGTAATTTGAAGAAGTTGGGGCAGGAAGAATAATGGTGAAAATAATTTGGATTAAAAGCTTGAAATAAATGTAGTTTTGTGATATAATGTAAATTGTAAAATAGTTCCAACTATATAAAAACGGTATATATTCAGATTGTTTTAGGAGGATAATTTTATGGCTTTATATTCTTCAAATGGTAAAAAGGTTTTCGTGTCATTCGATTATGACAACGATAGACATTACTATTACTTGTTAAAAGGATGGGATGCTAATAAGAGCTTTAAATTTCATTTTTCTGACTACACTTCAAAAGAAATAAAATCGGATAGCGTTCGTGTGGTTAAGCAGAAGTTAAATCAAAAGATTAATGAAGCGGATTATACTCTAGTTATTATCGGAGAGCATTCTAACGATAAGCACGCTGATAGTGCATTAATTGGATATAGAAATTGGCAAAACTATGAAATCGCTAAAAGTATTGAACATGGGAACAAACTTATAGCAGTAAAAATCGATCGCACCTATGACTCACCTGACGAGATTTTAGAAAATGGAGCATCGTGGGCAATGTCTTTTACTGAAGCTTCAATTACCAAGGCTTTGGAGGACGCTTAAATGGATTATACCGAAGCCCAAGTAGACCATTACAAAGAAACTTGTGAGATTCAACGTGAAAATATAAAAAATAGGAATCGTTTTTTCGTTCTTCTTTGGATAGATTTATTAGTATTATATTTACTAATGGTTTCGGAAAATGAAGCAGTATCTGCAATTCAAGGTTGGATCAAAGAACAGCTTGGAATAGAGAGTATGTTCTCGCCATCGATCTTTCTTGGACTAGGTTGGATTCTTCTTTTGTATTTTTGTATTAGATACATCCAGACCAATGTAAAAATAGAAAGAGACTATTTTTATATAAATAGATTGGAAGAAGAAATCAAATCTAATGGTTGTAATATTTTTAGCAGAGAGGGAAAATCATATTTGGATAACTATCCCTTTGTGTTGAATTATATTGATTTTTTATATAAATGGTTCTTTCCCGCCTTATTAGTTATATTTGTATTAATTAAAATAATTCTTGAAGTAGTAGCACATCAAAGCATTATTAGTTTGATTATAGATATATGCTTAGCCTTAACAATTATAATTCTATGGATAGGGTATGTTAAGTTTATTTTTGATATAAACAAAATGTATGATGATAAAGCTAATAAAGAGGTTAAAAGTATAGAAAAGAATTCTCAATCTTCAAACAAAAATTAATGTGCTTTAAAACGTATTAATGTACCTCGAGACCATGCATGTTCCGGCAACACAATGGCAACAATAATCAGACACTCCGAATCTGACATACAACTCAAATAATAAAAATACCACAAGCTAAATCGTCTAACGGAATTCCGTTAAAATCATCTTTTTAGGAGCGAGTGGGAGTAGTTCCCCTTGGTTTGCAACAGCCGAAAAACCCAGTATTTATGCAGATTTGCGGATACTGCCCAAATCGTCGAACCGTTTTTGCAACAGATGAAATAGTTGCAGTCGGTTTTACAGTAAACTAAACAGACAGGATCGTAAGCGGGAACAAATCGAGGTGTGAAATTATTCGTTTTTTAGTTCGCAGGAACAAGCCAGTACGCTTTAAGGAAAAATTGAGTATAATGGTTAAAATACAGCCACAGAAAATTCGTACATATACATTTAGATGATCACACCTTAATACTCAGAAAACAAAATAATATATAGAATCAGCAGAAGGCTTTTTATAGCTTTCTGCTTTTTCATTCTTCGCAAGTACTAAAGCGAAGCCATTGGACAGCGCGCAATTTCCATAATTCAGCTTGAAAACGGCGAAAAGACCGAATTTGTAAACACTCGAATCCGGTGGACGATGTTCCCAATATTTCAGAATTGTAATTGAGGGCAGAATTAAAACTTGACAAAAATAAGAGTCATCGTATCATTCATTTCTAAGAGCTTTTACTCTCTCAACAAACCTGAGTACATCTTTCGGTGCATCAAAGCTGTAAAGCAGACCGTAAGGTATGCTGTAGTCCCAGTTTACCAGAATGGAAACAAGTCCGGGGTGAACCTCCTGCCAGCATTCAATAGTCAGCAAAACCTTTCCGGTTTCCGCACAGCGGTTGAATACAGATAAATCGTAAAACTGCGGTGTGTCCTCAATGCGAATCTTCGGGTGATACCTTTGCAGATCATTGCGTATAAAATCGTTTACCCCAGAATCTCCCTGCTTTACCATCATAAGCGTTTCGTCGTATAGGTCTTCAAGATCTATGCGGCTTTTTTTTGCAAGATGATGTTCCCGGGACACAGCAATCATTTTCTGGTATCGACCCAGCGAAAGAAAATTACAGCGGGAAAGCCACGCTTTTGAATCGCATACGCCAATCAGAAAGTCAAACTTTTTCCCCAGTTTCTCAATTTCCGAAAGTATCCCCTCATGATTATCCTCAAAAGGTACAAGATGCAGTTTATACTCGGGGAAGTCTTTGTTCACACAATACCAGATATCCATAAATGGCTTAGCAGGATTCAGCAGTGATGTGCCGACGCAAAAGGTAGTATCGTTTGCATAAACACTTGCCTTTGCTTCCGCAATGGATTTACGGGAATAGTCTATCATAAACTTAGCGTTCCGGTATATTATCTCATCAGCCGAAGTCAGCTGTACACCCGAAGGAGTGCGTTCAATCAACTTCAACTCCAGGTGACTTTCAAGTGCATTCATCTGCTTCATAATGGCTGTGGGAGAGATATACAGCTGATGCGATGCTTTTGTAAAGCTGCCGCAGTCAGCAACTGAGATAAACGTATCAAGCATATGATTATACATTCTTAACCTCCGTTTAGTATCAACTAATAGTTTATACTATAATAACATATCGGAGATTCCATGTCAAGCTGTCATGTGCTATAATAAAGATACAATAAACAAAGCGTACGGAGGGATTGTAATGTCAGATAAACTTGTGGCATTTTATTCAAGAGCCGACGAAAACTACGTAAGCGGCATGATAAAAAATCTAGATATCGGCAATACGGAAATTGCAGCCAGTATTATCGCAGAGTTGACAGGTGCAGACACATTCAAAATCGAACAGGCACATCCTTATTCCAAAAACTACAACGAATGTATTGCACAGGCACAGGCTGATCAGAATCTCAATGCCCGTCCGGAGCTGAAAGCTTATCCGGAAACGATGGAACAATACAGTGAGATATATCTCGGTTTCCCTAACTACTGGGGTACAATGCCAATGGCGGTATTTACTTTTCTGGAGCATTTTGATTTCAGCGGAAAGATTATTAAGCCATTCTGCACTCATGAGGGAAGCGGTCTGGGCGGAAGCATAAATGATATCAGAAAGCTATGTCCGGAAGCGAAGGTGGAAACGGGACTTGCCATTCGTGGCGGCAGTGTGAAGATGTCTAAAGCAGAGATTGAAAAATGGATTTGAGGAGGAAAAGTAATGAAATATGTACAGCTTGGCAATTCAGAAATTAAGGTATCACAGCTATGTGTTGGCTGCATGAGTTTTGGCAGACCGTCTGAGGATTTTCATCAATGGACACTAAATCCTCAAGAAACTGAAACAATTATCAGAAAAGCTCTTGATCTTGGAATCAACTTTTTTGATACCGCCAATGTATATTCTCATGGCACAAGCGAGGAATATCTCGGTCAGGCTTTGAAGAAAAATATTGCTCGTGATAAGGCAGTGATTGCCACAAAAGTTTACTTTAATGAAGGGAATCTCTCAAAAGAAGCGATAAACCGTGAGATTGACAGTTCACTGAAACGTCTGGGCACAGATTATGTAGATCTGTATATCATACATAGATTTGATTATGATACTCCGATTGAAGAAACAATGGAAGCACTCGACGGACTTGTCAAATCCGGAAAAGTACGTGCTTTGGGTGCTTCTGCAATGTACGGATATCAGTTTCATAATATGCAGCTTGCCGCTGAGAAAAACGGCTGGACAAAATTTATTTCCATGCAGAATCATTATAATTTGCTGTACCGTGAGGACGAACGTGAAATGATTCCGGTTTGCAGACAATATAATGTATCACTCACGCCTTACAGTCCCCTTGCGTCCGGAAGACTTTCACGTCTTGAATGGCATACCGATACAAAACGCAGTCAGACTGATAAAACAGCTGCTCAGAAATATGACAGCATGCAGGAAAAGGACTCTTGCATTGTAAAGCGTGTAGCGGAGATTGCTAAAAAATACGATGCTACAATGTCTCAGATTTCAATAGCGTGGCTGCTTGCAAAGGGAGTGACTTCTCCGATTATCGGCGCAACGAAAGCAAAATACTTTGATGATGCAGCAGGAGCACTGGATATTTCACTCTCTCAGGAAGATATTGCTTATCTTGAAGAATTATATATTCCACATAAAATAGTGGGAGCATTGTGATAAGGAGAAAATTACATTATTAATATAAAGGCAATGAGCGATAATAGAATTAGATTTTTTAAGCTTGTACTCGGAACATTGCTTATCAAAAAACCCCGGCGTATGAACTGGTTTGTGAAATGGGAAGGAGTAATTTGTATATGGAATATATAACATTGAATAATGGCGTAAAAATGCCAAAACTTGGTTATGGTGTGTATCAGATCGACCCGGCGGAGGCGGAAAGATGCGTCCTTGATGCAATTTCTGTTGGCTACCGTTCTATTGATACGGCGCAGGCTTACAGTAACGAAGAAGGCGTAGGAAACGCAATTGTAAAGTGCGGCATTCCTCGTGAGGAGCTGTTCATCACTACGAAAGTATGGATAAGCAATTCAGGATATGAAAAGGCTAAAACGTCAATTGAGGAATCCCTGCGCAAGCTAAAAACGGACTATATTGACCTGTTGCTGATCCATCAGCCATTCGGAGATTATTATGGTACTTATCGTGCCATGGAAGAGGCATACAAAGCCGGCAAGGTGAAAGCGATAGGCGTGTCCAACTTCTATCCGGACAGATTTATTGATATTCACCATTTTGCTGAGATCAAACCGGCAGTCAATCAGGTGGAAACTCATGTGTTCCAGCAGCAGAAGACTGCGAAAGAATATCTCAAAAAGTGCGGTGCACAGATTGAATCCTGGGGACCTTTTGCAGAGGGGAAAAATGACTACTTCAACAATCCTGTTTTAAAGGAAATCGGTGCAAAACACGGAAAGTCAGCAGCACAGGTCGCTTTGCGTTTTCTGATGCAGAGCGATGTGGTCGTGATTCCCAAATCCACCCATAAGGAACGTATGGAGGAGAATTTCAACGTTTTCGACTTTACTCTGACAGCAGAGGAAATGGAAGCCGTTGAAGCGCTGGACGGTGGTGAAAGTCTGTTTTTCTCCCACTATGACCCGGAAATCGTGGAATGGTTTATGACAATGGCATAAAAAGCAACGACTGATAATTTTATGAGCCGATGTACCTTAATGAAAGGTACATCAGCTCTTTTTCAGTTTAAAAACAGTTTAACAATATTTTATCTCTGGTTGAATTATAGTTTCAATTCGTTTGAATTTTCTGATGTATCATGGAAAAAACAAACGATAAAGGAGTAGTTTATTATGAAAAAAATTCTGACATTCATTTACGGTTTCTGTATGGCACTGGCTGACAGTGTTCCGGGAGTGTCCGGCGGAACAGTAGCATTTTTACTTGGATTCTACGACAATTTTGTAGGATCGTTGGATGATTTAATTTCAGGTACAAAAGAAAAAAGAATTTCTGCAATAAAATATCTGATAAAGCTTGGCATTGGCTGGACTATTGGATTTGGACTTGCCGTTATAATTCTGGCAAACGTCTTTGAAACGCATATTTATCAGATTTCTTCATTATTCATGGGATTTATTATTTTTGCAATTCCCATTGTGATTATCGAAGAAAAAAGCTGTCTGAAAGAAAAAATCAACAGAATATTTTTTGTAATGATAGGTATTGTACTGGTATCCGTCATTACATATTTCAATCCGGTTGGCGGCGGGAATGGTATGGATTTGAGCAACCCAAATATATTAACATTTGTATATGTATTTGTCTGCGGAGCAATTGCAATTTGTGCTATGATTCTGCCGGGAATATCTGGGTCAACGCTGCTTTTGATTTTCGGAATTTATCTGCCAATTGTCACAGCAATCAAGGATATTCTGCATTTCAATTTTCACGCACTGCCAATCGTGATCGCATTTGGATTGGGCGTGGTTACCGGAGTGATATCAATTATCAAGATCATCAGAAAAGCTCTTGATAAGCACAGAGCGGCAACGGTGTATCTCATTATCGGACTTATGCTCGGTTCACTGTATGCAATTGTAATGGGACCAACTACTCTTGATATGCCACAGCCATCGCTTTCCATTGACACATTCAGTTTTGTATTTTTTATCATTGGCGGTGCTGTGATTATGGGTATGCAGACTATGAAAATTGTGTATGCAAAGTCAGAACAGATTGACGAGAAAACTACAGTATGATATAATAAATACTGATAATATAAGAAACGAGCTGATTCAGCTATGACGATAAAAAAACGTCTGTTTATTTCCAATACCCTGATGCTGATCATTCCGGCACTGGTAAGTATACTTATTATTTTAATATCCATGTTTCTGTTTATGAATTTATTTTACAAGCAGTTTATGGACGAAACAGTAAAAGAAAACAACCTTTCGTATATCCATGAACTTCTTGTGGAGCAGTCAAAGGAATTTCTGGACAGCAATGAAGATATTACAGATTCCAAACTATATCATACTATTGAAAAGTATCTTTCATCTCAGGAAATGAAGCTAGATATTTATGATGATACAGGAATTGTTTGTACCATAGGCAGCAGCAACAAAAGCCAAACGGAAGCTGTACTTATTTCTGCAATGGAAAGCTTAGGTGGTGAAGGCAATATTTCAATGAATGGAAGCTGTCTTTACGGAGAAAAAATTCTGGTAAATGGTGAAACCTATCACGTTCTTATTTATAGCAGCAGTGAAATACAAGAAAGCCAATACAATGAATTTCTGGTAAAAAATATTATTGTAATTCTTTGCATCATGATTATCGCTGCGGTAATTGTCACAAACCGTTTTCTTACAAAGTTTGTTTTCAGAAAAATAGAAGCTCCGTTGGATATTCTCACAGACGGTGTCCATCAGATTCGTGACGGAAATCTGGATTATCGCATTACATATAACGAACAGGACGAGTTTCAGAGTGTCTGTGAGGATTTTAACGATATGGCTGTAAGATTAAGAGAATCCGTAGAGATCACTCAGAAAAACGAGCAGAATCGTAAGGAACTGATTGCAGGAATTTCTCACGATCTGAGAACACCGCTGACTTCTATTAAAGCATATATTGAGGGGCTGCTGGAGGGTGTTGCGGCAACACCGCAGATGCAGCAGAAATACATGATAACCATCCTTTCGAAAGCAAACGACATCGACCGCATGGTAGACAAGTTGTTTTTGTTTTCAAAGCTTGATCTTGGTGATTGTCCTTTTTATCCTGAGAAGCTGAACATTGGACAAGAAATTCTCTCTGTCGTCACATCAAATCAAAAGGAATATCAGGAAAAGGGTATGCAGATTCTTTGCAAAGATATTCCGCAGGATCTGGAGGTTTATGCTGATCCAGTTCAGCTGCGCAGTGCCATTACCAACATTCTGGAAAACAGTCTGAAATACAAAGACAGCGAAACAGTAGCTGTAGAGATTTACTGTGAAAATTCCGCAGAAGATGTAAGCGTCATTATAGATGATAACGGCCCCGGAGTTCCGTCAGAGGCGCTGCCGAAGCTGTTTGATGTATTTTATCGCAGTGATTCGTCAAGGAATAATCCAAATAAAGGCAGCGGATTGGGGCTTGCCATTACTTCAAAAATTCTGGAACGCTTCGGCGGCTCGATTCACGCAGAAAATTTACAGCCAAAGGGTTTGCGTATCGTGATGACAATTCCAAAGGAGGAGCAGCATGAGTAAAATTTTAATTATAGAAGATGATATTGCCATTGCTGAAATTGAACGGGATTATCTTGAAATCAATGGATTTGAGGTAAAAATTGAAACTGACGGTGTAAGCGGAATGAATACGGCATTAAAAGGCGGATTTCAGCTGGTTCTGCTTGATTTAATGCTGCCTGAAATTGATGGTTTCACCGTATGTCGGAGCTTGCGGGAACATCTGGATATACCTATTCTTATGGTAACAGCCAAAAAAGAAGATATTGATAAGATCAGAGGTCTGGGACTTGGCGCAGACGATTACATCGTAAAACCCTTTTCGCCGGGAGAACTTGTTGCAAGAGTACAGGCACATATTGCAACCTACAACAGACTGAAAGGCGGCATACAGGAGATTCAGCCGGAAATAACAGTAGGTGCGATTCGTATCAATCCGAAATCACATCGTGTATTTGTAAAGGAAAGGGAAATCAGCTTGAAAAATAAAGAGTATGAACTGTTGCTTTTTCTGGTGACAAATGCAGATATGGTTTTTGATAAGGAAACGCTGTATGAGCGAATATGGGGCATGGACTCTGTCGGTGATAATGCAACAGTGGCAGTTCATATTAACAGGCTTCGTGAAAAAATCGAGGACGATCCTTCCGATCCGCATTATATTGAAACAGTTTGGGGTGCGGGATATCGTTTCAGAGCGTAGGTGATGTGCCTGTGTGGATTACGTTTGCATTTGGTTCAGCTCTTTTTGCCGGAGTTACTGCCGTGCTTGCAAAGATTGGAATCAAAAATATAGATTCCACAGTTGCCACGGCTATCAGGACAATTATAGTTTTGATTTTTTCCTGGCTGATGGTCTGGCTCACCGGAGCTTTTCAAGACATTGACAGCATTTCAGGAAAAACGCTGTTATTTCTGATATTGTCAGGACTTTCAACCGGAGGCAGTTGGCTTTGCTATTTTAAGGCTTTGCAGATAGGTAATGTAAACAAGGTTGCGCCCATTGATAAGTCAAGTACGATACTGACGATGTTGCTTGCTTTCCTTGTTCTTGGGGAAAAACTCAGTGCAGTCAAAGTTATTTGTATGCTTTTGATTGGTATTGGCACTTATTTCATGATAACCAAAAAGCAGTCCGACAATGAAACAAAAGGCTGGGGTTGGTTATGCTACGCTGTTCTGTCAGCAGTATTTGCAAGTCTGACATCAATTCTCGGGAAAATCGGAATAAGTGAAATTAATTCCAATCTTGGTACTGCCATAAGGACAATTGTTGTGTTGATCATGGCATGGCTCATGGTTTTCGTAACAGGGAAACAAAGTGAAATCAAGGCTGTCAGTAAACGAAATATGCTGTTTATTTGCCTTTCCGGATTGACCACCGGATTGTCATGGCTGTGCTATTATAAGGCTTTGCAGGACGGTCCGGCAAGTGTAGTTGTGCCGATTGATAAGCTGAGTATTCTGGTAACAATTGCTTTTTCTTACTTTGTGCTGAAAGAAAAACTGACGAAAAAATCCATGATTGGTCTTGTTCTGATAACTGCGGGAACGCTGCTGCTGGTAAAATAATAGATTATGATACGTACATCTTCGGATGTGCGTATTTTTTATATAAGTTTTAATGCCATTTTATCTTTTGTTTATAATTGGGTTAGCGTTAGTTTATTGTGTGGTTTTATAATAAAGTCAACCTCGAAAGAGGAAAACAACGAAAGGAATGATTTAAATGAAAGCAAAGAAAATAACAGCAGCTTGCATGGCAGCAGGTTTGGCACTGATGGGAACGGCAGGTGTTGTTTCCTATGCAGCAGGTAATCCATATGAGAATTACAAATCGGCTGTAGTAAATACCATCAGCGAGGACAATCTGACTGTCAATGCCGCTGTTCAGATGAAGCAGAATGGAAAAGTCATTGCAAGCGGCAATGCAGTTTACGAAAAGTCTGCCGGAGTTCAGTATGCAAGTGTTGTGGCAGATGTCGCAGGACAAAACATGATCCAGGAAGAGTATTCCGACTGTAATATAAAAGTTAAAAGCGACGGCAGCAGATACACCGAAAAAAGCCGCAAGGAAAAGCGTGATGAAAACGAGAAGCTTACTCCTAATATGATTAAGCTTGCGGAAATGACAGCGGATTTGTTTGTGGGAGATCTGAGCAATCAGTTCGTTTCACACGGTGATACGATTTCAGTGTCGCTGACCGATGTTCAGATTCCGGAGATTGCAAATGTGGCCGCTTCCGCCTTTACGGAAATGAACGCAGGAATAAATAATGAAAACGGCAAAAATGATTTAGGAGATATACTGCTGCAGGAATTTCCTATTACGCAGAATGCCAGAATTGAAAGCGTCACCATGGATGCAGACATTGCAAAAGGAAATTTGTCTGCACAGAATATGACAATTGTTATCAGCGGTCAGACATCGGATGGCAAAGATACACAGATTGATATTACAATAAATGCAAATGTTTCAGATATCGGCTCTACAACACCGCAGATGATAGACACATCATCTCTGCAAAAATCATCTTCGCTCGAAAATGAGAATGATGATTGATTTATACTAGGCTCTCAAAATCCTTTGGCTTTTATGCCGTGTTTGCAATAGAGGG
>OLSX01003140.1_pt1 | contig 13721 bp, 11 predicted proteins | sample 1673141 | NCBI WGS metagenome assembly OLSX01 (sample SAMEA3136759, study PRJEB25190) | human gut metagenome | biome: human gut; feature: human-associated habitat; material: faeces | place: Austria | collected 2013
TTCCCAATAACAGAGCTAATCACGGCAATGCCGGCGGTCACTAAATTATCATTTAGGAGCCGGAACGCAATAAACTCTCACCAACGGCGAGAGTTACGAAAGGAACTGCCGTTGATTGTCGTTCTCTTAATCTATACCAAAGGAGAGAAAGGCAATGACGCAGATCTTGATAAACGAGGTTATTCAGGAGATGTTACCCTATCTGAATAACGCTCAGGAGGACAAGCTTCAAACCGTGCTCAGAAAGGTTTTGAGCCGATATGAAGTCGTAGAGGGAAACGATAAACACGAGCAGGAGTTGGACTATGTCGCTCTGTTCTTGTCGGCAAAACGCATTGAGGGCTGTTCTGAGAAATCCCTGCAATACTATGAGGCGACGATCAGGGCGATGCTGGCTGAAACAAAGAAGGAAGTCCGGCAGATCGAGACAGATGACATTAGAGGCTATCTGACGAGCTATCAGACAAGGAAGCAGTCCAGCAAGGTCACGATTGATAACATTCGCCGGATACTGTCGAGTTTCTTTTCCTGGCTGGAAGACGAGGACTACATACTAAAAAGCCCTGTGCGCCGCATCCACAAGGTCAAGACCGCTTCCAGCATTAAGGAAACATACTCCGATGAAGCTTTGGAACTGATGCGGGACAACTGTACGGAGCTTCGGGACTTGGCAATGATAGATCTCCTTGCCTCCACCGGAATGAGAGTCGGCGAGATGGTGCTTCTGAACCGAGACGATATTGATTTCGTGGAGCGGGAATGTGTAGTCCTTGGCAAAGGAGATAAAGAGCGCATGGTGTACTTTGACGCCAGGACAAAGATACACCTCCAGAACTATCTGAGATCCCGAACAGATAGCAATCCTGCGTTATTCGTAACTCTCAATGCACCGTTTAATCGCTTGCAGATCAACGGCATAGAAAAGAGGCTCCGAACATTCGGGAAGAACCTTGGCATCAACAGGGTTCACCCGCACAAGTTCCGAAGGACGCTTGCAACGATGGCAATCGACAAAGGAATGCCCATCGAGCAGTTGCAGCAGCTCCTTGGGCATAAACGGATCGATACGACTTTACAGTATGCGATGGTGAAACAGAGCAACGTAAAGCTGGCACACAGAAAATATATAGGATGAGGTGTCGGAATGAGAGAAGGATATGATGTTTTAGGCAAGTACATATCCCTTGTTGATGAAAGAAACCGTGATCTGTCAATCACGAATCTTCTTGGCGTCAGCATTGAGAAAAGGTTTATCCCCTCCATTGCAAATATTGTTGGAACAGATCTATCCAGCTATAAGATTGTCAGAACAGGACAGTTTGCATACGGCCCTGTTACCTCCCGCAATGGAGAGAAGATTTCTATTGCTCTGTTGTCAGGCGAGGATTGCATTATCTCCAGCTCATATACAGTATTTGAAATCATAGATAAGAGTCACCTTGATGCAGAATACCTCATGCTTTGGTTCAGCAGGCCGGAGTTTGATAGATACGCACGGTACAGATCTCATGGTAGCGTAAGAGAGATATTCGATTGGGAGGAAATGTGCAGCGTCGAATTACCGGTACCGGAGATTTCAAAGCAGAAAGAGATCGTTAAGGCATACCGGGCAATCACGGACAGAATCGAGTTGAAGCGGAAGATAAATGATAATTTAGCGGCTTGAAAGCTGCGCCAGTAGCATTGCTTGCATATCTTCAAGAAGTGCTGTCTCTCTCGTGTTCAGCATCATCTGATCTATAAATGCAGGCAGACGCATTTCTTTGAGGGTATCGGATGTAGGAACAATGAGCTTTATACCATCAATAAAGTTCTTGCTTAGGTTGTCCTGCGCCCCGCCATTTGAGAGGCGACTAATCTCGCTCTGACTTTGAATCAATGCAAAGTACAGATATGCAGCCTCATGCCTTGAATGACAGACCATTCCGCAAATTGCTTGATTCGTGGTCGCAGGGACACCCAAGTAGCCAACTTCACCAGCGGTAACACCGTACATAGCCATCAGCACAGTATCTATTGGGAGTAGCTTTGTTGAGCTTCCTTCAAGACCGGATTGAGTGATACGTTCTTCAGTCTGAAGCGTGATGTTATTATGCACCTCTCCCGATTTGACCCACGGAATAGTTCCATTCAGCCAGTAATCACTTACAGTTCGAGATGGAGTGGAACCCGATTTTGTCTCAGAACAATACTCTGATACGGTTTTTACAGAAAAGTTCTCTGAAAGATTAAGCCTCATTAGATCGGCTTCCGTGGCATTGATTAGAGCTGCTTTCCCAATAACAGAGCTAATCACGGCAATGCCGGCGGTCACTAAATTATCATTTATCTGCCTCTTTAGAGCAATTCGATCTGTAATTGCCTTATAGCTGCCGACCACCGCCTTCTGTTCATCCATAGGGGGAACGGGCAACTCAATCCTACAGAGGTCTTCCCAGGTTATCCCGCCGCGCACACTCCCATCCGTTCTAAGCCAGCAAATTCTATCGAACTCCGGGCGGCGAAACCACATCATCAAGTATTCTGGATCAAGCTTGCTTTCATCTTTGATCTCAAACATGAAGTATGCTGGGGACACTATCGCTGGAGTATCTTCCGTGAACAGCGCGACAGGCAATCTCTCATCACGTCCAACATGCATTGGATTACAAGCAAACTTACCTTTCGTGATGAGTTTGTACTTGCTCAAATCCGTTCCGATCACGTTGGCCACTGATGGCATAAAGAATTTATCTATGTTGATACCAAGAACCTTCTCCGATACCAGCTCGGTATTCCTTGTATCAATGGTACGGATATGGTTTCCTAAAACATCATAGTTTGATCTCATATCCTAACTCCTTAAAGACCTCAAGCAGATCCTTCTTCGACTTTTCCTCGGCTACAAGCAGTTCTTTCAGCTCCGCTTGCAGCGTCTTCATCTTAGTGTCAAAGTCGATATTCTCATCTCGGTTAATGAACTCAATATATCGGCTCGGGACGAGGGTGTAGCCTTTCTCCTTTACCTCGCTCTTAGGTGCGGAGTAGCAGAATTCGGGGACATTCTCATAGTTATCTTCGTATCCTTCACGCTGCCATGCGTGATAGACGCCGGTTACCTTGGCTCGATCTTCCTCCGTCAGCTCGATATACTTCTTTTCATATGGGCTGCCCATTTGCCGAAGATCCATAAAGAGGATCTCGCCTTCGCGCCCTCGATACCGGATCAGCTTGCCGTTTTGCTCAACAGTTCTCTTGTGTTTGTTCTTGTTGAGTATCCAGAGTGTGACGCTGATGTCGGTCGTGTAGAATAGACTTCTCGGGAGAATCACGATTGCTTCCACGAGATCGTTCTCAATAAGCTGCTGCCTGATCTTCAGCTCTGTACCATCATCGGACAGCGCACCGTTCGCAAGAAGGAAGCCGGCGACGCCGTTCTGAGAGAGCTTAGAGACGATGTTCAGTATCCATCCGTAGTTCGCATTACTCGTAGGCGGAACTTCATACCCGCTCCAACGGGGATCGTCTGTCAGCTCGTTATCAGCTCGCCATTCCTTCTGATTGAAGGGGGGATTCGCCATGATGAAGTCGGCTTTCAAATCCTTGTGCTGATCGTTGGTGAAGGTGTTCGCAGCCATCTCACCGAGATTTGCGGAAATACCGCGGATAGCAAGATTCATCTTCGCCAGCTTGAAGGTGGTATTTGTGTACTCCTGACCGTAGATGGAAACTTCTTTCTTGTTGCCGCTATGTGCCTCAACGAACTTGATGGACTGTACGAACATACCGCCTGAACCGCAGCAGGGGTCATACAGGATGCCGTGATACGGCTCGATCATCTCAGCAATGAGATTGACGATACATTTGGGCGTATAGAATTCTCCCTTGCCTTTACCTTCTGCAAGAGCGAATTTCCCGAGGAAGTATTCGTAGACTCGCCCAATGATATCGTTTTCCTCGTCATCGGTGTTGATCTTATTGATCTCATCCAGGAGGGAGGCAAGCTTGTTGGTGTCAATGGCGAGGCGCGAATAATAGTTGTCCGGCAAGGCGCCTTTCAATGCAGGGTTCATCTTTTCAATAGTATAGAGTGCGGTATCGATCTTCAGCGCAATATCGTCCTGCTTGGCATTCTCCATAATGTATGACCATCTGCTCTCCGGTGGCAGATAGAACACATTATCTTTGGTATAGGCAAAGGTCTTTTCGATTTGAGCCTCATAGCCCGCTGCGATCAGCTTTTTTCTCTGAGCCTCGAACTTGTCGCTGGCAAACTTCAAGAAGAAAAGGCTCAACACCACATGCTTGTATTCTGCCGGTTCGACAGAGCCACGGAGCTTGTCCGCAGACTTCCAGAGAGCTTCCTCCATCGAAACTTCCTTTTTAGGTTTAGCTGCTGCTCTTGCCATTTGAGCTTCCTCGCTTTCAAATATCTGTTGTGGCGTCGCAAACGACCGCCATTAGTCTTCTTCGATTACTTCCATAAGGTCGCCGATATCACAATGAAAGACCTTACAGAGATTGAGCATGACTTCCATATTGACAGGGCGATCATTGTTCAGCTTGGTCATGGCGTATGTACTTAACTCTGCCGCCTTTGCCAGATCGCTCTTTTTCATTTTGTTGTCCTTCATCAGCCGCCAAAGCTTGTTGTAACGAACTTTCATCGCTTGCCTCCTGTAGATATTCGGTCAACCTCATTCATAATATTATAGCAAGAACGCTTCGCGTTTTCAATAGTTCCGCAACATTTCATCTGAATTGAGGAGATAGGTGCGTCAAATTCTTTGCACCTATGGGTCAATCTTATTGCGAAAAGAAGCCTGAACTATTAATTGAGTCCAGGCTTTCTTTTAATATCTATTATAATCTGCCCCCAGCTCTTGAAGACGAGCAATCCTATCATCACTATGAGGGTGCGTTGCATACAGAGCTTTAAGCAGTCCGTTTTCAGGCGCTGTACACATATGTTTATCTAATACGCTTGCGAGAATTGTTCCATACCCTAATTTGAATGCATACTCATCTGCGACATACTCGTTTTGCCGCATAGACCACATTAAGAATAACATACAAAATTTTGTCCATAGCCAAATGGATATGGTTGAGATGCTTCCGATAAGTGTAATTATTAATCCTCTGCCAAGTCTTCTCGATCCTATAGCAAATAGTGTGAACACCGCGGTAATCATCCAACAAGCAAGCTTTATTAGCAGCAAGCAACCTGCGATAAATGCATTTCCTCCTCCAATCAGAAGTTGAATTACCGAGTGTTTATATGCCAAGTGCCCAAGTTCATGAGCGAAAACAGCCATGATTTCCTCATCAGAAAGATTCAAAAGCCCTTCAGTTACACAGATGGTCTTTCGCCCAATTGCAAATGCATTAGGTGCTGAGTCACGAATTAGCTTAAGATGAATAGAACTAACCATGCTGGGGGTTTTTTCTTTTGCCTGCTCAAAGACTATTTCCAGAAGAGGGATGAGACGTATCTTTATGTCCCGGCGCTTAATCTCTTTTGCTCCAGCAAAGGTCGCCAAAACCCATTCTCCAACAGGAGAGAAGCTAATGAGTACTGTGACTACATATAGAGCAAGCATTAGAATTGCATTTTCGGGTGTAATTCCATAAGGGAAGAAAATGAAATAGAGCAGAGTTATATTTAAGAGAAAAAAGATCAGCGTTCCCAAATTTGATAGTCTAATAATTCTCCCCATTCTATGCCAACCATCCATTTCATCACCCCCTGCGTTCATAAATTTGACTTCTGCTTATAGAGAACAGAGCAATAACATCTGTCGCCCTAATGTGCTGGATTCACGATCATGTAAAATTAAACTCATGTTTATGCCGTTCCTGAAAAAGTGAGAAAACCGCTTCGAGTGTGTACTCATTATCAACCCCGACATAAGATTCTTCATCTGGGCCTAAAGCCTCAATCTGAAGGATTACCACTTGCTCCGATTCGTCTTCAACGGGGAGTAGCACCACATATTCTTTCCTTCGATATGAGATTAAATCAAGGAGTTCAAATCGAACCTGCGTTCCTAATTCATCCGTAAGGATAACAACATTGTCAGATGCATCATTCTCATTCTGAGAAACAACGTCCGATTGAGCGGTTCCCGCTTGTGGATGGGCATTTGAATTTGAATCGGGATTTTCCAGCGGGTTATGCAGTCCTTCGTTTTCTGTAGGCGCTTCTCCAGTATTAGGACAATTATTCGATTGGATTGTATTGAAGATTTCTCTTCTTCGGTTCACTATATCGTTTCTCATTCGTCTTATTTCCCTGCTTGGAGTCTATTGATATAACTATTTGCTATCTTGACAAACAGATTGTTGAGAAGATCGTCTCCAACAATATTTCTTAGGAGTGTATATGCTTCCTTACCGTACTCGCCAAATGCTGCATCTAAGGTACATAGTCTTTCGAACAGTTTTTCGTATTCTTCCTTATCACGGAAATACTTATTATAATCCTCGATTATCGGCATAGAAAATGTCAACTGTTCAAGCCCATATTGGGTCTTCAGCTTGGCGTCATTGAGCACAATGATTTTCCCATTTTCTCTATGAATCCCAAGCAGTTTTTTTAGTTCTGCTTTCGTCCCAACAGGATTCCAGTATAAGAACACAATGTGCTCCGACCCGTTTATTTCGCATCTGATTGGAACAGATTCAACCCATTTGTCGGGAATATCTTGTATCTCTTCAGATTGATATAGTAGAGTTTTTATCTCAGAAAAAATCATCTCGTACAGCCTCCTACCTAATTACATTGGTGGTTATATTTGCCGGTCGTCCAGTTAATGCTCTGCCTAAATCGTTTGCCGAAATGGTTCCCATGCAACCGCTTCCGGTATCATTGTAGATGAATGTGCTTCCATCCTCAGATACGCTGATCAGAGATATGGCATGACCGCCGCTTTGACCGTTTCGCCACAGATAAGCAACATCAACGCTTACTATTACTCCATGTCCTGTCCGAACAGCTTCAGAAAGCCTTTCTGTGCTTTCGCTCCGATCATAACTTATCGGCAGACAATATGTCGGCAAACCGCAGCGAGAAAGGATTTCTTGTCGTCCTCTAACTGTTGTTCCTCCACGTTCTTCTGTAGCTGAATTAAACAACTCCATGCATTCAAGCACATCATCAGATCCATGCATTGCCGCAGAAATAACAGAATCTTCGGCTGAGCCCTGAACGCCCGCTAATGTCAATAGATTTGAGCATTGACAGAGACCACACGTTCCTTCCATGCTATAATGACTATTCCCTTGCTGCTGAATCAACAACGAATTAGTGCCTAAAGGATCATTGTATACGCGCATTTCTGTTCCGTTGATTGTTTGGGTGGTAAAACCATATCTTGTTGCGCTAAGTGAACGAGGATTACTGCTTGTACCGCTATAATTTAGCCATCCGCGGCTTCGGCAGTTTTCGATAATTGAATCGAAATCATTTGCTGTTAGCGTTAAGACCGGATTCGAAAAATCTCCGTTAATATTACGAAGAAGTTCAGCTTCCTGTAAGTATCTTTGATGATTGAGAATAGCATCCATTACTGGGCCGCGCTGAAGTCCTCTACTCTCCAAGCTTTCAGCATAATTGTCTATCACTTGATCAATTGCAGCTATTCCCGTTTTGAAATCTTGCAGTTTTTCTGAATCACTTTTCTTTCTGACAAGAGCACCGGATTGCAAGGATTCAACAAAAGACTCGTGGCTCCGTTCCACCGCGCTATTTCCGAAGTTCGTTTCCTCATACTGTTGCAAACTTTTAGCAAGTAGTGAAACTGGCCTCTCAGCCTGATGGAGTATCCGAAGTATTGCATTAAATGATTTGTTGCACTCTTGAACAATATCGCCGAGTTCACGATACTTCTTATCATTCCAGTCGTTTCCCAATTGCTTGTATTTTCGAGACATTGAGGCCTTTGTTGCCTCAACACTCGAGACTGCATTTGTGATGTTTTGCCAAGCTTCAAGAATTGCAGACGAGTCAGCGTTTACAAACCCCATAATTACTCTCCTTTGAATGCCCATCCACCTGAAAAAGAAATATATTCCAGGTGGATGGGTTTTAAAGTCTGATGAAATCCACCCAATATGGAACCATCAAAGCAGATTGCTGAAAAACTCTTGGAGTTGGCTATTTGAAGGCATAACATAGGGCTTCATCTGGAAGGTGTTTTTTACTCCGTCAGTGAAATACACCGTGTTGTCCCGAAGACCAGAAACAGATACATTCTCAATGAGATTGTCCGCATCGTTACTTCCAAGGGAGAAAATGATGCGTTCAGGGAACTTCGTTAAAATGTTCTCACCATAGTACATACACTCCCGAACGGTTTGGTATTCAAGTGACGTCACCACAAAATGAATTCCGAATCCAGAGCCATCAGAAATTAGTTTAAGCAGTTTATCCCCCACGGTAAAAACATCATCATTGCTTTTCGTTTCAAAGTAATTGGTTACTGCGGCAAACGGGTTGCTGGGATCTGCTTTTGGCGCCTCCGATACTTCGTCAAGGAACTCATTTTCATCAATCTGTTCACCCTTAAACATTGATTTCACAATATCAAGGAATTGCAGATTCTTAATTACGACAAAGACCACTTGATCCCCGTTTTGCTTTTTCCAACTCTGATAGTTTCTGAACACTTCATTAATGAATCTGATAATGTCAGCTCGGTCATTCGCACTCCTGAAACGAGACGAGACGTTTTCGAGAGTATGGTAGAATGCCGCAGAACCATCGTCACCAACAAGTTTATCGCCGTCAATACAGTATACAGATGTATTCTCATTTAAGAGGGCAGAGACAATGTAATCGTTGGCAACCATATTTGCCATTCTTTCATTGGCGCCACATATCAGCAAATTATGCTTTTTCTTCCTGTCTATTGTAATGGCAAACGGAGGAGCTACTTTAATGAGTGTTCCCATGTGAATCTGCACAGGAAGTGTATTTGTTCGAGATATTCCAGCAGATTCAAAGAATTCGAGAAGACCTGTTGTTCTTCCTCCTTCAAATGTTTGAAGTGTAGATGGCCGGTCAGCGTATGTCTTGCTAATCAAATCGAGCAGTTCTCGCTGGGTTTTATCATCACAGTAAGCTGCTCTGAACCCGATATTAGGCTGCTCGGTGTAATCCAAATTCATTACCGCTGTGCCTATTGGGCCCTTCATCATGGCAAGAGCCTTTGTGTCGTTCTGATCAGAGAATAGATATCTGGCGTCATTTTCACCGCATTTTAGGCCAATTCGAATACGCATCTGTTCAATGGTACCATGTGATAAAGTCAAGTCTGAGATAACCTTAGTGGACTGTGTTGCCATGAGCAGATGGATGCCAAATGCACGTCCTTCTGTTACGATTCTCTTAGTAAGTTCAGCGCAGTTCATTGCCACTTTCCTGTTTGTTGAATCGTTAAAAAGGATTTGAAATTCGTCCATTATAACAAGAATTCTCGGAAGCGGCTTTCCTGTTGCCTGCTTATATCCCTTCAGACTTGTTTGGCCTGCCTCTTTGAACAGAGATCCTCTGTGTTCCATCTCTGCCACCAAGTTTTCAAGAATACTTTCGCCAAACTCCTGCATCGCATCAAGCGCGAGCAACTGAATATGAGGCAACTTGACAGATTCGTATACTTTGAATTCTGTACCACTCTTGAAGTCCATTAAGTACAAATGAAGCTGATCTGGACTATAGTGCAGCATACTGCTCATAATAAGTGTATGAAGAAGAGTCGATTTGCCAGAGCCGGTGGCACCTGCAATCAAGCCGTGGTGCGATGAACCCTCTCCAATCGTGATGCTGACAATACTATCACCGTCACCAACCCCAACAGGGATCTTCATAGACTTAGAGGAATCCATTGAGAATAGATCTTTAGAAATAATATCCCTAAACGAGAGCCCCTGCTTCTTAATCACCTCACTTCTTTCTGCATATTCTGAGATAAACGAGTCAGCGGCTTTCCCGATAGGTGGTGCTGGTATGTTGATTTGCAGGTTGTATGGAAGTAGCCCGTAGTGACCATCTTTGAAATCAATTGACGCACAGTACTTTTGAATCTGCTCAAGCCGCTCATCAATGCTCTCGTATCGAGAGAATGTAATGTTTGGATTGTAACAAATAATGGTAAACACTCCGCATTTATTGCCGTTTCGCAGAATATTTGTGAGGAGGTCAATGCTTCTGCCATCCATTCCACTTGGAAAATCATACAGGACAAGGAGCGTTACAGGTTCTGCACGGTTCGGCGTGTTTATGTTGTAATCAAGAATGTCCTTGTACTTGTTGCCCAGCTTCTCCTGAATGAATTCATCTATTTGAGTGTTTATCTTTTGCAATCTCTCAACCATTGCTTCATGGCTGGTATAGATTTTTTGGTCAAATGTGTCTGGAGACTTCTTTCTGAAATCAAGGAACGGGATAATACTGTTTCCTCTTTGTTCTCCGTCGAAAACGCACACATTCATCTTTGTGACAGGCATGAAGGAAAGAAAACTCCAAATCACATGATGAGTAAATTTGAGCATTGCACTTTGCGTGTTCTCGGGACAGTTAAGGAACAGATTAAACGTGTTGCCTAAATCGAATGTCAAAGGCAGTTCAACATACGCATTGCTTTCCGTGCCAGCGTTGTGTTCAACTCCAAAGCTGTCAATAATATGCTGATATCCAATGCTGTCAGAAAAAATATCTGCTGGATAAAAGACATTCCCCAATGTGACGAGAGAAGGAAATCCTGCGTCAAGAGCCGGAACGTTTGCATACGTTTTCTCATAGTCCTCCATCATTCTACCGATCAAAGCAATATGCTCATCCAGTTCGATGGAATCGGACGCATCAACAAGTTTCTTAATAAGGGGAGAGAACGCAATTCCTCTGTTTTTTATGCCTTCATAGATAAGCATATATTTGCTGAAGAATTTTGCGAACTCGACTTTCTCGGGCATGGGATAGTATGCTGTTGGCAGTCCCCTGTATAAAAAGTCCGTATTGTTTTGCTGAATGACGACCGAGAGTTCGAGAATTGACTGCAAACTCTGCTGATACTCCCGCGAAAGGTTGGGATCTTTGGACGGAACGTATGAGATCACAATGTAAATCCCACATTTGCTTCCATTTCGGATAATGTTCCTAAGTTCACTTAAAGTGCGTTCATCAAACCCTTTCGGGAAGTCGTACAGCAATAGCAATTCTGCATTTACAAAGTAATCCTCATGGTTTTTTGCATAATCAAAAATACTGTCGTATTGATTCCCAAGTTTGTCCTGCAGAATATTCTCGATCTTCTCGTTAAGCCTGCTAATCTCAGCGGCTACATCGTCCTTGTTTATTATTATCTTGTCCCCGAACAATTCGGGCAATTTCTTTTTCGCATCAAAGAACGGCGATATGCTATTTCCTCTGTTTTCTGGATCGATGACTCTAAAAGTAAGTCTTGCAACCGGGCATGCCGAAAGAAGTCCGTACATTACTGAGTGAATGAATCCTTGAACAGAGGTTGTATTCGAGTTATCGCTTTTTACGATCCAAACAGGTGCATCAGTTGTTGACATCATAATTGGGAATCGAATATCCCCATCAGAAAGAAGCGAAGCACACTTCTCTTTAATAACCGACGCAACAATACGAGATTGCACAAGGTAATCAACAGGATAGTCAACAAACATCATGTCAAGGACTTCGTCCTGAACCTCTGAGGAGGTGTTGACCTTAAAGACATTTCCTGCATATCTGGATGTAATTGCAGCAAGATAGTCAACAAATTCATCGGGCAAAATACCATCAAGATCAGTGCAGATTTTATCCGCTACCGACTCAAGAGTATTTGAATGTTGCAATTCAAAGTCTGCAAGCTCTCGCTTTTGCCGTTCAATGGAGGCGCCTCTCCTTGTGAAATAATCCTCTTTTAGTCCGGCCAGGTTTTCTTCTGTTAACGGAGGAAGCATCTCCTCAATCTCTTTGACAAAAGCTGCGACGGTATTTCTTAGAATAATAAGTTCTTCATAGTCTTTCTTGCGCTTGCTTGAGAAAAGATAATTTAGTCCGTTGATTAGACCAGGAAGAATGTCCTCTGAGTACTTCTTGAAGAGAACATTAAAATCCGCCTTAATCTTCTCCAAAGTTTCAAAATAGTCGGTTGCTTCCGAATAGCGCTCGCTCGTGGTATCGGACAGCAGCTCTTCTTTTTTCGACTTGGTCTTCACGTAGTATTTATCAACCTTTGATAGCTTGCTATCCAATTTATCTATTTCTGCAAGAATGCTTCTCGCATCACTAATTGTTTTCCTTGATTTGCTCGAAACTGCCGCACAATTCTTTTTGTATGCAGATTCTAAATTCGCCAGTTCGGAACTATGCCTATTTAGGAGAAGGCTCTTGTCCCTTTCATAATTCGTCTGTGTCGAATTTATCAACTGTTCGGCATTGTCAGCGAACGCATTCAAATCTGAAATCAAGGAAATGATTTCATTTTGTGCAATTGCTTTCATGCGCGATACTCCTTTCTCCTAAATAGGAAATAATGATTATTTTTCTTCTAATTCATATTTGCACTGACCACCGCACTTGCCGCCAAAGCCAACAACAAGAGAAGTCGTAACCTGCAATGGATAACTAAATATTTCGACCATTTCCCCTCCGATTTCTGGATTGCTTGTATTGCACACCAAGGTGTACTGCTTCAGATTGTTTAGCAATCGAGGAATGTATGACTCGTTGGTCGAATTCAGAATATCAATAATAAGTTTTATGCCAATGCTTGTAATAAAGTTAATGTCTACCGATATGCCCGGTTCAAACTTGATCCCTTCAAGATTCTCCTGGGTGGAGTATACATGATGGTTTGCTTCAACACGACCGGACATGCCGCCGCCATCACCCAATGCGCATTCATAGCATGGCATTCCTTTTCCGGGAATGTGGTAAAAAATCTCGCCCGCATATGCCCGCTCCCAAAATCCTATCGACAAAAATGCGGCATCATAATATATGGCAATTCTGTTTGAATAGACATCAGCAGTTCTGTTGTCTGCGCAGCCAACGAAAATCGTTTCCTTTGGCACACACATTTCATCCAGTACTTCTTTGGGAATATTCTGAACGATACCTCCAAACACCTTGATATCGACATTAGGATTAATGTTAAGAAGTTTTCTTCTCAACGCATTGACTTTTAAGTCACCAACATCCTCAATGCCACACTGGTGACGGCAAAGATTATGGTATTCAAGAGTATCGGCATCAACGAGAACAAAATGTCCAACGCCAGCTCTTGCAAGCTCCATAGCAACAAGGCTTCCAACGGAACCACAGCCTAATATGACTGCACATTTTTTGTTCATGACATCTGTTTCCAGAATCCCTTTGTTCCGCGAAAAAATACTCTGATAGAGACCATATGATTCGGTTTTGATCTCATTTCCCTTCCAGAAAAAAGCGATTCCTTCTTCAGTGACGACGCCACTAAACCCATCCTTGTCTGGATTGCTCCCTGCGGGGAGAATCATCCCGAGATAATCACCTCTGGAAAAGAGCTCTTGCGGGTACACATTAAAAATTCCGGTGTCTTCAAAGTACTTTCCGTATACCTCCCCACAAGTCTGACTCTTCAATTGTTCTTGCGAGATAAAAACCGTGAGCGGGATATCCTCGCCAAAAAAATTCTTAGGAATTTTTATCTCCATTGTTTTCTTCCTCACTTCTATAGAACTTAATGATT
>OLSX01003145.1_pt1 | contig 13716 bp, 18 predicted proteins | sample 1673141 | NCBI WGS metagenome assembly OLSX01 (sample SAMEA3136759, study PRJEB25190) | human gut metagenome | biome: human gut; feature: human-associated habitat; material: faeces | place: Austria | collected 2013
GTTTTCATCATATTTTTTTGAGAAAAGTGTAACCTATCATTGACGACTGTACATTAACGATTTTTACAATTCTGTCAGACCTCATTGACACAATAACGGTCTTCCTCCTGACCAAAAGGAGGCTGTTAATGCCTGTTTGATTTTTTGCTGTCTGCTTTATTGATATCGGTTCATCTACATCTATATGACTAAGAAATTTGCTTAAAGCCTTCACCAATGACCTCATTCACGTTTCCGATAATTATAAACGCCTTTTTATCAATTTCTTTTATCATATTCAAATATTTAGGAAGTTCTTTCGGGGCAACAATGCACATAAGCATAACCGTTTCGCTGTTTGAATACATCCCGACGCTGTGAATACCTGTTATTCCCCGCTCGTATTTCACAAGAATCTGTTCGGCTATTTCATCTTTTTTCTGCGAAATTATCATAATCATCTTTGCCTCATCGCCGGCGGTTATCAGCTTATCGGTAATCAAGGATGATACAAATAATGTCATAACAGAATAAAATGTTATAGTAAAGCTTTTAAAAACTACTCCCGATAAAATTACGACTGCACAATCAATTATCATTATCAATCTTGCAAGAGGAATATGCCCAAAAAACTTTTTTAAAATAAGTCCGGCAAAATCGCTGCCGCCGGTTGAAGCGTCTACCTTTACCACAAGACCGACGCCCACGCCCATTAAGATTCCGCCTGAAATTGCAGCTATAATCTGATTTTCCTTATAAACCGGGAAACCACTTGACAACTCTAAAAACAGCGATAGCAGAACTGTACCCAACGCTGTTTTAACGACGGCGTACCGACCGAGACTTTTATATCCGAAGAAAAACAATACAGCGTTGAAAATCAAATTTGTTATTGAAATTCTGATTTTGAACAGGTGAAAAAGTATTACCCCGACAGATGAAATGCCGCCGGCAGAAATATTATTGGGTAGTAAAAACACATTTATAGACACAGCAAGCAGAAAACAACCCAAAGTTATGAAAAGAAACTCAAAGATGAACCTTTCAATGCTTTTCATACTGTTACAGAAGTCCCTGTTCCGACAAATCGGAATATACGGCATTATGCAGATTCTCCCGCATTTTTTCTACCACACCGTAATCATAGCCTTTAAAGTCATTCTTCATGTTAGCAAACCTCGTTGCGTTTGTAAGAATAATAACATACAAATTTTCTTTGCGGTTAAAAAATAAAGAAGTTCCGGTATGACCGCAATGACCGCAGCTTCCGATTGGGAACAGTTTGCCTGATTGATTATATTTTTCGTCAACTATAAGCCAACCGAGACCCCAGCCTTCACCTAAATTGCCGACATAATTTTTTTCCGCGAAATCGTATATCTCCTTCGGATACAAAACGGGATCTTTCCGCATAACGGATTTCATAAATTTGTCTATATCGTCGAGTGTAAAGAACTGCCCTCCCGAGCCTGCGGAAGTTTGCAATATTCTTATATTCTCATCATCCCAGGGGTGAGCAAGTCCGTCAACATTTTCAGTACGGTAGCAAACGGCGGCATTCGGCTCGTCAAGCTCAATATTGAATTTACTCCTTGTGTAACCGAGCGGCTTTTTGATCTTTTCATTAAAAACTTCTTCAAGAGTTTTACCATATATCTTTTCAATAATATAACCGAGTAAAATCATTCCGTTGCAGGAATATTGATGACGCGTCCCCGGCTTAAAAAGCAACGGATTATTTATTATCTGTTTTGCAACCGCTTCGTTTCCGCCGGCAACGCTCTCGGGCAAAATAGGACATCTTGCAATTCCGGATGTATGCGTAAGAAGCTGCTTAATTGTTATTGATTTTTCCTCATCAGGCACATTGTCAAAAAATTTATCCAAGGTGTCGTCAAGAGAAAGGCTGCCGTTACCCACCGCATTTAAAATAAGCGTAGATGTTACAAGAACCTTTCCCATACTTGCAATATCGAAATATGTGTCCTTGTTTACATTATCGGACATCAATGACCTTTCCTGCCCGTCCTTGCTTACAAGAACGGCGTAGGAATCGAAGTCCTTTTCTTTAATCATTTTATCAATTAACTTTTCGGTACTGTTCAAGTTCATCTTAAAATCCGCCCCCAAAATTTACTTCTTCAGCATATTCTCGGCGCGGCGTTTCTGCCGCCGTCTATCATAATGTTTTCACCGTTTATAAATTGACCCTTTTCGGATGCTATAAACAGAATAAGGTCAATTATTTCCTGCGGCTCGGCAGCTCTGCCGACAAGAGTGTGCATATCAGCCATAGCCTTCCTTGTAAGCACGGGTCCCGGAGAAACGCACACGCAGCGCACACCGTATTTTGAACCGTATTGCGCCAGCGACTTTGTCAGCCCGAACATAGCCCCGCTTTTGGCGGTCGGGTAATCCACTCCTCTGCCGTCGCCCTCCATACCTGTAATGGAGCCGATATTAACTATAAGTCCGCTTTTCTGCTCTCTCATCTGCTTCATAACGGCGTGGTCAAAATAAAACTGTCCCTTAAGGTTAACATCAAGTCCCCAATCGTAAACCTCAATCGGAATATCGGGAAATTCAAGCTCGGGGGCGACCTTAAGCATACGCACAGCCGTTCCGCCCGCAAAGTTGCACATTACATCAATACTGCCGAACATCTCTACGGCCTTATCCCGTGCGGCGCATACCTGCTTGTAATCACGCACATCACAAGAAACGCCTATCGCTTTTCCGTTACCTTTAAGATTAATTTCTTCGGCTTTTTCCGAAAGTGCCGTTTCATTTACGTCGCACATTATAATGTTGCCGCCAAGCTCCGCCCAGTTTTGCGAGAATAAAAGCCCCATACCGGACGCGGCGCCGGTTGCTATTGCCGTTTTACCCTTGAAATTCATAACTTACCGCTCCTTATAAACATTTACCGATTAACGGTTAAAACCACTTTACCCACATTTTCGCCGCGGTAAAGTATGTCGTGTGCCGCCTCTGCTTCGGTTATAGGCATTACCTTGTATATGGTGGGTCTTACTTCTCCTGCCGACACCTTAGGCCAAACATCGCGCACAAGGTCAGCAAGAATTTCCGCTTTGACAGCGGGAGTTCTTGAACGCAGGGTACTGCCTACTATTCTTACATTTCTTACATATATGTTTTTAAGGTCAATTTCGGTTTTCTGCCCTGCAAGAGCCGCTATCATAATCCAGCGCGCACCGTGGGTGAGGTAATGTATGCACTTGCCCATTATCTCGCCGCCGAGGCAGTCTATCGCGACATCAACACCGTGACCGTTTTCAAGCTCCTCTTTAAGCACCGCGGCAATGTCCTCTTTAGTCGTAACAACAACGCGGTCGGCGTTTAAATGCTTAATATTTTTTGCAATTTCTTCTGTTAATACGGTTGTTATAACCCTTACGCCGAAAGCCTTTGCCATTGGTATTATAACGCTGGCAAGTCCGCTTGCGCCCGCGTTCATCAAAAGGGTATTTCCCGCCTTTATTTTACCCTCAATAAACAGGTTTAAATATGCCGTGGCGAATGCCTCCGGCATTGCCGCTGCCTCAACCATAGTGCAGTTTTCGGGTACGGGCATAAGCATATCGTACTTAACGTTTGCGTATTCGGCATAACCGCCGCCGCCTAACAGCGCGCAGACCTTATCACCTATTTTCCAGTTGGATTTTTCCTTTGCGCCGTCGGCTATTTCAACTATTGTACCGGCTATTTCAAGTCCCATCCAGTCGGGACAGCCGGGAGGGGGCGGATAATCTCCCTCGCGCTGCATTAAGTCCGCGCGATTGAGCGCCGCCGTCTCAATTTTTATAAGGCAGTCGTCCACGCCCAAAATCGGATCAGGTACGTTATCCCACCTTAATGATCTGTCGTCATTTATAAGTATTGCTTTCATTGTTTTCCCCTTCAAATCAGTCAATATTATCTCTTATTGCTTTTACCTTTTTCAAAAGCGGCTGCAGCGGTGTGGCAAAATTATCATATTCGTAAACGCACAGGTACATACAGCAGCCGAGTTCACCGCCTATTCTCCTTAGTATTTTACATTCTCCACCCGAAAGAAAAAGGAACGGTATAGATAATTTTTCTTTAAGCAGATTTATAATTCTTAAATTTTCAATCTGCTGCTGCATATTCTCGGCGCCTACCACTATTTTTGAAATATCGGCGCCGCGGCTTTGGTGTGAAAGCGCGATTTTAAGCACCTCGTCAGCCGGGATGAATTTTTGAATATGGGTTGACATAAGCACTTCAGCACCGCGCTTATGTAGCTTATCAATCAAATTTCTTTGCCTTTTTACGGCGGTTTCGTTATAGGTCATTTCACCCGGCTGCTTATCAAAATAATCGCCCATCATATCGCAGAGCTCCGCGCCGCAGTCCGCCAATTCCAGCAATTCCTCAGCTAACTGTTCATCGCTCTTACCTTCGTTTTTTGCGTATCGGTAATTTGTCACATATGTAGGCTTATCCTCCGCACAGGAAAAAAGCTCCTTATAAATCTCGGCTTTTCTGTACTCGCCGTTCATCTGCTCAAACTGTATTCCGAATGCCTCGGCGCCCTGCGAAATCGATTTTCTCATAAGCTCCTTTATTCTGTCGGGGTTATCTCCCTGCACCATGCAGGTAAGAACGGCAGAATCATTTTTAAAAAAGCTTTTCTTATTCATCAGCATCCCCCTTAAACCTTTTTTCTTTATTATAGCTTTGCAGGTTTGCCTATTCAATGTGTAAAACGATAATAATTTGATGTTTTTGATACTTTTTATAAATATTTCTGTTGTGTTCTTTATATAAAATGTTTATAATGGTTATAAATACGAAACGGAGATTATCCTATGAACGAGCTTAACAGTATTACAGTCACTGAAATCAAAGAAATGTTTACCGTTATGTCGCCGCATGGAAAAACTACCGAAATAACAGACAGAAAATATTTTGGTCTTTCTTTTTGTATTGACGGGCAGATTACATATACAATTGACGGAAAAAAAGTCGTATCCGATAAAACCAAAGCCGTTATTTTACCCAAAGGCAGGAGTTACTCTCTGCACAGAGATAAAACCGGGAGTTTCCCCGTCATAAATTTTGATTGCCTTAACTTCCCTTGCAACGATATACTTTCATTTACGGTGCTTAACCCCTCGGCGTATATAAAGGAATATGAAAAAATGAAGGCTCTGTCCCTTTTCAGCGGGAACAGAGCTGAAATAATGAGTATTTTTTACGGTATTCTTCACCGTATATTGCTTGATAACACCTCCGTAAGCAGACTTGCCCCGGCAATAAGCCTTATTGAAAAAGAGTTCAGCAACCCCAAGCTCACAAATTCTGACTTAGCCCGCGAATGCAGCATAAGCGAAATATATTTCAGAAAAATATTTACGGAAGAATATAAGCTTTCACCTAAGCAATACCTGATAGAGGTACGGATCAACAAGGCGAAACAGCTTTTAACCGATGGTTTTCTGAAAATAAACGCTGTCGCCGCACAGTGCGGATTTACAAACCAATATCATTTTTCCCGCATATTTAAGGAAAAAACCGGATTTACACCGACAGAATATTCAAGACGCAATAAAATTCAACAAATATAAGTAGTATCAGTTATAATTACGCAAAAAAACACGCCTTTTTCGGATCTCAATGATGACGGGAACAGCGACGTCCGCATGACCTTTGAAATCGGCGGAGACATTACGGTGTTTGCATGGCTTTGGGACGATAAGAACGATACATTCGTCTTCTCCGAAGCGCTGCTCTCTTTTTGTGATCGCATTAGTCATTGCAGGCATCACAGCCTTAATATTCCGCAATATTGCAGCAGCGGAAATACTTATTTTCGCAGGCATACCGCGGAATTTCGACATGAGCGATATAGACGGCATGAGAAAATACTATGTGTCCTCTCTTGAACGCATGGGCAGCCTGCTTGATATTATCGAAAAGAGCCCATCCTTTTTCGGGGACTGAGCTCTTTAATCAGCCCGAAGCACAGCCTCGAGCAAAATGCGGCTTTGATTACGGCGGAGATAAAGAAAACTCCGTAAACAATCCAGTCCATTCTGGTGAAAAGGGGACCTACCGTCACAGTGCTCACAGCGCCTGCCAGCGGAAACGGCAAACGCGCCGACATCCGCGCGCCGAAAAGCAACACACTTACGGTGCACGCGTCCGCCGTTACGACAAGACCCGCGCACAGCCCCGCAAGTCCCGCCGACAGACGGGGCTTTTTTTCATTTATTACAAAATACGGCGGAATCAGCGCGGCAGGCAGCGATATTTCCGAGAAAAAATATGCAGCTCCGCCGTAGAGCTCCTTCAAATGCAAAAACGAGCCTATAGCTATGTTATCCGCTTCAAGATCCTTTGCGGTAAGCAAAAGGAAAAGCACAGCAGACACAGCAATAAGAGGCGCAGCAATGAACGAAAGCTTTAAAAGCACAATCCTGTTTTTCAGGGAAAGCACCGCAGCGGTGAAAAGAAAAATAAACGCCGCAATAAATTTGCCGCCGTCGGGCAGCAGAATTTTATCGGCAAAACCCGCAAACACAAGCAGGCAATGCGCACCGCTGCGTAGAGCGTAAACCGAAAGGATAAGCGCAAGCACCGTGAAAAGCACCTTTTTATATATTGCGCCGCCCAAAGAATATACACACAGAAAATGAGACGCAAGGAATATCAGCACCGCCGCTGCCGACGCTATTAAAAATCCCGGCAGCATTGCCTCTCCCCTATATTCAGACGGCAGATATATGATTGCGTCTCCTATTGTAACTACCGCCGCAAGGCAGGCGGAATGCATGGTGTAATCGACTTTTCTTATCATAGCTTACCTCCTGCCCGGCAATCGAAAAGAGACCGAATTTGCAGCTTCGCGGCTTACAAGCCTTACAAGCCTGTCGTTTTCAAAAATCGCTATTCCCTCGTCTGCAGCGCCGTCCTCCGTCATTCCGAAACGAGGCAGAGCAAAAGTATTCTTCCCGCTCTCACGCGCCGATTCAATCTCAAAAAAGCGGCTGTCGGTGCTTATTCCGTCAGATTTGCTCTGCCGTTCTATCATATTCATGATATCATAGCCCGTTGCCGCAGAGGATTCGGGCTTTCCGCCCAGCAGAAGCTCGGGACTTTTCGCAGAGATCATATACGCCGAAAGGGTTATGCGGTTTTCGTAAAAGCAATAATCGCATATCTGTGAAAACCGTTCCGCAGTCATACTCTCCCCTATTGCTATAATTCCGCAGTGCTCAAGAAGCATAGGCTTTGAAAGACGGGAGGATATCTCCTCAAGCGCGCCCTCAATATCACGGCTTTTTGCCGAAAACACCCTTGCCTCGGGAGAGACCTCGGGGTTCTCCGAATTAATTACAATCAGCTCGGCGGTCACCTTTATCAAAAATCCGTCGGCTTCAAAGCCGAGAGCCGACACCATAAAGCGGCGGTCATTTTTAATGCTGTCCCCCGTGCCGCCGCAGGCGGAAAGGCAGGTTAAAAAAATCAACGATGAAATCGTAAGACACAGTTTTTTAATCACTTTTTTCGTTCTCCATTCGCACCGAATTACGGCAGAAAAACGGCCGTGTCCTCATATTCCGCCAGGAGGTGCGCCAAAGCGTATCCTTCAGAGTGCGGCGGTCGGCAACATCCAGTGACACCGTAGAGCTGACCCCGAGCGATGAAAGCCCCAAAATATGAATAACCATAAGCGTAAAACCGGCGATATACCCGTAAAGCCCGAAAAGAGCCGCAAGGCAGACAAAAATTATTCTGCAGTAAAATACCGCGCTTTTGAGTCTCGGTATCATAAGTCCCGAAATTCCCGAAAGCGCCACTATTATAAGCATGGGCGCGCTTATGATTCTTGCTTCCACTGCCGCCTGACCGACCACAAGTCCGCCGACAATGCTTAACGCATGTCCGAGACTTTGCGGCATTCTGACACCGGTCTCCTTTAAAATTTCAAATACGAAGATTAGCAGAATACATTCGACAAACGCAGGAAACGGTACTCCGCCGCGAAGCTGCGTTACGGTAATTGCAAGTGAGGTCGGCAGCAGCTCCTTATGATATGTGACTGCGGCTACGAAGGCTGCGGGAATGCTGACCGACAGGAAAAAGCAGATATACCGAAGCAGTCTCCCCACCGAGGCTACCGTATAATTAAGATAATAATCCTCATCCGACTGAAAATTCTCCGAAAACAAATAAGGCAACGTCAGCACAACGGGCGTGCCGTCGGCTATTACCGCAATCCTCCCCTCAAGCAGCCGTGCCGCCACTGTATCGGGGCGCTCTGTCGTGCCGGAGGTTTTAAAAATCGAATGCGGGCAGTCTCTTATAAACTCGGCAATGTAATTCGTATCGAGTATTCCGTCTATATCTATTTTTGAAAGCCGCCGCTTAAGCTCGCTTACCGTGCCTTCGTCCGCCAGGGAATCCAGGTAACAAATGAAAACTATCGTATCGCTCCTCCTGCCTATTCTGACCATTTCGGTGCAAAGGTCGGGGGTCAAAAGCTTCCGCCGTATCATCGCCGCATTAAGCAGAGCCGCCTCATCAAAGCCCTCGCGCGGGCCCTGAAGTATGCGCTCGTCTGCCGGCTCGCTGATACCCCTCGTGCGCCAGCCTTTGGTATTGATCGTTATCGCCGTCATGCAGCCGTCGATCAGCAGCAGCGTGTCGCCGTAAAGCACGGCGCGCAGCATATCCGCCACATTTTCGGTGCACTCTGTCTCTGAAGCAAAAAGCACACGGTTTGCAATATATTCGGTAAGGCTTTCATCCGCGCGCTCGTTTTGAACCAGCAGCAACGGCTTAATCACCGATTCGTTCAAAAGCTCGGATTTAACCATTCCGTCCACATAGAAAAGAGCGCAGCGGCAATTATAAGCGCCGCTCCCCGAAATCCTTTTCAGGCGCAGCACGGAATCCTTTTTGAATATTTTCTTAAAGAAGGCTATGTTCGTATCAAGCTCCGCCGACGGCAGCGCTCCGCTGTAATCGTCGGTTGAGGCAGGCTTTACTTTTTCCGCAATCCTTTTCATATCCGTCCCCGTTTCCGCTGTGTTATGCCTTAATACGATTTTGCACTGCTCGGCTTACTTATTATTCCTGAAAAGCGAGCTTAAATACACCGAAAGTAATTTTTATTCAAAAAAATGACCGTCAGCCCCGAGTAACGGGAGACGGTCATAAAATATACCAATATTTAAAGTGAAATGGTTACGCTTTTACCGGTAGGAGCGTAAACGCGATATTTTACCCCTGCGGTTTCAAACATCCGCTTTGAGGCAAGCACGCTGTCGGAATCGGAATACTTATCGGACGCATAAACCACCTCGGTTATTCCCGATTGAATAATTGCCTTCGCACACTCGTTACACGGGAAAAGGGTAGTATAGACCGTACATCCGCGGACGCTGCCTACGGCGCAGTTTAAAATTGCGTTCAGCTCGGCGTGACATACATAAAGATACTTTGAATTAAGCGGGTCGCCGTTTCTGTCCCACGGAAAATCATCGTCGCTGCAGCAGCGCGGCATTCCGTTATAGCCCATTGAAAGAATACGCTTTTCGGAATTCACGATACACGCTCCCACCTGGGTCGAAGGATCCTTGCTGCGCAAAGACGACAGTATGGCTATGCCCATAAAATATTCGTCCCAGCTCAAATAATCCGATCTTTTCAAAATAAACACCTCTTATATATTATTTTCTTCCTTGAAGAAAAGCACCGCGGTTATGATCATTATTATCGGAAAAACAGATGATACCGCAAAGCCGACATGCAGGTTGGCAGCATCCGCTATAATGCCTAAAAGCCACGGGCCTATGCAGCAGCCTATATCTCCGCACATTGCAAAAACGCTGAACATGACCGCGTCGCCCTTCGGGAATGCTCTGCTGCCCGCAGAAAGCGTTCCCGGCCAGAAAAGGCTGACTGTAAAGCCGCAAATCGCACAAGCCGAAAGCGCCAGCATAGGGCTTTTTGAAAATGCCGCAGTATAATAGCAGGCGGCACAAAGCACGCTCATAGCAATAACCGTCTTTTTAAAGGAAAGCTTTTCGGAAAAAGCGGCGTAAAGCACACGTCCGAGGCCCATAAACACCGCAAAAGCGCAGGGGCCTGCAAGGTCGCCTATCACCTTTGAAATTCCGAGCGCCTTTTGCGCAAACATCGAAGCCCACTCCGCCATTGCAATTTCAGCGGCGCCAGAGCAGAGCATCATAATCATAAAGCAGCGGAAAAGGCGGGATTTAAAGAGGGTCTTAAAGCTGTCGCTTTTTCTTTCCGGCTCCGGCTCGACTATCGGCACCTTAAAGAACGAAAACGCGTTAAAAAATGGTATTGCCGCCCATAAAAGCGGAATGTACGACCAGCCCTTATAACCGAACGCATGCAATAGCAGCGTGGTACCGATGGTTGTTATCGCCTGTCCCCAGCAGTAAAACGAATGCAAAAGCGACATATTTCCGCTCTTGTTATCGGTCGGAAGCATTTCAATCATCGGACTTAAAATAACCTCCATAAGCCCGCTGGCAAACGCGTAGATTATAATCGCAATTACAATTCCCCAATACGGGTCCCACATTATTTTCGGCAGAAATGCGGCGGCCGCAAGCCCCGCCGCCGCAGTAAACTGGCACATTATCGCCGCTTTTCGGTAGCCTGTTTTGGCAATTATTTTAGGGGTTAAAATATCTGTTATCATCTGCGTCGCGAAGTTGAACATGACCAGTCTGCCGAGCTTTTCATAGCCTATACCGTAAACATCCTGCAGGGCTATAAAAAGTATCGGCAGAAAGTTATTTACTATCGCCTGAACGAAAGAACCTATGTACGATGAAATTTTGGTTGAGGTATAGCTTATTTTCTTATCCATTTAATTTTTCTATCAAATCGGTTATTTCCGCGGGGGATGAAAACAGATATTCCGCTCCGTTTTTTTGCAGCTCCTCTGCCGTTCTGAAGCCCCAAAGCACGCCAATGGGCAGAGCCCCCGCATTTACCGCCGCCGCCATATCCATGCCCGAATCGCCCGCAAGAGCGCATTCAGACGGAGAAACGCCGAGAGAATCCATCACAAACAGGGTCAGCGCCGGGTCGGGCTTTGTTTTGTAGCCCTCACGCTTCCCGGCCACAAGATCGAATATATCGCCGAAAAGGGTTGATGCCACCTTTTCCGCCATTTCCTGCGCCTTATTTGAGATAACTGCCAGTTTAAGTCCGCCGCTTTTCAATTCGGAAAGCATTTCCCGTACTCCGTCATATGCATTTGTTTTATCGTGATAATGCACCCTGTAATCCGCCATAAAAAGCTTAAGGCAGGCGTCCTTTGTTTCCTTATCGCGCCTGTTTTCCGGCAAAGCGCGCTCAATAAGCTTCGGAATTCCGTCCCCCACAAAATATTTATACTCGCCGACGGTATGCCCCGGAAAGCCCATAGCCTTCAGCGCTTTATTTGTGCTGTCAGCCAAATCCTCAATTGAATTTGCGAGAGTGCCGTCAAGATCGAACAAAACTGCTTTAATCATAAAACCACCTTAAAATAAACAAAAAAGCCCTCAGCTTCCGCCGAGAGCATTTTGCATTTCAAACATCAGATTGCACGCGTAACCTTACCTGAACGCAGGCAGCGGGTGCAAACATTGATACGACGCGGAGTGCCGTTTACGATTGCCTTGACCTTTTTAACATTCGGTTTCCAGGTTCTGTTTGAACGCCTGTGCGAGTGGGACACTTTAATCCCGAAAGCTATTTCTTTGCTGCAGATATCACATTTAGCCATGGTCTGCACCTCCTTCTCATTCCATACCGGCATCAGCCGATCACATAACAAATGTTATCATAACAGATTCTTGCAAAAAAATCAAGTATTTTTTTTATTATTTTCGTCTTTTATAGCCGAAACTCAAAAAAACACTCTTAAAATCGGACTTTTCCGCGGATTTTGCTTATAAATATAATATGTGTATCGGGAAAATCCAATCGTCCAAATTTTTCTTGACAAATAATAAGGCTTGTGATAAAATGATAAAGCCGCATATTGTGGGCTTTGTAAGCTGCGCCTTTGCGCACGCCTACCGTAGCGAGACTGGAATTTGGCAGGTGTAATAAAAAATGTACGCAATTATCGAAACAGGCGGAAAGCAGTACCGTGTTCAGACCGGTGATGTAATCTATGTTGAGAAGCTGAACGCCGAGGCTGATGAGGAAATTACCTTTGATAAGGTTGTTGCCGTTTGCAACAAGACCTTAAAGGTAGGTAAGCCTTATGTAAAGGACGCTTTCGTTAAGGGCACCGTTCTTAAAAACGGCAAGGGTAAGAAAATAACCGTATTTACTTACAAGCCGAAGAAGAGCAGCTCCCGCAAAATGGGTCACAGACAGCCCTATACCAAGGTACAGATCGGCGAAATCGGCTGATTATGACTAAGGTTAAGTTTTTTGCCGATGAAAAAGGGCTTTGCGGCTTTGAAATCAAGGGTCACAGCTCGAAAAACTGTGATGATGAGCTCGGTAAAATTGTTTGCGCGGCGGTTTCCTCCGCGGCGTATATGGCGGCTAATACAGTAACCGAAATAATAGGCGACAAGGCGGCGGCTGATGTATCTGACGGCTCCATGCGCTTTGAGGTTACAAACCCCGGCGACAAGACCCTAGCGGTTTTAAAGGGGCTGCGGCTGCATTTAAGCGAGCTGTCGAAGGAATACGGCAGCAATATCGTAATTATCGGAGGTGCAGATTGATGTTAAAGATTAATATACAGTTATTCGCTCATAAAAAAGGTATGGGTTCTACCAAGAACGGCCGCGACAGTGAGTCAAAGCGTCTCGGCGTTAAGCGCACGGACGGGCAGTTCGTTCTGGCGGGCAACATCCTCGTTCGTCAGAGAGGAACTCACATCCATGCAGGCAAAAATGTAGGCCGCGGATCGGACGACACTCTGTTCGCTTTGGTGGACGGCAAGGTTAAGTTTGAGCGCGTAGGCAGAGACCGCAAGCAGGTCAGCATTTACGCTGTTGAGCAGTAAGAAAAAGCAAATCCGGGCGGCGGCTGCTACCCGGATTTATTTTTTAGAAAGGAAGGAAGATTTATGAAGGTTTTAAGAGGATTTGTTCTGTGCTTATATTGTCTGATGCTTGCAATTACAGGTGTGTCGTTTCTTATGGGGAGTACATGTAAGGCAGCAATATCGGATATAGTTGTATACAAAAGTGAGGATAAGATAACAGATGCGATTGCGTCAGTATATCCTAATCTCAAAGGCGATGAGCTTGATAAAGTGTTTGATTATCTTGAAAATGACAAAGATTTAAGAAAAATAGCTGATATGTATGTTGATGCTGCAATAAAGGTTGCATCATCCAATAAAAATAAGGATAAGACTCTTGAGGAAATGCTTAGTGAAACGCAGACATCAGAGATGAATAACGCAGTCTCTTCATTTACGGATAATCTTGTAAGTAAGGTTTTTGGAGATGAAGCAAATAATATAAGCGGCATTGCAGCCACATTATATAACGCTGTAAAACAGTCTGTTTCATTGAAAGTTACAGAGGCAGTGTCGTATTATACGGCTGGAGTTGTGGATGGAATGAGCACAAAGCAGCGTATGATTATTAAAATATATGCAATGTTTACATCTGTTGCAGCTCATGTGATATGTATAATCCTTACAGTTATTAACGCACTTTTGATATTTGCGGCATACAAAGAAAA
>OLSX01003164.1_pt1 | contig 13630 bp, 7 predicted proteins | sample 1673141 | NCBI WGS metagenome assembly OLSX01 (sample SAMEA3136759, study PRJEB25190) | human gut metagenome | biome: human gut; feature: human-associated habitat; material: faeces | place: Austria | collected 2013
TGAAGATAACCTAAGAATGCTCGAAAAATGCGGTGCAAAATTACGCTTTTCTCTGCTATTATGCAAATTTTCCAGACCTTAATTCCAATCAAAGCCTTAAAAAAGAGGAGCTGGAAAAGCAGTAGCCTGAAGCTTTAAAGAAATTTAATAAGCTTACACAGCCACAATCTATAATAAATATCATACCTTTGTATGGTCGAACAATCTGAAGGACATGAGCGAACAATTCAATTTCGATATAAAATTAATCTTTGCCATCCTGAACGGGAAGGTGTCGGCTGCAATCAACCGTAAGCTCTACCGTAACTTCCGGCAGTATAATGTAGACATTACTCCGGAACAATGGACGGTGTTGCTGTATCTATGGGAAAAAGACGGTGTCACGCAACAAGAATTGTGTAACGCCACTTTCAAGGACAAACCGAGTATGACACGGCTGATCGACAATATGGAGCGTCTGAATCTCGTTGTCAGAATATCCGGAAAAACCGACCGGAGAATCAATCTGATTCATCTGACCAAGACAGGACGGGATTTGGAAGAAAAATCGAGATTTATCGCCAATAAGACCCTGAAAGAGGCTCTGCGCGGCCTCAGTGTGGAAGAATTAAGCATAAGCCAGGAAGTTTTAAGAAAAGTGTTTTTAAACACAAAAGATTAAAATGCTCCTTTCCCGTCTTTTTTTCTATGAAAAGTTTCGGAGTTTAAATAATTATGCTTTAATTTGTAGGCTGAATGGAGAAAAACATAAAAAGAAACATACAATGAATAATTTTTTAAAGAATTTGGGTATTCTCTTAATCGTTCTGGGAACTGCGGTATTGGTTCTAAGTTATGTGTGCAACTGGCTTGATTATAACTGGCCTAACGGTATAGCTTTATTGGCTATTGTGGTCGGTATTATCGTCCACATTGTCATGAACAAGAAAATACAAGATTAAGAGGTATAAAAAATGGCCCCGGATATCCTCAAGGAAATCCGGGGCCTCTTATTTTTACGCTATCTTATTCCTCTTCTGTTGTGGGGATAATCAGACGATAACCTTTTCCATGGACGTTGTTGATCTCGATGGAAGGATCGTCTTTCAGATGCTTACGCAATTTTGTGATATACACATCCATGCTCCGTGCATTGAAATAGTTATCATCAATCCAAATCGTCTTCAAAGCCAGTTCACGCTGTAATACATCATTGGCATGTGCACAAAGCAATGAAAGCAACTCGCTCTCCTTGGTTGTCAGCTTGGTCTGCTTGTCACCGATAGCCAAAATCTGCCGTTGCGTATCGAAAGTGAAACGACCTAGTTTATACATATTCGTTTCTTTTACTTTCTTGCCTCTCACACGGCGTAAGATGGCCTCCATACGGAATACCAATTCTTCCATCGAAAAAGGTTTGGTGATGTAGTCGTCAGCCCCTATTTTAAATCCGTCGAAAATATCCTCCTTCAGGTTTTTGGCCGTCAGGAATATGATAGGTATTTCAGCATTGACCTGCCGGATTTCCTGTGCCAACTGGAATCCATCCTTTTTAGGCATCATAACGTCCAACACACACATTTCATAACGGTTCTTCAAGAAGGCCTTGTAACCGGCATCTCCGTCCGGAAACAGTTCCGCCTCATAACCCTTTGCCTGTAAATACTCTCTCAGCAACATGCCCAGGCTCTCATCGTCCTCGCATAATAATATTCGCAATTTTTCTTCCATAATTCTTATTTTTTTATTGTTGGTAATGTGATTATAAATTTCGTTCCATGACCGTATTCGCTTTCTGCATGTATCACGCCATTCTGCAGCCCCACGATCTTCTTGACGTAGGCCAGTCCTAAACCGAAACCTTTAACGTCATGTTTATTGCCGGTATGCACACGATAAAACTTATCGAAAATCCTCTTCAAATCATCTTTCTGTATGCCTATGCCGTTATCTTCTATTGAAATATTGATCTTGTCTCCCGTATTCCATGTCCGAAGAGTCAAATGCAGTTCCACATCATCACGCTTATATTTGACTGCATTGTCCATCAAATTGAATATCACATTCGTAAAGTGCATCTCATCCACATAAATCTCCGCCTGGTCGGCTTTGAAATCAGACGATATGCTTCCTCCGTTCTGCGACACCTTCAAGGTAAACGTCTTAATGACTCCCGCCAATAACTGATGTGCATCCAACTCTTTCTGCTTAAAAGCTATATTATCTCTGTCGTACAAAGACATTTGCAATACTTTTTCCACCTGAAAACGCAAACGTTTGGTCTCATCGTTAATGACCCGTGAAAGATTCTCGTACATCGCCTCACTCTTCTTTATCGACTGGTCGCTCAGCATCTGGGCTGCCAATGAAATAGACGAGATCGGGGTCTTGAATTCATGCGTCATATTGTTAATGAAGTCATTTTTCATTTCCGTCACCTTTTTCTGGCGGAATATCACATATATCGTAAAGACAAAAGTGACAAACAGAATGATGGTAAAGGCCAATGCCGGAATCATCATCCGTGCCGTTTCCAGCAAATAGGAGTTCATATCCGGAAAATGAATCCTCACAATGCCGATTTTACCCGCAGGATCATTGCGGAACAAGACCTGGGAATATGAATAGTCTTTCCCTTTCTCTTCGTAGTCCGGGCAACGGTATACTTCTCGTCCGTCATTGGTAGCCACCGTGAAATGATAAGGAATACTGATTCCATTATTTTCAAGCGCATTACGGATGTCCTGATCCAGCAATTTGAAATTAATCCGCTCTTCCAGAGGTTTCTCACTCGCTTTATACAAGATAGTGTATATTACTTCATCAAGCAAACCCTTATGATATACATACGCATTCTTCACATACTCCTGAAACGACCTGGTGGCCTCGTCAATCGAATTATTACGCTCGATACGCAACACTTTCGGCATAGTAGAAGGATGCTTCACTATCGTATGCAATTCGAAATCGGAATATATCTTTTCACCTCCGTGTGCAGCTCCTACACCGTTGCTCGCATCTGTAGTACCGACTGCCCCTCCCATATAAAGCTTGGGCAAAGAATCCGAACTCGGGCTTAAATTGTCCCGCGTAAAATTCTCCAGATAACGAAACGTCTCGTTCTGCTCCAAGTTACGGGATGCCTGATTCAGACTACGAACTACGGATTCGTCAAATTGTTCCTTCCGCATTTTCACCATCTGCTCGATGTAGCGCATCTGCAACAAAAGAAGTCCCAAAAACGAAACTCCGATAATTACACTTACTATCCAGATTGTAGACCTTTTCATATCAGCAAATATACATATCGAAAACGGGCATTAAGCTCATAAAAACTTATTCCTTCATTGAATTTAACGTTATTAACGATAAAGTAGCATAAAGTGATTTATACAAGCAAACAAAGATTGCTTTATCTTAAAAACGAACGATTCTATGGCCAACAGAAGGATATCCGTATATATTCCTCAAACGAAACCTCTCACATGTCCTATAGATACGTTTTTTATTGTACGGCAAACGAAAAAATCCCGCCTTTCAACTTACTTGTTCACCCAAGCAAAAAAGTCGAAAAGCGGGATACCTTCAGTAGCTTAGTTTATTATTCTTCTTTATCTTGTTTAGCTTCAAAATCCTTAATCAACTTATCCTGAACATCTGTCGGAACAAGTTCATAACTAGCGAACTTCATGATAAATGAAGCACGTCCACCGGTGAGTGAACTAAGTGCTGTCGAGTAAGAAGACATCTCCTTCAAAGGTACTTTAGCAACAAGTTTCTCAAATCCCTTTTCGCTGCTCATACCCATAATCATGGCACGACGTCCCTGAAGATCTCCCATCACATCCCCCATTCTGTCAGACGGAACAAACACTTCCACATCATAAATCGGTTCCAAAATCTTCGGACCGGCATTTTTAAAGGCTTCACTGAAGGCATTACGTCCGGCAAGCATAAAGGAAATTTCATTTGAGTCTACCGGGTGCATCTTACCATCATACACAATTACACGCACATCACGCGCATACGAACCAGTCAACGGACCTTGTTCCAGACGAGACATGATACCTTTCATGATAGCAGGCAAGAAACGGGCATCGATAGAACCACCTACGATACTGTTAATAAATACCAGTTTACCACCCCATTCCAATGGAATTTCCTCGGTACCTCTCACGGTAATCTTGAATTCCTGTCCATTGAATTTATAAGTATCGGGCACAGGCATACCTTCTTTATAAGGTTCCACGATCAGGTGAACTTCACCAAACTGGCCGGCACCACCGGATTGCTTCTTATGACGATAGTCAGCACGGGCAGCTTTCGTAATTGTTTCACGATACGGAATCTTCGGTTCCTCGTATTTCACCTGAAGTTTCTCATTATTTTCCAGACGCCACTTCAATGTACGCAGATGGAACTCTCCTTGTCCGTGAACCAGTGTTTGTTTCAACTCTTTCGACTGTTCAATCACCCATGTCGGATCTTCTTCGCGCATACGATTCAAGATAGTCATCATCTTTTCTACATCCGCTTCATTCACCGGTTTGATAGCACGGGAATATTTAGAATTCGGATATTTGATAAAGTTGAATTTATAATCGCAGTCCTTACCGTTCAGTGTATTTCCTGTTTTCACATCCTTCAGTTTTACAGCAGCACCGATATCACCGGCCTGAAGTTCTTCCACTTTCACACGGTTACCACCGGCTACGACATAAATCTGAGCAATACGTTCTTTCGAACCACGGTCAGCGTTCAGCAAGTCATCGCCTTCACGAACCTTGCCACTCATTACTTTAAAGTAAGATACCTCACCGATATGCGGTTCGACACTCGTCTTAAAGAAATACAAAGATTCCGGTCCGTTAACATCCGGGGCCACTTCTTTACCGTCTGTATTTTCGACTTTCGGCATTTCAGAGACGAAAGGAACAACGTTGCCCAAGAATTCCATCAAACGGCGAACGCCCATGTCCTTACCACCACAAACGCAGAACACCGGGAACATACCTCTGGCAATCAAACCTTTACGGATACCTTCCCGCATTTCATCTTCTGTCAGAGAGTCTTGTTCAAAGAATTTCTCCATCAGACCTTCATCGTTTTCGGCAGCAGCTTCTACCAATGCTTTGTGCATTTCCATAGCCTTATCCATTTCTTCTGCCGGAATATCTTCAATCGTAGGAGCACCACCTTCGGGTTTCCACGAATATTTCTTCATTAACAATACGTCAATCAAAGCATTAAAGCCCGGACCTGTAGCAATAGGATATTGGATAGGAACCACTTTAGAGCCATATGCCTCTTTCAGTTGTTCAAGGATATTATCATAGTCGCATTTTTCATTATCAAGCTGGTTGACTAGAAAAATAACTGGCTTATTCAATTTTTCAGTATATCGGAAGTGATTTTGCGTACCGACTTCGACGCCGTATTGACCATTGAGAAGTATAATTGCTGTGTCGGTCACATTAAGTGCAGTTACCGTACTGCCAACGAAGTCGTCCGATCCCGGACAGTCTATAATATTAAGTTTTTTATTGTTCCATTCTACGTGGAGAACGGTAGAGAAAACGGAGTAACCATACTCTTGTTCAACAGGGAAATAATCGCTAACTGTGTTTTTTGCGGCAACAGATCCGCGACGTTTTATAACACCACTCTCGAAAAGCATTGCTTCCACGAGAGTGGTTTTCCCAGAGCCAGAACTTCCCAACAAGGCAATGTTCTTGATTTCATTAGTCTGATATACTTTCATAATATATAAGATTTTAGTAATTACTCAGTATGTTTCTCACATACCATTAATTTAGTGACGCGCAAATTAGGGATTTATTGGGGGAAAAGCAATATTTATGACAGTGTTACTAAACAATGTTATGTAACACGTTATGGAAATAAACAAAACGGGAAGAAACTGTTCGCAGAGTAAAAAAGGTTAAATGCCGAACGACCACTTTTTGTAGAGGTGCATGGCATACAACCTCTACGAAGGATGTGAAATTTAAACAGGCATTCAATTATCCTATTTTGTCGCAATTTCAGTTTGTATTTCCTTAAGCCAGGGGGATGTGAATTTTACTTTTATTATTCCTTCTGCTCCGGAAGCCTGTATATATGCCAGCAACCGTCCATGAAACACACGCTGAACGTGATCTGTATAATCTCCCATATCAGAGTTATTACTCGCTTCCAACCCCAAAAGCCGTGCAGGGCCAACTATATGACACGTTATTTCATCATCTGAAATCATCACCGGAATACCCTCTTCATCTACCACCTCTAAACTTACCTGAGCCAGCCCCTTATCTTTGGATATAACATTATTCTGATGTACAATTTTCAATGCATAAGGCCGGCCTGAAGATTGTATCGCATGACGTATGACTTCATTGCCATTAACATCCAGCCCTATCACCTCCAATCTACCAGACTCAAAAGGAATATCCCAATAGATAATTCCCGTATTATCATCATAATCTTTTGTTTGGCCGACAATTTTATTATTCAATTCCAATCTGGCTTTTGCAGCATTCGTGTAACAAACCACACGAACAGACTGTCCGACAATATAATTCCAGATGGGCCACGCATCCATAGAAGGCGTCTTCTCGATATAACCGCTTCCGCTATTCAATGCCTCCAACCCAGACCAAACATCTTTCATCAAACTCCCGCTTCTCATTCCCGGAGTGGGATAAGTTCCAATATAAGCCATCGGTTTTGTCGACCAAAGTGCCTGACGAAAATAACCGCGCGGTTTGATCTCTCCACTAAAATCCAAAAGCCCCGAATAGAATCCACGCGAAGGCCATCTGCCGGATTCCCCCAAATAGTCGATACCAGTCCACAAAAATTGCCCCAATATGTGTTCTTTATCCCTAACCGCTCTCCATGCTTCCATATCGTGCCGGTTTTCACTTCCATAAATCACACGACCGGGATATTTTAAATGATCTGAATCATACCGGCTTTCCGTATAGTTATATCCGGCAATATCCAAAGCACCGGGATATTCCGTTTCGTTAGACATCGCTACTCCGGCCAAACCAGCAGTAACAGGACGAGAAATATCATACTGTTTTACTACTTTTACAAGCCTTTTCGCTATATCCCCAAGACGCATCGCGTCGGGTGCATCTTTTTTATAACCGCCATACATGGCCTGAGTAAAACCTCCATCTCCATCAAGTATGGGATGCGAATAAGGATCGTTCGGATAATCAACCTCATTTCCTATGCTCCATGCAAATACAGATGCGTGATTTCTGTCACGTTGTACCATATCGGCAAGATCTTTCTCACCCCACTCCCGAAAGAAATCGTATGAACCTTGAAATCCGGGTACGCCTACGTTCCAGCCTTCTATCCACTTACGTTTAGGAAACTCCCATTCATCATAAGCCTCATTCAAAACCAGAAGCCCCAATTCATCACATAAATCATATAAATCGGGAGCTTGCGGATTGTGGCTCGTACGAATGGCATTACAACCGATCTCTTTCAGATTCAGTAACCTTTTCCTCCAAACGTCCCGTGGAACAACCGTTCCTAAAGTTCCGGCATCATGATGAATGCACACTCCTTTCATTTTCATCCAGTTGCCATTGAGTGCGAATCCTCTATCAGGGTCGAAAGTGAAAGATCGTAAACCGGCTTTGGCCACTGTTTCACCAATGATTTCTCCATTTTTAGAAACAGTGGTTTTCAGTTGATAAAGATTGGGATGGTCGATATCCCAAAGTCGAGGGGCATTTACTTTTAAATCAGACCGGATCTTTTCACTCAGACCGGATTGTATGGATAATTTCCCAGATTTCCTTGCCACCGTATTTCCTTCAGTATCAATCAATTCATTATTTACAGTTACAATAGAATTTACGTCCGACTCGTTCTCTACTTCCACTTCGACATGAAGAACAGTTTGTTTTTTTGTTACCGACTTCGGATAAGCATATACTCCCCATTGAGCAATATGCACAGGATTGGCCTCCACCAAATAAACATTCCGGTAAATACCAGATCCGGTGTACCAGCGAGAATCAGCCCGCCGACTATGATCTACCTTAACCGCAAGCATGTTATCCGAATCATACTTTACATAAGAGGTAATATCATACATAAAAGAAATATAACCATTCGGACGTTTACCCAATAAGTGTCCGTTAATGTAGACCTCACTCCTGTTGTACACACCTTCAAAATATACATAAAGCTTTTTACCCTTTAATTCATCTGCTATTTTTATTTTTTCTTATACCAGCCGGTTCCTCCGGGAAGATATCCCGTACAACTGGCTAATGTAGGACTCAATTGTCCTCGCACACTCCAATCATGCGGCAAGTCAACTTTTAACCAATTCTGATTTGCGTCAGGAAGCTCCGGAGAATCATTTAAGATGAACTGCCAATCGTCCGTTATTAATTCTTTTTTCCAAACATCGGATCGGCAAATAGATCATCAGATAGAAATATTGATAGAACTATCAATATCAATGCACTTAATTTTCTTTTCATACCTATTGTTTTTGTGTCTAAAGATGCGGTTTCTTTTTAAAACCGCATCTTTAAAATTATTTCTTCACGATCTTTTGTATTCTATAGCCTTCATCAGTTTCTATACTTGCGATATATATACCGGCGGAAAATCCCGGCAAAAACAACTTGCACATATTATCATTGATACCTGCCTGCTGATAAACTACTTTTCCATAAACATCATATACTGTGATATTTCGTATCGTATTTCTACTGTTGACAGTTGCTTCATCAACGATAGGATTAGGATAAATATGGATATTTATCTCCTCTGGTTCTTCTGTTATTGAAGAAGGAACGGTAGATTCCGAAACAAATGTTACTATAGAAAGAGGAGGCAAGATAAATGTTTCCCCTTCCTTGATTTTCGGATAAGCTCTCATATCATCATTATCAGAAGTAATATAAGGAGTAAATTCTAAACCGCTATTAGCAGATACAGGCAGATTTTCTACTGCCAACTCAATCCTGCTTTGAGTGATCTTTGAATTTGCCGCAACAATAATAACCTGATTGGTTTCTTCATCAATATATGCAGAATACATATCATTTCTCAGCGCTGCTATGACGCTTAAATTATCAGAACGATTTACCTCCACCCGTTTCATTCCCGGACGTACAAAGCGGGAGTACTGCCCAAGTGTATAAAGAAGTTTTGTATCGTTGTAAAAACCATCTGTCATATCTTTTGTTGTCATCGTCTCAAGCAATGCAAAGCGGCTTTCTCCCAAATGTTTTCCTTGGCTGAAAGCAGTCCACCAGTGCCATCCGGTAGCATTACCCACTGATAAATCGACATGCAACATACGGGCAAGGGCTATTGCACACTCTATCTCACGAAAGTTTCCTACTATGCCACCAGGATGTCCCCAAGTATAACCGCCGTCTAAAAGACTGTATTCGGTCTGAAAATACTCGAGCTTGTCATCTGTCGCCTCCATTACTTCCCGAAGATGTACACGGCTATTATACATATCTTCCGGATTACGGTCGCTCCAATAACTATGTCCGGATGCCACATAAGAAACATTCGGCAGCCCACCTACTTTCATATCCGGTTCTTCGTTACCCCAGAATTTCGGTATTTGAGCTATTAAGCTACCAATCGCACCGCCTTCTGCAATAGACACTTCCGTTGTGAGCTTTCTGGAAGCAAATACCCTACTCATACTTTTCGTAACATCTGCAATTTGCTGGTCAGTAGCAGGCGATCCTTCCTGACCGGCCCATCCGTCACCTCCGGGTCCCCATTGATATTGCGGTTCGTTTATCGGGCTGATATAATCGAAATGAATACCTTCCTTATCAAAATGCTCTACGACATCGGCAGTAAACGATGCAAAATTATCGTATTTATCAGATGCAAGAATATAATCCCATCCGTTTTCCTGATTGAAAGCATATCCGTGTTTAGTAAAATATACGGGGGGAGAATTCATGAAACCGACAATATCTTCTACTTCATAATCCAGTACAGCTTTCTTGAGAAACCATTGTTGTCCTTTTTGTTTCTCCCAATTGTAAGTACCATCAGGATTCATGAAACATTCAGTACGCTTACTGGGTCCCGCTATTTTGCTTTCTTCGCCCTGCTCCGCAGACCCCGAACCGATATTAAACCTCCAGCAAGACAATCCGATCCCCTTAGGATTTCCTTCGTTATCAAATTCTTTGCTGAAAAGCAGTTCCGCGAGCCGATTCTTTTTTTCTTCGGGCCAGTACTTACCTAATACGTCGGCATCCCAAGCATCGGAAGCACCAAAATTACGTATAGTTTGATGTTTATTGGCAAAATCAACAGTTATACTTAAGGAAGTAAGATTACTTTTATAATATTCGTTTACCCCGTCCGGTCTCATTGCATAATTTTCCACTACGAATTCATCATAAAGCCCACCTGCACTTTTTGAAGTAGTGGTACTTCCCAAGCTCCACTGATTTAATCCCAAACTATAAGTTTCCACCCCTGCGTTTACAATGATTTGTTTGCCATTCTGATAAATTCGCATATTATTCTGGGCAGTCATGGAGTAGAAAATACTTATGGCATTCCATTCATCAGATTCAAGTTTTTCCTGGCTTACTGTTTCATTCTTTACACCATTCTTTACCGTTTCCAGTACAAGGTAAGCCGCATCACCATCGACTTTTATTTTAATACCATAGCTGTTGTCATCGTCTTTTGAAGCCTGATAGATATATTTTCCATCATCGGTGGCACCAATCGATTCTTTTTTATACAAAAAGTTTATGGTTGACGAACCGTTAGATAAGATATTATCAGAGAAATTCAGTTGTCCCCCTGCATCTATTTTTACGGCCGGCCCTCTTTGACCGTCACGAACAAATGAATATTTAAAGCCATCAAGAGTTATACGCCTGCCTTCTTCATTCAAATTATTATCAAAATGAAAGGTAAGAGGCCCTTCTCCAAGTGGTTCCGTGATAGCTTCACCTGCATATATTTGGGAAACCTGACTCTGGCTCAACGGATAATGATAAATATTAATATCATCTATCGAACCAGTCGACGGATGTAGCTCACGGTTAGGATTCATTCCAAAAAACAGATGTGTCAGATTCATAAGAGATAAAGAGACAAAAATATTCTTTGTTCCCACTTTCTCACCATCCAGATAATAACTCCAAGAGGTTTCGTGTACTACTAAGACAACATGATGCCACGCATCATTCGCATCTATACATGGACCGTACAACGGTTCCCAAACACCCGAATTGAATGTTCTGGCATCGCAAACAACACCACTTAGCGAATCATCAAATCCATATACAGGCATAAAATAAATATTGCTACCGTCAACGGAATTATAGAATTCAAAGATCTGTTTCCAACTAACCTTAGAATCATCCCGTGAACTACGCTTATACCAAAAAGAAAGGGACATTGTGTCTCCCATAACAGGTGCGGGCACCATTACAGCATGTTGACACTTATCGCCACTAAAATAAAGAACTTTTCCACGGACAGCGTCTTCCACAATCCTGGCACCATTTTTCAACTCCAAGCTTGTATTAGCCTGTCTGTCAATCACGCCTTGTTCAAAGTCATATGAAGCATATAGTTTATAATCAGCATAATTTTGTGCAGACAAACATAGCGGCAAAACCAAGGCGAGATATATGAGTATTTTTTTTAAGGTCATATTTGTATTAGATATTTATATTGTTTACTATTTTCACTGACATTATCATATTATCAATATTCTCAGTGTACATAATGCAAATGCCTGTATTCAGGTCAGCAACATCAATTCCCGATTCATTTTTTTTATTATACAGCTCAGTCTGTTCAATCACAACTCCTTCAATAGAGAAATCTCTATCGGATTTCGGTACAGGACAAATGTCTTTTACAGGAGAAATGCCGGTCAGTCTCCCCAATAGTGCTAAACTCTTTTTCATACATATTAAAATTAAAGTGAAACAATTTATTCAAACAAAGCGTTGTCCAAAACAGTTTATCTTAAATCCAAGATCACCTAATCTCCCTCACCCTCTGTTCTATTATTGCAAATCTATGTATTTAACAGCAAAGCAATAGACCAAAAATCGTGCAACGATAAGCGCTAAATCGTGCATACAAAATGAATCGGTCTTTCAGAAATCAGATTCATCCCCATCGCGCCCCCGAAACATACCAAATCATTCAAATATAGACAGTGAATCGTGCAAAGAAGTTTTTATCATCAGTGAAATAGAAATTAAATAGTATATTTGACGGTCAATAATTAAAGAAGTTAAGTACTTATTTCCAAACACATATGCAAATGATGAAAAGCCTGTTGACAAGTCTCGTCCTTATTTTCTCCTCTTTTCTATATTCTCAAAATTATTATGTCAAACAATTGGGAATAGAACAAGGCTTATCGAATAACAGTGTTGTAAACATCACTCAGGATAAAGACGGTTTTCTGTGGTTTGCCACCGAGGAAGGGCTCAATAAATTTGACGGAAACCGTTTCATTAACTATTACAAACACACGAACCATATTAGTGGTAATGAACTTAACAGTATCTATGCCGATCCTACAGAACCGATTATCTGGATAGCAACTCAACGGGCGGGCATGAATGCATACAATTATGAAAAAGATGAATTAACCGTATTTACACATGACGACTCCAATCCTAATAGCCTCATCACAAACGACGTTACACATATCTCACCAGCAAGTGACGGCAATTTATGGCTCAGTACTTATCATAGGGGAATAGAATACTTCAATAAGAACACCGGAGAATTTACTCATTACAATACCACGACTTTGCCCAATTTACCATCCAACAATGTTTGGACGGTAGTAGAAGACGGCAATGGAAAAATATACATTGGCCACGTAGAACATGGAATGAGTATTGTTTCATTGAAAACCAAACGTGTAAAGAATTTCAAGTATAATCCCGACAATAAAAACGGTATACCTGGAAATCATGTTCACTGCATATACAAAGATAGTACCGACAATATATGGATAGGAACTGAAAGGGGAGCTGCTTTATTCGACACCCAAACAGAACAATTTTTCTCCATAAATCAAATAGCCAATATTCCCTCAACGTCTACAGTTTTCGATATCCGGCAAATGGATAATAAAAAAATCTGGATGGCCACCGAACTAAACGGTATCTTTATCGTAGATATCAAGCAACAATTATTCCTCCCGCAAAATCAGTTTAATCTGGAACATCTCACAGTGGGAAGCAATAATTATAGTTTATCCAATCCGACAGCGAGGTGTTTATTTCAAGATTCTTTCAAAAACATCTGGATAGGCACCTATGGGGGCGGTATTAATTTTATAGGCCACACTCCGCCTTTTTTCAAAAGCCACAGCTATTCTCCAATTAAAGATTATAAAAACAGTCTTAGTAATCGGGTCGTATTGAGTTTATGTACAGACAAAGACAATAAGTTATGGATCGGTACTGACGGAGGGGGAATCAATGTCTTTGAAAAAGACAATCGCACGGTCATCTATAACGAAGAAAATGGGAAACTGAGCCATAATTCTATTATAAGCGAATATTGCGATTCTCAAAACAATATATGGATAGGAACCTTCATGGGTGGTGTAGATATCTACGATTAT
>OLSX01003168.1_pt1 | contig 13620 bp, 14 predicted proteins | sample 1673141 | NCBI WGS metagenome assembly OLSX01 (sample SAMEA3136759, study PRJEB25190) | human gut metagenome | biome: human gut; feature: human-associated habitat; material: faeces | place: Austria | collected 2013
TCCTTAATAATAGCGGGAACGGATCTTATTCCTAATTTCTTTGCAGCCCGTACACGGTTTCTGCCCGACAGTATTTCATACTTACCGTTTTTTGCTTCTCTTACCGTAACAGGATTTATTATACCGTGTTCTTTAATGCTCTCGACAAGCTCATAGAGCGTTTCCGGAGAATACTCCAAAAATGGCTGCGGTCTCCCCGAAAGTCTTAATATCTGTTTATCCGAAAACTCACAAAGCTGTTTTGTCGATATTTCCGTGATATTTGCTACAACCGCTGTTTTGCATACAATATTTTCGCTCATAACCTAAATTCCCACCGAAATTATCCTATACATTCATCGGTATCAAGAGCGAGAGAAGTATAGATTTCGCGCTGGGTTTTTGTTTGCGGGTTTAACGGGCGGGGAGAATGTGCGGAATTTGGGGCGAAGCATTTCATTTTATCTAATTGGGTCAGTATTTTTCTAAGCGTAAAGCCGTTTTTGCGCATATAATCGGATAAGCGGTTCAGCAAATAGCTTCGCACAATAAGCGAAATAAACGAAACAAACAGCTTACCCTGCGTTGTTTCGCCCGTCCATGTGTGCAAACGCTTCATATCAAGTTCGTTTTTAAGGCTGTCAAAGCTTTTTTCTACTACGTCACGGTTGCGGTATATTTCCAATATCTCCGCCGTTGTCTTTTTAAAATCCGTCTCGGCAATCAGGAAATAGCCGCAAAGGGATAGCTGTTCGTCAATCGCCTTATTGTTTCGTCTGTAGGCAAGCTTTCCGTCCTTTGAACGGTTTATAAAGAAATAACGGTCGTAGTGCAGCTTTTTATCGGGCGGCTCCTCCATATTTCTTAAATCATTCTCCTGCGCGTCAATCAGAGAATATAGAGCCTCGGTTTCTTTAAGCGCCTTTTGCGGGTCGTAAAAAAGATGTACCTTCATTCTAAAGCCTAAAGCTGTTTCCTCATAGCTTTTTCCGTAAGGCAGTCCCGAACCTAAGTGATACTCGGAGTGATTAGCAACCTCTCCGCCGTGCTTTTTAATAAGCTCGGTGCAGTATTTAAGGCTTGTAGGCAGAGCAATGACAAATCGGTAGCCTCTCTCTGTGAGATACCTTAGATTATCCGCGCTGTAAAATCCCCTGTCCATTACAAAACGGGTTTTCTGTCCGTTTATAAAATTATTATCCGCAATCATATATTTCAGATGAGCTTTATCCGATATACTTCCCGGATATACGCGGTAATAGAGGGGTAGCTTTGTTTCTTCCCCGTAATACATTCCAATATTTATTTGGGGCAGTTTTTCCTTGTCTCGGTTATAGCCCCATTCAAGCTCGGTGATATTTTTACTGTATGAAGAAACGCTTGTGACATCGTACGCAACATACTCGTCGGATTTTTTGTGCTTCATCCATTCCCTGAAAAACAGCAGCATATCCTCCTGTCTTAAGCTTGCTAACATTTTACTGCATTTTTCGTCGCTCAAAACACCCTTTAGCGCGGTGGTATGGGTTTCGGTATAGTCGCTTATGTAATACATAACATTGCCCTCGGAGAGCATATACTGTGCCGCTGTAAGTATTTCGATATAGTTTTCGGGGAAGTATCTTTTAAGAAGCCTTTTAAGCCCTAACTTTCCGCATATCTTTTCAAACACGTCATAAACACCGTATTCAAAAATTCCGTTCTTTGGAGGGACGGGCTTGTTCAAATATATTTCATAATAGTTGCGGTTAGGGATAAGCTTACCCGTTTCCTCGTCCAATCTTCCTATTGAGGAACGGTCGCAGGTAGGTTGTCCCTTTTTATTTCGGTAGGTCGCCGTTACATAATACACATAAGTTTTTCCCGACACCTTTTTATACGCTATTCCGCGCTCTGGGATATCTACCAATATCGATTTGTCCAAAGCCATACTATCACTCATTCTATAAAGTATAGCCCAATTATATCATATTCCGATAAAAAATCAATCTTTTCTCTCGTATTTTTTGAGAAAACCGCTTGTTTAAGCCTTTTTCTAGCGCGTATAGGTTAATTTTGACGGGAATTTAGGTTAAAAACCGAAAGTAATCGTTCAGGCGATTTGTACGCTGATTTTGTGCGGTTAACAATAGAACGGTATATTTCACCACCATTCGTAGTGCTTTCCGCGAAATTGCTTTAAATTTTGGTTTTTTATAACCCTAAATAAATACGAAAAAACCTGCAAACAATTGCTTGTTTACAGGTTTAAGTGTTGGCATCTACTTATCTTTCCGGGCAGCTTCCCGCCGAGTATTTTCAGCGCAAGCGAGCTTAACTTCCGTGTTCGGTATGGGAACGGGTGGACCCTCGCCGCAATCAACACCAACTGTTTGGCGCCTATTGTAGGACTCGAACCTACGACCCTGCGGTTAACAGCCGCATGCTCTACCATTCGTAGCATATACATACCGGAAAGGCTTGTTTCCGATATCGCTGTTTTTTGCCCATTTAGTTCAGTCGAAAAGAGTGTTCCTACCGGCGCCAAGATAATTTATTATTGCTCTTTTAAATAATAAATCATATCGCTTTGCTATTATACATTAGCACCCGTAGAATGTCAAGCGTTTTTTACACCGTCGAAAGCTCCGGAGTTTCCTGCCATTGCTCGCAGAACTGTCTGTAAGTCATATTCATTACAATATGTATCTTATAGTCCCGTCCTACTTCTACCCGTTTGAAAAGCTGACCGGCTATCATCTTCTTTTGCTCCAGCGTCGCATTATCAAATTCATCCGCCCAGCTTTTAAATCTGCTGAAAGCGGGTCTGAATTTTTCGAGCGCGTCCTTTCCCTGTTCTTCCTTAATCTCAAATTCCGAAAGCTGCTTTTTACACTCATCAATATGCAGCTTTAAGCTTTGAATTGCGGTTGAAAGGTCAGCTTTTGAGAAAATGCTATCGCCTGTCAGACTTCTGCCGATTTCAAGCTGTAACTCCTCAAGCTGCACGCAGGACTTTTGCAGATCCTGTTCAGCCTTTTTTCGGTTGGCTCTGTCGGCATCGTTTTGCCGTCTAAAGGCTCTTTCGAGTAATTCCTCATCCGGCGAGCTTTTAAGCATTTCAAATAAATCCCTCATAAAATCCGAAACTATCGTGTCAACCCGTTCGGCGCTGTATGTACCGGCTCCGTTACATTCGCAAAGCTTTCTGCTTTTATGGTAGCAGGAATATTTAATAACAACGGTTTCATTTACCGTTCCGTCCCTGCGCTCATATCTGTCCTTATAACAAATAGTCGTAAGTCTGTGTCCGCAGTGGGCACAGAAAATATTGCCCGAAAGCATTGCCTTACCCTTGGTATTCATTGCAATCTGGCGCTTTTCCTCATCCTTGCGGTGTCTCTGCTCCAAAATAAACTGCACCGCCTCATATTCCTCGTTATCTATAATATGCAGTTCGGGAATATACGGCGATACGGCATCGCCCGAAACAAGATAGCCTATGTAGATTTTGTTGTGAAGAATCCTTAATATTGAATTGCTTTGGAATTTGCTGCCGTTATGCGTTTTCACCTTCGCGTCGTTAAGAATCTGAGCTATGCGGTATGAGCCGTAACCGTCGCAGCGGAATTTATTGAATATCATACGAACAATTTCAGCCTCGCCTTCTTCAATTTGAAGACGGTTAATTTCGCAGCCCTTTCGGTTTTTGGTTCCTGTACCCACAAGCTTATATCCGAACGGCACCGGACCGCCGGTATAAATTCCGTCCAAGGTAAGCTGGTGCATACGGGTTTTAATACGCATTGAGGTTTTTTCGCTCTCGCCCGACGCCTGCCAGAATCTTATGTAATTGGTAAGCTTATCTACATGGTTATCAAAACGCTGCTCGCCCTCGCGGACGCTCCACACTTCAATTCCGTGCTTAACAAACCATTCCACCACAAACGGCGTTTCATCATCTATTCTGCCTATTCGGTCAAACATAAACACCAGCAGAACTTCAAATTCTCCCCTAAGTGCCGCCTCTTTCAAATCCTGTATTGCGTCGCGGTTTTTAGCCGAAATCTTAAAGCCGGATACGCCTTTTTCCTCAAATTCCTTAACTATTACCCAGCCGTGGCTATCGGCAAATTCTCTGCACGCCTGCTTTTGCATCGGAATATCGTCCTTTAATGTGCCAAACTCCGACACAACGGATACCTGCTTTTTTGTTGAAACCCTGTATAAACAATTTGCTCTTTTCATGTGACTTCCCTCTTAATATGTACTATACGAAATCACCTGAACTACTTTATTCGGTTTTCAAGGTTCGCAAATCCTTTCGGATTTCGCCGGAGAGTATAGCACACAAAAGTTATTTTGTCAAATTTGACTTTTTATACTGCCTCTGACTTCCGATTCAACGCGGGATTTATATATGCTCAAAAGAAGTGAAAAAACATTTGCCTTAATATCCCCTGTTTCCTCCTCAGAAAATGATACCGTGAGATTTTGGTTGCCGAGTAATCTTTTTAAAATACTGTTATTTGCCGCATTCATTATAATTACACTCCTGTTTTTCAACACTCTGTTTAACTGACGGAGTATTTAGCCCCTCCGCAGGGACATACTGCAACGGGCTGACTTTTTAACCCGCTTGCCGTCCAAGCCCACGGCAAGTGTCTTTTTTAAGGATCATCGCGGGCAAAGGCTGTCATACCTTTGCTTTCTGCGTTTTAATAAACGCCGCTCCCCTGCTGTTTTACAGTATGCTTTCTATAATGCCAACAGGCATATTTTTCAAGGTTCATAAGACGCTTTTCTTGCGCCCTCTATATACATAGTCTTAATATACCCCAAAAAATCTCCCCCCTAAATAAAAACGACAGCAATTTTTTTAAAATTCACTGCCGTTTACATATATTTTGTTAACAAAAAATCATTTAGGAATATGCAATTTAGCATACGCTCCAACCATCACTTTTTCAATGACGCCGGATTTTATCATATCATCTACCGTAAGTGACAGTTTAGCCGTAATACCCTTGTAACCCATTGCTTTAGACAATTCGTTTAATGACATTTTCCTGTCGCTTAAAGCGTCTATTATTCTTTGACGATATTCCAATTTCTTTGGACTGTTTATCCCATTCGGTAAAAAGTACGGGTGAACCGAAAGCGTAACCGTAAGATAATTTCTGCCCTCGTCCATTTCAAATTCCGGATACAGTGAACCATTATCACGCAGTGCATTAAGCACAGTCGGATAACCGGTATTTCGCCCCTCAATCAGATGAAGTTCCTTTAAAAAATCACCGATTCGTCTGTTTCGGTATATAGGCGAAGTTATGTCATATTCCGAAATTCTTTTATCAGAAATACTTCTGTCAAATCCAGGGAAACTTGTTATTGAAATATTCTGCGGGGTTATTCTCACGGTAATCGGCTCATTTATTTGATAAGAACGATGATAAACAGCATTGGAAAGTAATTCTTCAACTGCCGCATATGGGTAATTATATATTTTTATTGATTCAGCTTTATTGGATTCTTTAATTATGGCTTCTTTCAATATATAGTTTTTAATATATGCCAGGGCATCCTTTAACTGCCTTTGAATCGGCCCGGTGAATACCTTTTCCACCATATTTGTGCCTGTAGGATCCGGAATATCAACAACCTCAATCCGTGCATAACGAAAATACCGTTCAGGCTGCTCAGAAAACATAAGTATTCCTACATTCAGCGGTTTAATATTTTCAACCGGTCCGGATAGGAGCTGCATATCCTTTGCAATTTTCAATGCGTCTTCTTTAAGGGATATTTCATACAAGCTGCTTCCTATTTCCTTTAGATGCTGGCGCATAAGTCCGATATCTAAATCTGAAACATCTGCCGCAAGGTTGGCACGGTCATCAAACGGAATATCCGACGAAACATAAAACAACTGCTTCTCTTCCTCTGAAGAGGCAACAATAGTGCTGCTGAATTTTCTGATATAGTAAAGCTTATTGGATTTTTCCGTGAATACATCCTTTGACACTTTATACGGTCTTCCATAGCCGCCCGTAATCCAAACAACAATAATATATACACCTTGAAACAAAATCGGTTCAACCACAGGGTTGTATAGAGGTTCAATACAATGGCAAAATCCTATAAGCTCCTTTAAGATTCCGTCTATTCTGTTCTGTTTTATTCCTTTAACGGGAAATACCGGACTTCCGTTTTCTTCCTCAACACCGATAATTATATACCCACCGCCAACATTATCTATATCGTTTGCAAAGGCGCATATGCTGTGAATTATCGGGTTAGGATTCCAGTCGCTCTTAAATTCTATGCGCGTTGACTCAACAACCCTTTGATTTATTAAATCGTCTATATTGATTGGAATAGACATATTTCCACCTTCCTACACTTTTCTCAATGCCATTATATCACCCGGCAAACTGCCTGTCAATGCTTTCGACAAAATTCCATCGATACTTTCGATATTTGCACATTGAAAGTGTCGAAGATTGCTCACGATAATCACTTATCATGCCTTGATTTTTATTAAAAAATCATCTTCTACATCCAAATGCCTTATTATATTCCTTAGTGTTATTTAAATCATAATCTCCTATTCAATTTGAATTTTGAAATCATCATTTGGATTTAAATGTTTTCTTATATTTTTTCTCAAATTTGTCTGACATTCTATCAAGCATAAATTCAACTGCTGAATTAGATCCTTATCCACATATTTCACTTCAATACAATTTTCCGTATCTGTTACAACCAATTCAGAAATTTTTGAAATGTAAGCAGCATAAAAGTTTATAAGAGTGTCAGATATATCTTTACCGTTTATAAATTCTAAAACAACTTTTGCATCAAGCAATGTACTTTTTGCACTACACTTCATCTTTCTTAATCCTCCCGATAAGTATGGCTAATGCTCTTCTCTTATGCTTGTATACATTGTTTTCACATATTCCCATCTGTTTGGCTATTTCCGACATTGGAATTCCGAGAACAACATTTTTTAGTAAAACCTCTCTTTGCTTTTTTGTCAAAACCATAACTTGTTTAAACAATGTATCTGATTCAAATTCAATTAAATATTCATCCACTTGTACTTTGCCGCATATGTATTTATCGCAACATGAATTCTCCGTCAAATTATCTTTGTTGTCTTTCAGAAAATAGGAATGCTCCGCATCATTAAACTGACATTTCATATAGTCTATTTTTGTATATTTCAATGTTTGTTTTATATATGCGTCAAAATATTTTAATACTTTCCCATCTACATCGCATAAGGCATATTCCTTTTCTTTCATGACTTATCTCCTAAACATCCGTTTATTATTAAGTCTGAAAATTAAGCTTTTTACCCACCCTTTTTTACAGAAAAAGCTTAAAAAGGAATATTTTCACTGATTTACAATTTAATTTTAAAGATTCAAAGAAATTAAACTAATATAATAGCAATAATCAAATACCGATATTTAAAATCAGATAAAAGATATTGTTAATCGGATAAAGATTTACTGTTGTGCAGTCCGCCGTATTATGTTAAAATAATTTCGGTAAGGTGGGAAAAGTATGCAGCATATAACGGTAGGCAGAAAATACGGCGAAGGTAAGGTTGCAAAAATTGAGTGCGTTAGAAAAGACCGACTTCGAAACATTGACATAAAAGACAAATGCTTTTTGCTGATCATTCTGACTGTCGGTAAGTTGGAATTTAAAGTAGAAAACGAGCAGTTTTGCACCGCAGCACCGGCGTTTATCTGCTTTGACGAAACGCAAAACCCTGTTCTTATTTCAAAGCAAAAAGCACAGTATACCTGTATTTACTTTCATCCCGAATTTTTAAATGTTAATATGTCCTTTGAGATGCTGCGTAAAAAAGATTACGGAGATATTGCCTCCACACACGATTTATTTTTGTTAAAGCCGTTTACCGATAAGGCTTATGTTATACCCATAGCCGAGGCTCAGCTTGAAAAAATAATGCAGTCGGCAGATTGTTTGCAAACAGAGCTTGAAAATCAGAGGGATTGGTATTGGTCTTGCCGGGGGCGCTCGTGTTTTATGGAAATAATTATTGCTTTAGAGCGTATGTACGGACTGATCGGTTATGGAATAAAGCACCAAATATCGGATAATGCACCGATTATCAAAAACGCAAAGCTGCGCGACGCGGTGCTGTATATTGAAAGCCGTTTTGATGAAAGCATTACTCTGCCCGATATAGCAAAAGCCGCCGGAATGAACCACACAACGCTTACGGCGCTGATGAAAGAGGAGCTGGGGCTTACTGCAATAGAGTACCTTATGAAATACCGTGTAACCGTTGCCGAAAACAGCTTGAATTTACAAGCGTGCCCATAAAAGATATTGCGAATATGACAGGCTTTAAGACCGTACAGCATTTCAGCCGTGTTTTTAAAAGTCAAATCGGCGCTACCCCGGCAGAGTTTCGGAAAAACGCCGTGCAAAAACGAAAGGATGATTTGAATGGAAAACAGAATAGCAGAACTTGAAAAAAGAATTTCAGAGCTTGAAGAAAAGCTGGAAAATGTGATGATTTACTCCGAGGGAGCAAATGTATCGTTCAATAATTCTAATGTAAATATGCTGCAAATTCTCGGTGACGGGGCAAATATTGCGCTTGAAAATGTGCCGCTTGACAGTGTGGAAATTTCCGGTGACGGAAACAATGTAGTCTTTTCCGATTGCCCTATCGCCACTTGCGCAAATGGAAACGAAGAAGACCTTGACGATATTGAGGACAGAGCCGACGATCTGGATTGCCGCATAGAAGATATAAAATGCGCGGCACTGGACGCAAAAGCGATTTTAGAGGAAGTGCAGGCACATTTTGATAAACTCTCAACCGAAATTGAAAGCCTGAAAGCCGAAAGCGAGGAATAAAAATGCGCGCTCCGTTTCAGATTTTAGCCGTTCACTAAGAACTTCGAAAGATGTACAAAAAATCATCAATGGAAAGGAAACATAAATATGGAAAACATTAAAGAGCTGTTAGAGAATTTTAAAAATGAGATAATCAACGAACTTCCCAAAGCAATAGTTAACGTTATGGAAATGGAAATCTCTTTTGATGATGAAATTGAGGATGCAGTAATCAATGCTGTTCAGGGAATAAAAGACGATGAATCTGCAAAAGACCGACTATATGTTTTATCACAGGACAAGAAGCTGTTAGCTCCGCTTTTTAGTGCTGAGGTGCATAGTGCCAATAGTAAAAATCCTAAATCAAAGGATTTTCCATTTGTAATAACTATTAGAAGCGGTGTGACATCGAACAATGTGTTCGGTTGGTATAAGGATGAAGAATCTGCAAAAGCAGAGCTGCAAAATATCTATAAAGCCATAAAATTCGCTGAAAAGAATCAATATGCAGTTTATGAAATGAAATGAACTGATGATTGATATGTAAAAGGCAGGTATTGAACAGTATGATGAACACAGACATACTTTTTAAAACAGACGATTATATCTTCAGCTACCGTGTTGCGGGAATTTGCATACATAATGAAAAAGTGCTTTTACACAAAGCTAAAGGTGATGAGGGTTACGCTTTTCCGGGTGGTCATGTTTCTTTTGGAGAGACAAGTGCAGAGACCCTCAGAAGAGAATTTATGGAAGAAATCGGAGCAGAGATTACGGTTGGTGAACTTAAATGGGTCGGAGAAATATTCTTCCCGTTAAAAGGTAAGCCATGTCACCAGATATGCCTTTATTATCCGGTCGAAATTAAAAATATTGATGATTTTTCAGATGATATATTTACAGGGACAGAAGAAATGCATGGAGATGATTTTCAGATTGAGTTTCATTGGATACCGTTGGTACAGCTTAATAATATAAAAATATACCCCGAAAAAGCTGCAGATCTTATGATGAAGCTTGACAGCGGCGTACAGCATTTTATTGATAAAGAAATATGATTTAAAAAGGTAGTCTAAGGAGTATTTGTTATGATTAACATTAAAAACGGCACCGAAAGCGATAAGCAGCGATTGTTAAGCAAATATCCTAATCTTGACAAATTTTTCTTCGGCGACGGGCGGCTTGTTATTGCCGAAAATGGGAATGAGATTGTAGGCTTTCTTTGGGCGCATAAAAGAAAAATTTCCGCCCCCGTAGAGGCGGAAGAAATGTTTATCAACTATATTACCGTATTTGAGCCGGAGCTGCGCTGCCGCGGCATAGGAACGCAAATGGTTCAAAAAATAATTAAAATTGCAAAAGCGGAACAGGTATACCAAATACGCGCCAAAGTAAAAACAGAAAATGTGCCTTCGCACCGTTTATGGCTCAAAAATAAATTTTCAATAAGTCCCGCGCAAATGCCTGACGGTAATATTGCCGTCTCATTTGTCGGTTATGTTTTATAATTTAAGAGGTCGAGTATGGAACAAAACAACTTTATTTCTTTTGCAGATGTAAAGGCAAGCCTTTGGCAGCCAGAGGTTTTGGCACTACTTAAACCCAGTGTCTATAATCCTACGCCGGAGCGATTAAAAAGCAGGGCAGAAAAATACTCGGCGGATAAAAATATTTTTGTGTATGCCTGCAAAAAAGACGGTATATATGTCGGTATTGTTGTGTTCGGAACGGGAAACGGTACCGCCGAGATTTTGGATATTGCCGTGAAGCCCGAATACCGCAAACACGGAATCGGCAAAAGCCTTATTGATTTTATTTTCACTCAATTTCCGATATATAATATTACAGCCGAAACCGATGACGAGGCGGTTGGGTTTTATAAACGGTGTGGATTTGATATTATTGGGTTCGGAATGAAATGTAACAATAAAAGGTATATTTGTAACAAATTAAAATTTTAATAATACGATGAAGCGATTTTTTTACAACGGTTTTCATACTTGACATTTTTTTGCGTTTGCGCTATACTGATATAAACTGATACTTTATTATATCGGGAGGTCGCTATGGACATTAAAGTCTTTACCGAAATGTTAAAAGATAAGCATTTTCCGGACTATAAAAAACTAAAATATAAATACGATACGGATTTTGACAGCTTTCTTAAAACATTAGAGGAGTTATACTATATGCCTTTGCCGCTATATGATTTTGACGGTAACAATATTGTTTTTACAGAAACCTTTAACGCTGTCAATCAAAATGCGGTAAAGTTGTTATTACAACCGCAGGATACGCATTACGGACTCAAATCCGCCGAGGAGGAAATACTATCCACTTCGGCTATTGAAAGCGTGGATTTCAGCCGTGACAGTGTGCGCAAAATTCTAAAAGGCATGGCACCTGACGGCGAGCAGGAAAACAGAATCTTAGGCATCAAGCATGGGCTTGAATTTATTGCTGATACCTCCAACAAAATAACCGAGGACAATTTATATAGGCTTTATATGATGACTGTTGGAGATTTTCTAACCAATGACGATAAATTGTTAGAGAGCAAATTTTACAGACACGATACCGTTTATGTTGTCAGCGATCATATTGAACATTCAGGGCTTGACGCCCAAAAAGTGCCTGAGTTTATGAGGTCGCTTATCGCATTTGCTAATAATGATGATGACATTAACGATCTAATTAAGGCGGCAATCATTCATTTTTACATTGCCTTTGTACATCCGTATTTTGATGGAAACGGCAGAATTGCACGGCTCGTCCATTTATGGTTTTTAATTCAAAAAGGTTATCAGTCGGCGCTGTTTATTCCGTTTTCAAGCAGGATCGAAAAAAGCCGCAAAGCATATTATGACGCTTACACGGTGATTGAGGAAAACAAGAAACTGAGCGGCAAAATAGATGTAACTCCGTTTATTCTTTACTTTATAAACAATGTTTACAATAAAATGAATGAGGATTCTGCAGCCGTTGAAACCTTAACTGTTTATGATGATGCCGTTAAAGAAGGAAAAATAACCGAAAAAGAAACAAAGCTTTGGAGATTTGTGCTGTCAGCTTACGGTACAGGCGAATTTTCAACAAAGCGACTCGAAAAAGATTTTGGGGACGCTGCCTACGCAACGATCCGAGGTTTTGTTTTAAAGTTTGAAAAGCTTGGACTTCTTTCCTCTGTAAAATACGGTACGCGAGTTAAATACAAGGTTGTTAAATAAGGCGGTGAGAAAATGACAGGCGTGATATATGCACGGTATTCAAGTGATAATCAGCGTGAAGAGTCCATTGAAGGTCAGTTGCGTGAGTGCAAGGTGTTTGCCGAAAAGAACGTTATTCAAATTATCGACACATACATTGACAGGGCAATGTCAGCTAAAACCGATAACCGCCCAGATTTTCAAAAGATGATCAAAGACAGCGCAAAGCAGCAGTTTGAAACCGTAAAGGTTGATGTATCAAAACCGGAAAATCGCAGAAGGCTTGTTGACAGTTTTGTAAACTCGATAATTTCATATGATGACCGAATAGAGTTTTATTTTAATTTTAAAAAGGGTGCGAAAACACTTTCTTTGACCGACTTGGATAAAGGTTCGGATATGCTTGACTCTCTCCCAGCACAGGCATTTAGGCAAGGCGGCTGGCTGCAAATTTGCGCTTGGGCTTGCAGATGAAAACGGAGGGCTTATAGGCGTTGCGGTTTGCGGAAGACCCGTGAGCAGATATTATGATAACGGGGAAACGCTTGAAATATGCCGCGTTTGTACCGACGGGACATATAACGCTTGCTCTATGCTTTACGGCGCTTGCGTTCGCGTCGGCAAGGCTATGGGGTATAGACGGATTATTACATATACTCTTGAAAGCGAGCACGGCAGCAGCGTTAAGGCGGCTAATTTTAAATATGACGGAATTGCAGGCGGTATTGTATGGAGCGGGAAAATAAGAAATGACACGCTGCCCGCCAAAATGAAAAAGCGGTGGGTGTTTTATTGCAAATAAAGATGAGGAGCACCGCAAGACAACAACGGCGCTCCTCAAGAAGACAGAAGGTGTTTTTTCAAACACCACGGACATTATATAACACAAAATTTCGGTTTGTCAAGTTTGACAGGGCATTTTTTGAAAAATATTTTTATTCTTTTTCGCGGAAGATTTAAGGCAATAAAAAATCGGCACGAATGCCGATGTATATTATACTGAGTGGATCAATCAGCAGGCTGGCACCCCTGCATCTCTTGAAGACCTACTATGGTTGGTAGGCGTGATAGCTGCCCGTTCTATCCTTGACTGATCCTCTCGGTAATAGTAATAATATGCTTGCAATAGCAGTAATATAATGGTATAATGTTGTCGGAATAAGGTGAACCTTAAACGGTAGGCGGCTAAGTCTTGTCCTCGAAAGGGGGCGGTGCCGATGGAGTACATAATAGTAATTTTAATTATTGTTTTATATACTGTCATTGTCATAAAAAAGAAGTAGCCGCCCGGTCTGGAAAACTAGCGGCTAAATCTTTTTAACGCTTATTTTTAGGGCTAGCCGTCTATCGGTTTGCCTTATTTCATTTATATTATACCACAAACCTTAAAAATGTCAAGTTTTTAAAATCTTATCGTTGACATCACTACTCGGTTAATATATAATAACCTTGTAACATGGTTTGAGGAAATTGTCGCACCGCATCAGGTGACGGCATTGGTACGAGTTATTGGTCGGATTTTTCCCATAAAGGGAGAAGTCCGGCCATTTTTGCGTTTTAGAGCAAT
>OLSX01003179.1_pt1 | contig 13583 bp, 10 predicted proteins | sample 1673141 | NCBI WGS metagenome assembly OLSX01 (sample SAMEA3136759, study PRJEB25190) | human gut metagenome | biome: human gut; feature: human-associated habitat; material: faeces | place: Austria | collected 2013
GAACATGCCATATCTGCTCCCGTCACTAATATCCCCAAAGCAATGATCAGGCCTGCTGCCTTCACTATACGTCGATTCTCAGAAGCCTTACTCCAAGATAATAAGCGCCCACGTAGATTCCGAGACATAGCGTCATCACCCCTATTCCTGTTACATTCCCATACAATTCTTCCATGAAATCAGAAAAACTAAGTGACATATAAGCAATAATCCCATACGGAACCATCGACATGATCTGAAATTCATATTTCTTTGCGGCAAGTAGTGTATCAATCTCTCTTTTTACCTCTATCTTATCGCCGATCTGACTGGTTGTATTACGGATAATCCCGATCATACCCCCGCCACTTTTCTTCGCTGTTACAAATACTGTCACAAAGCTTTTTACATCCTCTGACGGAACCCTCTCTGCAAATTCTTCCAGGATATGTCTGGAGTTATTCATATGACTCATTTCGCGGCCGCGGACCTGTTCAACCGGAATATGCATTCTTAATTTCCTTGTAATGAGAAGTAATTCTCTGGAAATCCTCGCTTCTTCAGGATATTGTATCTTAAGTTCTTTTTGCGTTTCATAAAATGCATTTTCCACCGAATATCCTGTATTAAGCGCCGACGACAGTGTCTGTATCATCTCCCGGAACTGTTTTTGAAATTCCTGTTCCTTCTTTTTACTTTCTTCTTCCAGGAATTCCCTGTACAGCCAGATTCCCGGCAGTATCAAAAAAATAACGGCCCACACTCTGCGATAATAAAGCCAGGCTGTAATGCCGATCATTCCGGCCGTCTTCATCCCTGCTTTTGTGCGTTCTTTAAATGTAATATCCTGCTGCCACAAGTTTTTCACGGTGAAAAAGTTCCGCAACTTTTTTCCATTCTCCATGGACTTTATTTTCCTGATCCTTTTTTTCATTTTCTGTTACATTTTCATCCTCCTTACGAATCTCTTCATACCGGTAAATCGTCTGCAAATGGATCTGTCCATCCCAATATCCTAATACCTCTGTTACTTCCAGCACCTTCCTGCTTTTATCCCGAAGCCTTCCAAGATGTACAATGATATCTAGTCCTGACGCGATCTGACGCTCAATTGCAGGGAGGGGAAGGTCCATTCCCATCAGTACCATAGTTTCCAGACGGCTTATCATGTCCTTCGGACTGTTCGCATGCCCCGTACTGAGACTTCCGTCGTGTCCTGTATTAAGTGCCTGAAGCATATCAATTGCTTCCGCCGAGCGCACTTCTCCTACGATGATACGGTCCGGCCTCATACGAAGCGCCGATTTGATCAGATCTCTGATCGTAACCTCCCCGGTTCCTTCTACGTTCGCGTTCCTTGCCTCCAGTCTTACAAGATTCTTTATATTCTGAATCTGCAATTCTGCATTGTCTTCAATTGTGATGATGCGTTCATTTTTTGGAATGTACTGCGATAATGCATTTAAGAATGTGGTTTTCCCGGATCCGGTTCCACCACTGATGAATATATTGTATCCGGCGGCTACTAATGAAGCCAGAAATCCCGATACTTCTGAATTGATTGACTGCCATTCCATCAGTTTATTCATTGTAATTGCTTCTTTATATCGTTTTTAATATAAAATAATAAAATACCATATGACTTATTAAGTCACAAAAGACCTGAACAACAGACTTTACCATTGTTCATCGTCCATATAAAGCGAAGCTATTTACAACGTTGCCATTTCATTGCGTTAAAAGAATAGGGTTCATATCACCTGACAAAGGTACTGGATAATTTTCATATCCCGCACGACATTCTAAGAATTATCATGTATATTTGCTAAATATGCTAACAGTATTATATATGAATCCATTCAACGTAAAAGATAATACAACAATAGATACAGGAAAACTGGAAAAGATATTTCTGGAAGAAGGTATCTGCAAAAAGCTAAAAAAAAACGACTATCTGATCCGGCAGAATGAAAAGAACAGTCAGATAGGATTCGTTTCATCCGGCATCTTCCGCCTGTCACACATCGATGGAAACGCCAATGAATGGATTGTCGGCTATAGTTTCAAAGACGACTTTGTCTGCGATTACCCTTCTTTGATGAGCAAGACAAATTCTACAGTCAACATACAAGCATCTACAGCCTGCGAAGTTTATCTCCTCACTTCAGACAGACTTAACCAGTTTTGGGAAACAGACATGGATACTCAACGTCTGGGAAGACAAATAGCAGAAAATATGTTTGCAGAAATATACCGGCGTTTATTAGGTTTTTACTGCGATACTCCCGAACAGCGTTATCAGACTCTGATGAAGCGATGTCCTGATTTGCAAAAACATCTATCCCTGAAAGAAATAGCCCAGTTTTTGGGAATCACCTCTGAAACATTGAGCAGAATACGGAGAAAACAGCTATTTAAATAAAAGTCTTGACTTTGGTCAATGTTTTCTTGTCGTATATGCCCTAATATTGCCACCGTAAACAGTAAATTGGCAAAGATATGGCAACTTATACTCATTTTGGCAAACAACCCGATGTACTGAAACATCTGGTACTTTGCGAAGTTCTTCGCAGAGAGAGTTCATCAATCTATGTAGAAACAAATTCTGCCTGTGCTATTTATCCGATGAAACAAACTCCGGAACAGCAATATGGCATTTATCATTTCTTAGAAAAAGTAGCAGAAGGCGACAATCAAGATTTAAAAGACTCCACTTACTTTCAGCTGGAATATACAGAAATGCAGGGAGGCTGCTATTTAGGCTCTCCGGCTTTAGCCATGAAAATAGCAGGAAGGAAGGCACAAAGATTTATATTCTTTGATCTCGAAAAGAGTGCTCTGGATAATGTAGCACTGTTTGCGGAACGAGCAGATCTACTTCCTTCTGTCCACCTGTATCACACCGATTCCCTTGAAGGAGTCATAGCCCTACTGCCTTCGCTGCGTAAAGACACTTTCGTTCATATCGACCCTTATGAGATTGACAAGAAAGGAACATCCGGACTAACTTACCTAGATCTATTAATAGAAGCTACCCGATTGGGAATGAAGTGCTTATTATGGTATGGTTTCATGACTCTAAACGATAAAAGCTATCTGAATTCATACATTATGACCCGGCTAAAAGATGCAGGAATCAAAGAGTATACTTGTGTAGAGCTAATAATGAAATCTATCAGACAAGATACGGTATTATACAATCCCGGTATTATAGGCAGCGGCATTCTGGCTACAAACTTATCGCAACAATCAAAGAAGATTATTCTTGATTATAGTGATATGCTGGTTCGTCTCTACCAGAACGCAACATACAAGGATAAGGATGGAAGCCTATACAGAGATAAGCCCTTCAACTAAATATGGATTCCATACCGATGCTTCACTTCCGCCATCACAAATGTGCTTTCCAGTGAACCCAAGCTATCGATAGTCCCCAGTATATTAAGGATGAACTCTTGGTAATATTTCATATTGGGAGCATGAATCTTCAGCAAGTAATCATAGCTGCCCGATATATTATAGCATTCGGTCACCTCGGGAATATCCTGTATGATCCGGGTAAACTCAGCCGCAATATCCCTGTTTAGCCGCCTTAGTTTGACACTGCAAAAGACTACAAAGCCCTGATTCAGTTTCTCTGCATCCAGCACAGCTATATACTTCTTTATATATCCTCCGCTTTCAAGACGTTTGAGTCGTTCGAAAACAGGAGTTGATGAAAGACTTACCCGCGCAGCCAACTCTTTAGTCGTCAATCGCGCATTCTCTTGCAAAGTACGAAGTATCTGCAAATCCACTTTATCCAATTTCTCAAAAGTATCCATAAGAAAAATATTCTTCTAACAGGTGATTTTAAAGAATAAGACAATCGTCTTATTCTGCATAACGATACAAAAATAGTACTATTTTCTATATTTCAGTTATATATTGTTCGATATTTCTACGCTCCATAACTTTGCAAGAAAATAAAGAGAGAACATTAAACTTAAAAAGCATACGATTATGGAAAGAAAGAATTTACACTTTGAGACATTACAGGTTCATGTAGGACAAGAACAAGCAGATCCGACAACAGATGCACGCGCAGTACCTATTTATCAGACTACTTCTTATGTATTCCATAATTCGGCTCATGCAGCCGCACGTTTCGGTCTGCAAGATCCGGGTAATATCTATGGGCGTCTGACCAACTCCACCCAAGGTGTTTTTGAAGAACGGGTAGCTGTCCTCGAAGGAGGGATAGCAGGGCTGGCGGTTGCTTCCGGCGCCGCCGCAATTACTTATGCTTTCGAAAACATCACTCGCGCAGGCGACCACATCGTAGCTGCCAAGACAATTTACGGGGGAAGTTATAACTTGCTGGCACACACGTTACCCAACTATGGAGTTACTACCACGTTCGTTGACCCGAGCGACCTTTCCAACTTTGAGAAAGCGATTCAGGAAAATACAAAAGCCATATTTATCGAGACACTCGGAAATCCGAATTCCAATATTATCGATATAGAAGCCGTGTCCGCAATTGCTCACAGCCATAAAATACCGTTGATCATAGATAACACATTCGGCACTCCCTATTTAATTCGTCCTATCGAACATGGTGCAGACATCGTCGTGCATTCTGCAACCAAATTCATTGGCGGTCATGGCAGTTCATTGGGAGGAGTAATCGTTGATTCCGGAAAATTCGACTGGGTAGCTTCCGGAAAATTCCCGCAACTGACAGAACCCGACCCAAGTTATCACGGAGTACGCTTTGTAGATGCTGCCGGTCCTGCCGCTTACGTCACCCGTATCCGCGCCACTTTGCTACGTGATACGGGAGCGACTATCAGTCCGTTCAATGCTTTTATATTGCTGCAAGGTCTGGAAACACTTTCACTGCGTGTAGAGCGCCATGTAGAAAACGCACTAAAAGTTGTGAACTTCCTGAATAATCATCCAAAGGTGAAGAAAGTCAACCATCCTTCACTTCCCGATCATCCGGATCATGCGCTCTATCAACGCTATTTCCCGAATGGCGCAGGTTCAATCTTTACTTTTGAAGTAAAAGGCGGACAAGAAGAGGCACACCGTTTTATCGACAGTCTGGAAATTTTCTCATTACTGGCTAATGTAGCCGACGTAAAATCACTGGTTATCCATCCGGCAAGCACTACCCATTCGCAACTCAATGCACAGGAGCTTGCGGAACAGGAAATTTATCCGGGAACGGTACGTTTGTCCATCGGAACAGAACATATCAATGATTTGATTGCTGACCTGGATCAGGCACTTGCCAAAATCTGAGGATTGAACTTTCCATCACCGTGATACGTTATAACAATATAACATTAAAACATTGCAGTTATGGAAAAATATTTAATACACAGCAACGAACTGCATCTGATAGACGCAGGAAAAATCCACCAGGCAGTAGAAAAAATGGTGGAATCACTTGATCTTGCCGCAGGATCAACCAGTAATTTTGATCTCTATCAGGTCGTAGAAAGCTACTTTAAAGACCTCGAAAAAAGGAGGAAGATCAACCATGTACTGGGAATCAAAGAAGACCGATATGAATTTGCTGAAGACTTCGGCATAAAATAAAAGAAATTTTCCAATCACACCAGACAAACTGTTCATATAAAACGAGAGAGCCTCACCCAAGTGAAACTCTCTCGTTTTAGCATATATAGCATAGAAATCAATTGCCCTGGTGCACTGTAAGTTGCGGGAACGGGAAGTTGATACCTTTTTCATTAAAGGTTTCATAAATAGTCTTGTTTATATCAAAATAAACTCCCCAATAATCTGCTGTATTCACCCAAACTCGTGCCACCACATTCACACTGCTGGCATCCAACGCATGAAGAGCTATAAACGGAGCCGGATCACTCAGAATCCGCTTATCAGACGTCAAAATATCACGGACAATCTGCTGTACCTTATTATAATCTTCTCCGTAATCGACTCCGACAATCCATTCTACACGGCGGGTAGTCTGTGTATTGTAGTTTGTTACGACTCCACTGCTCATTGCGCCGTTTGGTATATAGATCACTTTATTGTCTCCGGTAGTCAAAATCGTATGGAATATCTGTATTTCCTTCACGGTTCCGGAAACTCCCTGACTTTCAATCCAGTCTCCTACCTTATAAGGCTTGAAGAGCAATACGATCAGTCCTCCGGCAAAGTTCTGCAAATTTCCGGACAATGCCATACCTACGGCCACACCGGCAGAAGCCAGCAAAGCAGCAAACGAAGTTGTTTCAACTCCCAAAGCTCCGACTACGGAAATGATTAAAAGAATAGTCAACAGGATGTTTACCAAGCTTTTCACAAAAGTCTTGATACTTACATCGACTTTTCTTCTGTCCATCAGACGTCCGACAAATCTGTTGAGCATTGATATCAGGAAACGTCCTACAGTGAAGACAATGGCTGCAATCAGGATACGTTCTCCGGCACGGATACCGAAGTCTACCAATTGTTGGGTGATAAGAGTAAGCTTGTCCAGTCCATCCGCATTGGCAATCGCCTCTTCCATTAATTTATCTGCGACGATTTGCGTTGAATCAGCAAGCTGTGTTGCTGTCGCTTGAAATAATAGTAGCATAATTGATATATATTAAAATGAATAAATCCCTATCTTGCTATATTTTAACAAACGACAAAGTTATATTGTTTTTAGCAAATCTAAAAGTTTTTTTTGCTTTCCTCCCGCAAAAGCTGTAATTTTGTCACCGATTCACAAAGTAGGGGTGCCTTAACATGACGGGCTGAGAACATACCCATAGAATCTGAACCGGGTAATGCCGGCGTAGAGAACCAATTAATAAGCAAGATGAAAAAAAATATGATGATGGCCGTCGCCTTATTGGGCGCAGGCTTCCCTGTCCATGCACAAACGAGTGCAGTATCAGACAGTCTGAAAGTAATCAACCTGCAAGAGGTGCAGGTAGTATCCACCCGTGCTACAGCAAAAACTCCCGTAGCATTTACCAATATAGGCAAAGCCGAACTTAAAAAGGTGAACTTCGGACAGGATATCCCTTACCTGTTGAGTATGACTCCTTCCACACTCACCACCTCGGATGCGGGGTCGGGAATCGGTTATACGACACTTCGTGTACGCGGAACGGATGGCACACGTATCAACATCACCGTCAATGGTATCCCCATGAATGACGCTGAGAGCCATAACCTGTTTTGGGTAAATATGCCCGACTTCTCTTCTTCTGTAAAAGATATGCAGGTACAACGTGGTGCAGGCACATCGACCAATGGAGCCGGTGCATTCGGAGCCAGTGTCAATATGCAGACCGAAGGTGCATCTATGAAACCGTATGCAGAATTCAACGGTTCTTATGGTTCTTTCAACACGCACAAGGAAACCGTTAAAGTGGGAACCGGACTGCTGAACAACCACTGGACATTCGATGCCCGCCTCTCCAATATCGGTACGGACGGTTACATCGACCGTGCTTCAGTCAATCTCAGTTCGTACTATCTGCAAGGAGGATATTTTGCAGAAAACACATCTGTCAAACTCATCGCATTTTCCGGAAAAGAAAAGACTTATCATGCGTGGAACTACGCCAGCAAGGAGGAAATGCAGGAATTCGGAAGACGTTATAATTCCTGTGGGGAGTATAAAGGAGACGACGGAAAGAAACATTATTATGCTGACCAGACAGATAATTATCTACAAAAGAACTATCAACTTATTTTCAATCATAGTTTCTCTACCGCATGGAATCTGAACGCAGCCTTGCACTATACCAAAGGAGACGGCTACTATGAAGAGTACAAAGACAGTAGCTATCTGGTAACATACGGGCTGAAACCATTTACAATGGATGGAAAAGAAGTTTCGAAAAGCGATCTGGTCCGCCAAAAGAAAATGGACAATAAGTTTGGCGGAGGTGTATTCTCCCTCAATTATACCAACCACCGGCTGACAGCTTCCTTGGGCGGAGGCTTGAATCAGTACCGGGGCAGCAACTTTGGAAGAGTGACCTGGGTGAAGAACTACATCGGCGCATTATCTCCCGAACACGAATACTATCGTAACCAATCGAAGAAAACCGATGGCAACATCTACCTGAAAGCAACTTACGACCTGTCCAAAGGCCTAAGTGCCTATGCCGATCTCCAATACCGGCATATAGACTACACCATCGACGGGACAAATGACAAATACGACTGGAATAAAAACACGTTGCGACCACTCGCCATAGACAAGAAATTCGACTTCTTCAACCCGAAAGTCGGACTGAACTGGAATATCAACTCCAACCATCGCATCTATGCCTCTTTCTCCGTTGCCCAAAAAGAACCGACAAGAAACAACTATACCGATGGCAATCCGGACAGCTACCCGAAAGCCGAAAAGCTGCTCGACTACGAAGCCGGATATACCTTTGCCACTCATTGGCTGACAGCAGGTGCCAATTTTTACTACATGGATTATACCGACCAGCTTGTCCTCACCGGTGCACTAAATGATATTGGTGAAGCTCTGACTGAAAACGTTCCGGACAGTTACCGGATGGGAATCGAACTCATGTTAGGCATCAAGCCGTGCAAATGGTTCCAGTGGGATATCAATGCCACATGGAGCAAAAACCGTATCAAAAATTTCGTAGAAAACATTCCCATATACGATGATGACTGGAACTTATTGGATGTCGCAAGCGTTTCTCATAAGAGTACCCGAATCGCTTTTTCACCAGATTTCCTGCTAAACAACCGTTTCGCTTTTACGTATCAGGGATTCGAAGCCTCTCTTCAATCTCAGTTTGTCGGTAAGCAATACATGACAAACGCCGAAGTAGAAGCATTGACACTGGATAAGTATTTTGTAAACAACCTGAATCTGGCTTATACATTCAAGCCCCGCAAGGTAGCGAAAGAAATCACTTTGGGTGTGACCGTCTATAATCTCTTCAACGAAGAATATGAGAATAACGGCTGGGCATCCAGTTCATACGATAAGGACGTGAATCATAGAATAGATTCTGCCGGATATGCTGCCCAGGCGGGAACAAACGTTATGGGACATGTGTCTTTCCGTTTTTAACAATAACAATTCAAACAGATAGTACAGAAGCCGCCAACATGAAACGCGGCTTCTTATTTCCTCATTTTCTCTTCCATATATTTGGAAGGAAGCACCCCAAACTGTGCAACGAACTGCTTACGGAAGGAAATCATCGAATCATATCCTACCATTTCCGCAACTTCTGTCAGACTGCTATATCGCCTGCTCATGATAATAGATGCAGCTTTACTCATCCGTACTCCATGAATCACCTCTATAATCGACAAACCAGTTTTCTGCTTAACCTTGCGATAAAGGGTCGGCTGGCTCATATTCAATTGGTCCGTCAGCACTTTTATTGTAAAATTCCGGTTTGATAAATTTTCTTCTATAATCTGAAGCATTTTAGGCATAAAAACATCCTGAACATCTTCTGAAGATTCCAGTACCTCTTCATCCAGCATAAGAGTTTTCGCATAAAGTTTTCTTAACAGATCACGTTGTTCTATCAACGCTTTCACCTTCTCTTTCAATAACTCCGGATTAAAAGGTTTCATTATATAGTCATCTACCCCTATTTGTAAACTTTTCAACCGGTCAGCATCCTCTGCTTTAGCTGTTAAAAAGATAACCGGTATATGAAAAGTCCGCTTATTTTCACGAATCTCCCGACTACATTCAAACCCATCTTTAACAGGCATCATTATATCAGATATGATTAATTTAGGTATATATTTATCAGCCATAGCCACCCCTTCTTCTCCATTTCCAGCCTCAATAACATTATAATCTTCTTTAAATAGACTGCATAAATATTCTCTCATCTCATCGTGGTCCTCTATGATCAACAAAAATTCCTTATTATTTTTCACTCTGTTAACGGTCTCCTCCATAGTCTCATTCTTTTCTGCTATTACTTCTTCCATCGGACGTTCTTCTGTCGTACACTCTTCCAACAAATCTCCCTTCACCGGATCAGGTACCATTTCATATTCTCCTGGAACAAAATGAGAAAGTCCCACCGGAATGTGCAGAACGAACCGGCTTCCTTCTCCAACACGACTGGTTAACGTTACAAATCCATGATGCAACCCCATCGTATGCTTTACAATATGTAATCCAAGACCTATTGACGTGGAATATTGCGGGATACGTTTCCCTGTTACAAACGAATCAAACACGTGCTGTTGCAAATCATCAGGTATCCCAACTCCATTATCAGACACTGTTACAAGGCAATAAGGTCTTCCGTCAATTTCCGCCTCTGACACAGCCAGTTCAATACGTCCATTCTGAGAAGTGTATTTAAAGGCATTTGATAACAAATTTTGAACAGCTGATTCTATTTTCGCCACATCCACCCATAAATACAAAGGCACTGTATCCACCTGGACCAAAAATTCCCGCTTCTTGACCATAGCCATTTGCAGAAAAGGATTAGCCACCCGGCTAACAATCTCCTTTATATCCGATTCTGACAAATGAAGTTTTATCATGCCTCCCTCTATCTTCTGTACATATAGCAGACGATCAACCAATGTCTGTAGAGAAAGACAATTCTTGTGCAATCTGCTAAATGAATCAAACCAATTATCCGATGGGGTAATGGACTTCATTATATCATGTATAGGAGCAAGTATCAAAGTAAGAGGAGTTCTTAACTCATGAGCAGCATTCATAAAAAAGTTCTCACGTTCTTCCCGTATATGCCGTTCTGCGTTTCTCTCCAAATTTGCAATCGTCAGTTCATGTTTCAATTGAATCATTTTTTTGAAACGATGTTGCCGCCGCAACAAACTATAGAAAATATAACCAACCAAAAATAAAACCGAGAAAATCAAAAGCAAACGAAACCAAACGGTCTGGCTCCAATGTGGAAGGATTGTTATCGGCAATGCAGTAACGTCTCCTTCCGTATTATTAGGGAACAATGTTTTGACTTCAAAAATATAATAACCGGCAGACAAGTTGGTAAACGAGACCTTACCCGCTTCAGAAACAATCCAATCTTTTTGATATGGATATAACCGATAGCTATATTTTTGCAGATCCTTCGAAAAAGCCAGATTATTGAAAAGGAGAGAGAAATCACGGTTTGCATTGACCAGTTCCAAATGGTCAATTGATGCAATATTTGAGTCCAAAACAACTTGCCCTTTTATCTTCTCACCTATATTGATTTGTTTATTATCGACTTCCAATCCAGTTAAAAGAGTTTTGCTGGCAATGGTGGCAGATGTCAGTATTTCCGGTTCAAAATAAGTTAAGCTCTTGTTATTTCCCCAAAATAAAGTATTCTTAAACAACATCACAGATTTATTGCTACTAGAAATATAATAGTTGTAGAAGACATGTTGTTGTCGGCTATATCTTGAGATACCGGATATACTCCCCAACCAAATACGCTTCTTCTCATCTTCCACTATACAATCTATACAATCATTACAAAGTCCATCTTTTACTGTATAAAAAGACGTTATCCTATCTTCGCCCACAGGAATGATTCCAAATCCATTTTTATAACCCACATATACAGTTCCGTCAGTACCAGTCAGTAAAGCACTAACTACACGAGCTCCTATATTTTCTTTTTCTTCATATCCATGAACCATCTTGAATGGACGAACATTGACCTGTGATAATCGTACAATACCTTTTGCTGTCCCTATCCAGATATTCCGCTGTTTATCTTCACAAATAGCAGTGACCCATGGCTCTGCATCTTCTTTCAAGGCTTCACGCAATGAGAATAATTCAAAATGACCTGTCTGATGATCAAATAAGTACAATCCGGCAGAAGTGCATACCCAAAACCGATAACGGGAGTCAATCATTAAGGCCACTATATAGGAGTTTACCTTTTTCCCTAAATAATTGAGCGGATATATATGGAAAGAATCGGAACTCCAGTCATAACAAATCAAGTTTCCGGAAGCATTTCCAAACCATAAATTAGAACATGAATCTTTGATTGCACAAAACACCGGGACTTCCTTTTGATTGCCCACAGGAGAAAAGTTCAGTGGTCGCGATTTAGCATAAGGCTGGTCACTACGCATAATTCCTTCATGGTAAGTGCCCAACCAAATTCGACCATCTTTGTCAGCTACCTGAGCAGAGATTTCATTATGTTTTTTGCTGTGATATTGCATATAAGAATGCTGTCTAAAATCAAAATAGACAATCCCTCCTCCTCTAGTTCCGATCCATAGTATTCCCTCTTTATCATAATAAACAGAAATCATTCTTGTCTCTACATTCCGGTACTGCAAAAATGAGGTATTCGTATAAGGCGTTGCCAACAACTTAGAAGGATCATTTTCTTCAGGAGCTAACAGAGTATATCCATTCCAGGTTACTGCAATGTAAGAATCATTATCCAATGCAACCACCCCATACGCATCTGAATGTGATAAAGAAGACAACCTGGCATCCTCATTATACTGATAATAATCAGATTTTCCCGTGGGAATATGCAGACGAGTTACTCCACCCACTATAGAAGAAACCCAAATATATTCCCCTTCACTCATGATAGTAGTAGCATTAGCACTAGGATTAATAGAGTATTTGAACTTCCGGACCACTTTACCTGCAATCTTATCAAAGAACAACAAATTTCCCTTATCGGTAACCAAATACAAGAAATGCCCGTCTTGTGAAGCACATAAATTCGAAAAAGATTCCCCCTCATCTAAAAAAAACGGATAGCCTGCTTCGACGGTCATCTCTATTTGTAAGTCACCTTTCACTAATTTATAATGTCGTTTCAAGCATTGCAATTGTCCGCCTTTTACTATCCAAAAAAGTGAATCCCCCGTTATTTCCATAGCACTTACAGAAATGGCCTTTTTTCCATCCTGAAAAGACGGAAGAACAAATTTCTCTTTCCGTCGATCAAAACAATATAAATACTCATTAGCTATTACCCACAATTTATCATCAGAAGTCTCTTTTATATCGGAAACATACATCCTCGCATTGTCTACACTAAAATTGCGAATCTGCTTCCCGTCATATCGACTCAGCCCATTACTGGATCCAAACCACATAAAACGATCTTGATCCTGATAGATACAAGTAATGATGTTATCTACCAAGCCATTACTCATATTCAACTGATGAAGTTCATTATAAGGCAGAACAGCATAGAGAGAAGTAGTAATAACTAAAGAATTTATAATAGCAATCAAAACAAGGACGGTATATCGAACGGTTCGCTTCATTATATATTCATATTAGTTTAAGTGTCACAAAAATAATCAATATTATAACAGAAAGGCGAAGCAAATGATAAAAAAAGCAATTTTGAATGAAAAGATATACATGGATGAATAAAAGCATATGCTCCTGATTCCTTGAAATACCCTAAGTTTGTATCCTGAAAACCGAACGGAAAGTGTGCTTCACAATTATATATAGCCATTTACACCTTTGAATCTGTAATATTTAAAACAATTAATCACATGAGAGAAAAAGCCAAAAGCCCTTAAGTCAAATTGAAATCAATTAGAATCTATTAAACCTTATTTAAATAGAAAGCCTAAAAAGACCTTTTTTCAAACTAATAAAATCTTAT
>OLSX01003182.1_pt1 | contig 13582 bp, 6 predicted proteins | sample 1673141 | NCBI WGS metagenome assembly OLSX01 (sample SAMEA3136759, study PRJEB25190) | human gut metagenome | biome: human gut; feature: human-associated habitat; material: faeces | place: Austria | collected 2013
TTCCCGGAGAAGAAGAACGTCCGGGTGAATTATAATTTGTTCCGGTCATCGGCACTGAACGGTGCTGGTAACTGGCACCGAATGGTCTTGACTACCGGCATCCAGCGATGCCGGTAGTCAAGACTGATTAGTATTATTAATCGAATTTTTATATAACAGAAAAATGAAAAAGATAAAAACAAGTATTTGTGTTTGGTTAGCTCTTTCTGCTGTGTTTATGACCGGATGCTATAATGATGAAGATTTATGGAATAAGATTTCGGGATTGGAGAACCGTATCGAAGCTTTGGAAACCTGGCAGGCTGCGGCCAGTAGCAATATTGATGCTCTTCAAAAGTTGATGGACGAAAATGACTATATCACGGATGTCACTCCTGTGGTTTTAGGCAGTGATACGGTCGGTTATACGATACGTTTTAAGAATCAGGAACCGGCTACGATCTATCACGGCGAGAAAGGCGAAAAAGGGAATACCCCCCTAATCGGTATAAAGCAGTCGGAAGATGGAAATTGGTATTGGACACTTGACGGCGAACTGATGAAAGATTCTGAAGGCAATATAATCGGCGCTAATACACAGAGTATACCTCCTGAATTGAAATTAGGAAGCCAATTGCCGGATGATGCCATTCTGATTGGCGGGGGTAAGAAGAATGATACTGCCGTTTATCTTTCTGTAGACGGAGGCAAGCAATGGGCGAAAGTTTCAGGTGAGCGTGGCGAAACGGGAGAACAGGGTCCGACCGGCTCACAAGGTCCTGCCGGTAGCGGTGGGGGCGGTGGTAGCTCGTTCTTTAGCGATGTGAAGGTCTATGATGACTATGTGGAATTTATCTTGACTGATGGAACCCGGTTCAGTATGCCTGTCACAGTTGAGAATTATATCGATATAAATGATATAGATTGGGATAAATCCAACGTGTGGAAAGTGATGGATGGCGATAAGCAGGTTGCGGAGATCTGTAAGGAAGGGTTCGGCCGTATTCCGGGGCAAAATGGCGTGACTTATCAGGTCGTAGCCGTTTATCCTGTAGGTGAAGATAACAAGGTAGACCTTGCCAATGGATATATAGCGAAATATCTAGGAGGTGCTAAAGGCAGTAGGAATATTGCCGGAGGTAACATTGGTTGGACAATGCGGGGTAGTTATGAAAATGGTAATGTGTCACCTCTTGCAGCTTTTATTGCGGGAACTGGAGGGAAGGAGGAAATCTCCAAATTGATGATTACATCATCTAAAAATGTCAAGGAATGCAAAAATGGGATTGATAAGTATAAGTTAGAACCCTATACCATTTCGGATGCTGACGGTATTGAGTATCCTATTGTCAAGATAGGAGCGTCTTATTGGATGAGAGAGAATTTGCGTGCTACAAAGTTTAAGGATGGAACTTCTTTGGTTTATCAGCGGAGCGCAACGGATGACCAAAAGTCTCAAACTGTTTATCTTAACGAATATTCGACAGGTACTCAGTATCAGAAAGCAGCTATGTATGATTATTATAAGAAAGATGATAGTTTTGATGTGGAAAGTCAGAGCGATGAGGTGAAGAAACGATATGGTTTGCATTATAACTTTTCGGCTGTGGCGGGAGATTACGATCCATATGTCCAGAATCTTGGTTCAGATTACAATATTCTTTCACAAGATATAGAAGGACAAACTAGTAATAGTCTTTGCCCCGAAGGGTGGCATATTCCGACAAGTTTTACGCATGGTGTATTTGGAAATTATTATGCAGACATGGAATATATTGATTATATTTTTGGCTTTGACTGGTGGCATATGATGGCTTCTAATGTGGCGGAAAATAAAGATAGTCGTGATTGGGTGGCTGCTCAATGGTGGAAGTCTGGTGATAATACTCCTGATAATTTGAGTGGACTCTCACTTTATGCTGTGCCTGCACTGGGACAGACAACAGGGTTTGGTAAAACCAATACTCCTAAGTTTAATTCAACGGAGTTAGAAGGAACTGTCTTATTTTGGGTCGATATCTTGTCAAAGGGAATTCCGATGCTTCCATATTTGGATGGCGACAATGATATGATTAATAATAATGTCTCAGCGGCAGCAGTCGGAGCTTGTTATTTCCCTATCCGTTGCGTGCGGGATTAGTGAAGGCCATATAAAAACAGAAGCAAACTTCAGTTTAGAGGTTTGTTTCTGTTTTTTATATAACATACAGATTTGAGTGTGTTTTGTTACGGAGATCGGTATGTCAGTATGCCGCTTCATGTACCCCTTTCACCGCCCGTCCGCTGGGGTCGTTCATGTTCTTGAAGGCGGTATCCCAAGCGAGAGCTTCGGCGGTGGAGCAGGCAACGCTCGGTACGCTCGGCACGCTGCGGGCGGCACTTTCACTGGGAAAATGCTCTTCGAAGATGGTACGGTAGAAGTATTCTTCTTTGTTCTGAGGCGTGTTGATCGGGAAGCGCCGGGCGGCATTCGCCATTTCAGTGTCGCTGACGGCTTGGGCGGTCACCTTTTTCAGCGTGTCGATCCAGCTGTAGCCGACGCCGTCGGAGAATTGTTCCTTCTGCCGCCAGGCTATTTCCGAGGGGAGCACATCGGCGAAAGCCTCGCGGAGAATTTTCTTCTCGATCACGCTACCGGGACACATTTTGGCTTCAGGGTTGAGGCGCATGGCAATATCGAGAAACTCTTTGTCGAGGAAAGGAACGCGACCTTCCACACCCCAGGCACATAAGCTTTTGTTAGCCCGTAGACAGTCATACATATAGAGTTTGCTCAGTTTACGGACGGTCTCTTCGTGGAATGCTTTCGCATCCGGGGCTTTGTGGAAATAGAGGTAACCCCCGAACACCTCATCCGCCCCTTCGCCGCTCAACACCATCTTTATACCCATCGACTTGATTACGCGAGCCAACAGGTACATCGGAGTGGAGGCGCGGACAGTCGTCACGTCGTATGTCTCGATGTAGTAGATCACGTCACGAATGGCATCGAGCCCTTCCTCGATCGTGTAGTTGATCTCGTGGTGGACAGTACCGATATAATCGGCCACTTTCTTGGCTGCCACTAAATCAGGCGCTCCTTTGAGACCGACAGCGAAGGAGTGCAGCTGCGGCCACCATGCATCTGCCTTCCCTTCGGTCTCGATGCGTTTGGCTGCGTATTTTTTGGCTATGGCGGAGGTGATGGACGAGTCCAGACCGCCGGAAAGGAGTACGCCATAGGGCACGTCGCTCATCAGTTGGCGGCGTACGGCCGCTTCGAGGGCATCGTGCAGTTCCTCTACGCTGGCAGGATTATCTTTCACGTTATCATATTGCATCCAGTCGCGGATATACCAGCGGGTGAAATCCTTATCACGGCTATAGAAATAGTGTCCCGGAGGGAACTGGCCGTATGCGGTGGCGAAGCCTTCGAGCCCTTTCAGTTCGGATGACACAAGGAGATGCCCTTCGTCGTCGTGGCCGATATAGAGGGGGATGACGCCGATCGGATCGCGGGCGATCAGGTAACAGTCGTTCGCTTCGTCGTAGAGAGCGAATCCGAAGATCCCGCTCAGCTTTTCCACGCATCCCACGCCGTATTTGCGGTAGAGGGCGAGGATGACCTCGCAGTCGCTTCCGGTCTGGAATTCGTATTCGTCTTTCAACTGTCCGCGGAGTTCGCGATGGTTATATATCTCGCCGTTGACGGTGAGGATCAGTTTGCCGTCTTTGCTTCTCAGCGGTTGTCCGCCGGATGCAGGATCGACGATGGAGAGGCGTTCATGGGCCAGGATGGCAGAGTCGCCTACGTAGATGCCGCTCCAGTCCGGCCCGCGGTGGCGGAGCTTTTGTGACATTTTCAATGCCTTCTGACGCAGTTCCTGCGTTTGTTGCTTTATCTTGAATATTCCTACGATTCCACACATAATTGTATTTGTTGATTTATTTATTGAGATAACTGTCTATGTCCGTTGCCGCTTTCCGTCCGCTGGCAATGGCGCGTACCACCAGGCTGGCTCCGCTTGCTGCATCGCCGGCTACGAATACGTTTTCGGCGAATTGGGGATGTTCGGGCTTTAGGAATCCCATTGCCAGAAGAACCAGGTCGGCTTCAATCACTTCCACCTTTCCGGTGGGCTTCATGACAGGGCGGCCGCCGTCGGGACTCGGAGTCCATTCCACCGGTTCCACTTCCACACCGCACACTTTACCGTTTTTGCCTAAAAACTTACGGGTGGCGAGAGACCATAGGCGGCTGCACCCTTCTTCGTGAGAAGAGGTGGTTTTCAGTACGACGGGGAATTGGGGCCATGGAGTGGCAGGATTCTGTCCTACGGGCGGCTGGGGCATGATTTCTATTTGGGTGACGCTTAGGGCACCTTGCCGGTTGCTGGTCCCTATGCAGTCGCTGCCGGTATCCCCTCCGCCGATGACCAGTACTTTTTTCCCTTTGGCAGTAACCAGTTGTTCTTTCGGGAACGTCATGCCGGCAAGGATACGGTTTTGTTGCGCCAGCATGTCCAGTGCCGGGTGGATGCCTTTCAGTTCGCGTCCGGGGACAGGGAGGTCACGGGCGGTCGGAGCTCCGGTGCAGATGCAGTAGGCGTCAAAACCTTCGGGGAGTTGCCGCACATCCACATCGTTGTTCATTTTGAAGTGGATGCCTTCTTCTTCCATCACCCGGATACGGCGGTCGATGATGGGCTTGTGCAGCTTGAAGTTGGGGATGCCGTAACGTAGCAGGCCGCCGGGAGCCTCATTCTTGTCGAAGACGGTCACTGTGTACCCTTTTCCGTTGAGCTGGTTGGCGGCGGCCAGTCCGGCGGGCCCGGCGCCGATAATGGCTACTTTCCGTCCGTTGCGTTCAATGTTCCGGGGCTTGATGTAACCTTCGCGGAAGGCTGCTTCGGCAATGGCCGCTTCGTTCTCGCGGATGGTGACGGGAGAGTCCATGCTCAGTTTCAGCACGCAACTCTTTTCGCAGAGGGCGGGGCAGATGCGGCCGGTGAACTCAGGAAAATCGTTGGTTTCGTTCAATATCTTGTAGGCTTCCTCCCATTTGCCTTTGTAGAGGGCATCTTGAAATTCGGGCTGCTTGTTGCCCAGCGGACAAGCCCAGTGGCAGAAGGGAACGCCGCAGTCCATGCAGCGTGAGGCTTGAAGTTTCCGGTCACGGCTGTTCAGAGTCTGTTCTACCTCGCTATAATCTGATATCCGGTCGTGGATGGGACGGTAGCCCGCTTCCTGACGCGGTATAGTTAAAAATGCTTTTGGATTTCCCATATCTTTGTTGTATTTCTTTTGTCGTTAATAATCTCTTTGTACATCAGCTATTTTTTGTTGCAGCTTACGCATTTGTTCTTCTTGCAATACTCGTTTATATTCGATAGGTACTACCTGAATAAATTCATCCACATAGCGATTCCAGTCATCCAACATCGTTCTTGCCAGTTTGGAGCCGGTATAGAGGTAATGCTGACGGATCAGTTCATGCAGTTCCTTCCGGTAAGATGCCTCCTCGATAAGCGAGAGCTCCACCATCTCCATGTTGCAGAAATAATCGAAGTTGTGGTTCTTGTCCCACACGTAAGCCACGCCGCCACTCATCCCGGCAGCGAAATTCCGTCCGGTTTCCCCCAGTACCACGACCCGTCCTCCGGTCATGTATTCGCAACAGTGGTCGCCTACACCCTCTACCACGGCTGTCACACCGGAATTGCGGACAGCGAAGCGTTCGCCCACCCGTCCGTTGATATACACCTCGCCGTCAGTAGCGCCATACAACAGGGTGTTTCCGGCGATGGTATTCTTTTCCGCATCGAAATTGCTGCGCACGGGGGGCAGTACAGCAATGCGTCCGCCGCTCAGTCCTTTTCCCAGGTAGTCATTCGCTTCGCCTTCCAGCTTGAAACTGATGCCGTGGGTCAGGAACGCACCGAAACTTTGGCCTGCCGAACCTTTGAATTTGATGTGGATGGTCTGTTCCGGAAGTCCTGCCTGCCCGTATTTCTTGGCAACCGCTCCTGCCAGCATGGCGCCTACCGAACGGTCCGTATTGGCGATGGTGTATTCCAGGGAAATTTCTTTTCCGTTTTCTATGGCATCCCTGGCGGCGGCCAGTATGGTCACATCCTTCACATGGGCAATGTCGTGCTTCTGTTCCATGACATGGTGTATGGCAGCTCCGTTGTCCACCCGGTGTAGCAGTCTGCTGAAATCCAATAGTGAGGATTTCTTCTCACTTGGTGCTTGTTGTATTTCAATCAGGTCTGTCCGTCCGATGATATCCTCCAACCGGGTGAATCCCATTTCGGCCAGATATTCGCGTACTTCCTGTGCCAGGAAAGTGAAATAATTCACTACATATTCATAGTGTCCGCGGAAATGTTTGCGGAGTTCGGGGTCTTGGGTGGCCACGCCTACGGGACAGGTGTTGGTGTGGCACTTGCGCATCATGACGCATCCCAGTACAATCAATGCGGTGGTACCGAAACCGAATTCTTCCGCACCCAGCAAGGCCATGTTGATAATATCCCGTCCGGTTTTCAACTGTCCGTCCACTTGCAGTTTCACTTGTCCGCGGAGTCCGTTCAACACCAAGGTCTGTTGCGTCTCGCTCAGTCCTATTTCGGGCGAGATACCTGCATACCGCATACTCGATGCAGGCGACGCGCCGGTTCCTCCTTCCGCTCCCGAAATGACAATCAGGTCGGCTTTCGCTTTGGCTACTCCGGCGGCAATGGTTCCTACGCCGCTTTCGGCTACCAGTTTCACGCTGATTCGTGCCTGTGGATTTACGTTTTTCAGGTCGAAAATCAACTGGGCCAAATCTTCGATGGAATAAATGTCATGATGGGGTGGAGGGGAAATGAGCGAGATGCCCGGAATGGAGTGGCGGGTTTTGGCAATCACCTCGTCTACCTTGAATCCCGGCAGTTGTCCTCCTTCTCCCGGCTTGGCGCCTTGGGCCACCTTTATCTGGATCTCTTCGGCATGGACCAGGTATTCGGCGGTGACTCCGAAGCGTCCCGATGCTATCTGCTTGGTCTTGCTGCAAAGTGAGATACCCTGGTAAGTGCCGGTAATGCGGTCGCTGTCCTCACCTCCTTCACCCGTATTGCTGCGTGCGCCCAGTTTGTTCATGGCCAGTGCCAGCGCCTCATGTGCCTCCTTGCTGATAGCGCCGAAGGACATGGCTCCTGTCACGAAATGTTTCACGATGTTTTCTACCGGCTCCACCTTTTCAATATCAATGGGGTTTCGTTTGTGTCCGAAGAAGTCGCGCAGGAAGAGGGGGGAATCTTTTCCATCTACCATGGAGGTGAATTCCTTGAACTTCTTGTAGCTGCCCAGCCGGGTGGCCAGTTGCAGGGTGGAGATGGTTTCCGGATTCCAGGCGTGCCGTTCTCCGTCTTTGCGGAAAGAGAAAAGTCCGTTGTGCGGTAAAATGTCGCTCACTTCTTTTGCAGCGAATCCGGCATCGTGCAGGGCGATGGCGTCTCTGGCGACTTCTTCCAGACGGATGCCTCCGATGCTGGATGTCTGTGTGCCGAAATAGCTTCTCAGCAATTCCTCGCTGACCCCTACGGCTTCAAAAATCTTTGCGCCCCGATAGGAACGGATGGTAGAAATGCCCATCTTGCTCATGATCTTGAACAAGCCCTTGCGGATGGCCTTGATATAATTCTTCTCGGCCGTTTCGTAATTCATCTGCACATCGCCTTTCCTCACCAGTTCATCCAGTACGGCGAAGGCCATGTAGGGATTGATGGCACTGGCGCCATATCCCAGCAACAGGGCGGCGTGCATCACCTCGCGAATCTCGCCGCTTTCTACAATCAATGCGGTTTGCACGCGTTTCTGAACGGAGATGAGGTGATGATGGACAGCGCTAACTGCCAGTAGCGACGGGATGGCGGCATGGGTGTCGTCCACAAAACGGTCGCTCAGAATGATATAGTTCACTCCGTCGGTAACGGATTGCTCGGCTTGTTTGCACAGGTCGTTCAGGGCCTCTTGCAATCCGGTTTTTCCCTTGCTCACCTCGAATACGATAGGGAGTTTCACGGTATTGAATCCTTTATACCGGATGTTGCAGAGGATGTCCAGTTGGGTGTTGTTCAGCACGGGATGAGGCAGGCGTACCATTTTGCAATGGCTTTCGCTGGGCACCAGGATATTCATTCCCACGGCGCCGATGTACTCGGTGAGCGACATGACTAACTCTTCACGGATAGGGTCGATGGCGGGATTGGTCACTTGGGCAAACTGTTGGCGGAAATAGTTGAACAGTAACTGCGGCCTGTCCGAAAGGACGGCCAGCGGCGTGTCGTTACCCATAGAGGCGATGGGTTCGGCTCCTGTGTTGCACATCGGCATGAGGGTGCGTTCTATATCCTCGCGCGAGAATCCGAAGGTACGCAGCATACGGTCATAGCCGTCTATCCGGTTGTCTATCTTGCGTCCGCTTTTCAAGGTATCGAGCTCGATGCGGTTGGCAGACAGCCAGGCGCGATAGGGGCGTGCCGATGCCAGTTGTTCTTTTAGTTCACCGTCATAATATATTTTACCCTGTTCGGTATCAATCATCAGTATTTTTCCCGGTTGCAGACGCCCTTTCTCTTTAATCTCTCCCGGTTCGAAATCCATCACGCCTACTTCACTGGCCACTACCATCATGTCATTATTGGTAATGAGGTAACGGGCAGGGCGCAGACCGTTGCGGTCCAACATTCCTCCGGCAAACCGTCCGTCACTGAACAGCAGTGCGGCAGGCCCGTCCCAAGGTTCCATCAGGATGGAGTGATATTCGTAAAACGCTTTCAAATCTTCACTGATGGGGTTTTTGTCGTTGAACGATTCGGGTACCAGCATCGCCATGGCATGGGGCAGGCTCAGTCCCGACATCACAAAAAATTCCAGCACATTGTCCAGTGAGGCACTGTCGCTCATGCCCGGCTGGATAATGGGACGGATGTCTTTGACATCCCCCAATGCCGGAGAGGAAAGGACACTTTCGCGCGCCTCCATCCAACCCCGGTTACCGCGGATGGTATTGATTTCGCCGTTGTGCGCTAACAAACGGAACGGTTGGGCGAGGCTCCATGTAGGAAATGTGTTGGTGCTGAAACGGGAGTGTACCAATGCCAATCCACTGGTAAAATAGGGTTGCGTCAGGTCCGGGAAGTACTCGCGCACTTGCATGGACGAGAGCATACCTTTATATATAATGTTTTTTGCCGATAGCGAAACGATGTAGAAGTCCGTGTGCCGCACGCGCTTTTCTATCTTCTTGCGGATGATGTAGAGGGTGCGTTCCAGGCTGTCCGCATCTGTCACTCCGGTGATAAATACCTGTTTGATGTCCGGTTCGGTGGCCCGTGCGTCCTTGCCCAGGCAGGCGGGGTTGGTGGGCACATTGCGCAGGTGCATCAAGGTAAGTCCTTCGCGTTCTATTTCTTCAATCATAATGCTCAGGATGCCGGCTTGCTCTTTTTCGTCTTTGGGCAGAAATACGAGTCCGGTTCCGTATTTTCCTTTTTCGGGTACGGGGATGCCTTGCAGGAGGATGAATTCGTGGGGAATCTGTAGCATGATTCCGGCTCCGTCGCCGGTTTTGTTATCGGCTCCTTCCGCGCCTCGGTGGCGCATGTTTTCCAATACCTTTAATGCGGAGTCTACCAGTTCATGCGACTTGTTGCCATGAATGTTGACTACCATGCCTACGCCGCAAGCGTCATGTTCGTTGGTTGCGTCATAAAGACCTGTTTGCTCTGTTTTTACCATTATTGCTATCTTTAGTTTATAATAATGCTGGTTTGTATTTCATATTGTTCTGCAAAAGTAGGTAATTTATTTCTTTTTGATGAAGAGTTGGTGCTTTCTTTTGATAAAAAGATGCAGTCTTGCGTCTCTGTATTACAGTTTGTTGTATATATGACGTGTATATTTAATATTTGAAAGCTAGATTGTGAAAAATACTTTTAAATTGTAAGTTTGGGCATTTCTTTTATTCATATAGATTGTATTTATGACGGCATATCCCCTTTATAGTCAATCGACCGAATATAATAATGGGAATATTACATTCCCCAATCATATAACGACCTATTGACTTACAATTCAAAACTATCTACCCTTGTTTTGATGCAATTTGAAAGAAAAAATAAATGCTTCTGTTTCTATTTGTTATTAGAATGAAAATAAATAAGAAAATAGAAACAATTATATCTTATAAAATATCAAAAAGATATATATTTGCACAGAATTAAAAGCAAAAGGAAACCACAATAAATAAGTATTAATCAAAATGGCAACAACTATCAAGTTCACCAAGATGCAAGGAACCGGCAATGATTATATCTATGTAAATACCTTGTCTTCTCCGCTGCAAGATCCGATAAAAGCCGCCAGAAAATGGAGCACTTATCATACCGGTATCGGTGCGGACGGTCTGGTACTGATTGGAGCATCCGAAAAAGCGGATTTCAGTATGCGTATATTCAATGCAGACGGCTCCGAAGCCATGATGTGTGGAAACGCCTCGCGCTGCATAGGCAAATATGTATACGAGAAAGGACTGACGGATAAGGAGGTGATCACGCTGGAAACCCTTTCGGGAATCAAAATCCTGAAACTTCATACAGGCAACGGGGTGGTGAAGGATGTAACCGTAGATATGGGTACGCCTCTGCTATCGAATCCCGGACAGATAGCTACGAAAACCGGCGGAATGCTGGCAGAAACTATCTTGGCCGATGGAAAAGAATACAAAGGAACATTCGTCTGCATGGGAAATCCGCATGTTGTCATTTTCGTAGATGATATAAAAGAGGTGGATTTGCCGGCGGTTGGCCCGAAACTGGAAAATCATCCGCTTTTTCCTGAGCGGACCAATGTGGAATTTGTAGAAATATTGCCGGACCAATCCCTACGGATGAGAGTGTGGGAAAGAGGTTCGGGCATCACCCAAGCTTGCGGAACCGGAGCCTGTGCCACCGCAGTAGCTGCCGCACTGACCGGAAAATCCGGAAGAAAAACAGACATCATCATGGATGGAGGCTCACTTACCATCGAATGGGACGAAAAAACGGATCACGTATGGATGACGGGAGGAGCAGTCCGGGTGTTCGACGGAGAAAAGATAATTAGTGATTAATGGTTAAAACAACAAGAAAGTATGGCATTAGTAAACGAACATTTTTTGAAACTACCGGGAAGTTACTTATTTTCAGACATAGCTAAAAAGGTGAATACTTTCAGGATAACGCACCCTAAACAAGAGGTCATCCGCCTGGGTATCGGAGACGTTACCCGGCCACTGCCACCGGCTTGCATCGAGGCGATGCACAGGGCAGTGGATGAGATGACAAATGCCAGTACCTTCCACGGATACGGTCCCGAACAGGGATATGACTTTTTGATTGAAGCGATCATCAAACATGATTATGCTCCGAGAGGCATTCATTTTAGCCCTGCGGAAGTATTCGTAAACGATGGAGCCAAAAGCGATACAGGCAACATAGGCGATATCCTCCGCCACGACAACAGCGTGGGAGTGACAGACCCCATCTACCCGGTATATATAGACAGCAACGTAATGTGCGGCCGTGCCGGAGTATTGGAAGAAGACGGCAAATGGAGCAACGTGACCTACATGCCCTGCACCGCCGAAAACAACTTTGTTCCTGAGATACCGGACAAACGGATTGACATCGTCTACCTTTGCTACCCGAACAATCCGACGGGAACAACGCTGACCAAGTCGCAACTGAAAAAATGGGTGGACTACGCGCTTGCCAACGACACTCTGATTCTGTTCGATGCCGCTTATGAGGCGTTTATACAGGAAGAAGACGTTCCCCACTCCATTTACGAAATAAAAGGTGCCAAGAAATGTGCCATAGAGTTCCGCAGCTTCTCGAAGACAGCAGGATTCACCGGAGTCCGTTGCGGATACACCGTAGTTCCGAAAGAGCTGACAGCCGCCACCCTGACCGGTGAACGCATTCCGCTGAACCGTCTCTGGAACCGCCGTCAATGCACCAAATTTAATGGTACCAGTTACATCACCCAACGGGCTGCCGAAGCCATCTACACCCCGGCAGGCAAGCAGCAGATAAAGGAAAACATCGACTACTATATGAACAACGCCCGAACCATGAAAGAGGGTCTGGAAGCAGCCGGACTGAAAGTGTACGGCGGCGTGAATGCTCCCTACATCTGGCTGAAAGCACCGAATGGCATCGGTTCCTGGCGTTTCTTCGAACAGATGCTGTACGAAGCCAATGTAGTAGGAACACCCGGCGTAGGTTTCGGCCCCAGCGGAGAAGGCTACATCCGCCTGACCGCCTTCGGAAATCACGAGGATTGTGTGGAAGCCATGAGGCGAATCAGAAAATGGCTGGCATGAAAATGAAAAAGATAACAACTAAAATAAAACTATAGTTTCACCGGACTGATCATCCGCAATTTGTCTAAACTTAAAAGGTAAAATAGGTATGAAAATGAAAAGCGTAAAATTCAGAATGATAGCCATCGCGCTATTATCAGCAGCAATGCCTTTCACGGCAAAGGCACAGGATAAAGTGGAAGCCTCAGTCGGTGCAGATTTTGTAAGCAACTACATCTGGCGTGGAACAGACTGCGGTGGTGTAAGTATCCAGCCCAGCATGGGAGTCAGCTACAAGGGCTTGTCACTGGCAGCTTGGGGTTCGGTAGGCATTGACAAGGAAGATGCCAGGGAAATCGACCTCACACTGGGTTACAATACAGGCGGTTTCAACGTATCCGTTACAGATTACTGGTTCTCCTACCACAAAGAGGATGACGGATATACGGGAGATTATTTCAAGTATGGCGCACACAGCACGGTACACATCTTCGAAGCCACTCTGGGATATGATTTCGGTCCGCTGGCACTGAATTGGAACACTTACTTTGCCGGAGATGATTATACGAAGGAAAACGGTGACAGAGCTTATTCCACGTATGTAGGTATCAGCGCTCCCTTCAAACTCGGCGGCCTAGACTGGTCGGCAGAAGTCGGTCTTACCCCATGGGAAGGTGCGTATGCCAACAAGTTTAATGTAACCAACCTCACACTGAAAGCAGAAAAAGAAATCAAATTCACAAATTCTTTTTCGCTGCCCACCTTTGCACAAGTGACGTTCAATCCACACACGCAGGGTGCATACTTCGTATTCGGAGTTAGTTTTTAAAGAAGGATAAACGGGTATCAGGTATTTACAGATGCGCCGAATGGCAAATCGTAAATCGTAAATTGTCTAATCGTAAATATATTAAGGTATGAAAAAGATTGAAGCAATTATCCGCAAGACAAAATTCGAGGATGTAAAGGACGCATTGCTCGAAGCGGACATCGAATGGTTCTCCTACTACGACGTCCGGGGAATAGGAAAATCCCGTCAGGCACGTATCTACCGCGGTGTAATGTACGACACCAGTACCATTGAGCGTATCCTGGTCTCTATCGTAGTACGCGACAAGAATGCCGAAAAGACCGTGCAGGCCATCATCAAGTCCGCACAAACCGGAGAAATCGGCGACGGGCGTATCTTCATCATCCCCAAAGAAGACGCTATCCGCATTCGCACCGCCG
>OLSX01003190.1_pt1 | contig 13561 bp, 13 predicted proteins | sample 1673141 | NCBI WGS metagenome assembly OLSX01 (sample SAMEA3136759, study PRJEB25190) | human gut metagenome | biome: human gut; feature: human-associated habitat; material: faeces | place: Austria | collected 2013
TAGGACCTGGGACACGCCCTGACCGCTGATGCCAGCGCCATAAACGAATACGAAATCATGTTGTGCCAAGATAGACGCCCCCTAGTTAAAATCGGTTTGTATAGATAAAAAATCCCACAAGGGAAAGAAGTAAGCTCAGCATACTGAACCGAGCAACGACCTTCGTTTCCTTCCAGCCGCCCAGCTCAAAATGGTGATGGATCGGTGTCATGCGAAAGACACGTTTACCGCCCGTCAGCTTAAAGTACGTTACCTGGATGATGACGGACAGGGTTTCCAAGACATAGACGCCGCCAATGATCACAAGCAGCAGTTCCGTATGGGACCCAATGGCCGCCGCGGCAACCGCTCCGCCAAGGGCAAGGGAACCGGTATCGCCCATGAAAACCTTGGCCGGATGATGATTATAGACCAAAAAGCCAAGGCAGCTGCCTACAATGGAAAGACTGAACAAACTGATGGAACGCTCGCCGGCCAAAAAGCCAATGGCCGAATAGGCCAGCATCACAAAGACAGTTACGCTGGCAGCAAGGCCGTCAAGGCCATCTGTCAGGTTTACGGCATTGGTGGTTCCTACAAGGAGCAGCAGGATAAAAAGAGCATACCCAGCCGTGCCAAGGTTGACGGTCACATTAAGGATGGGAATCCAAAGACGGTTACTTAGTACGTCACCGGGTAAAAATAGGTAGATACCAGCAACAAGGATCTGCAGGGCCATCTTCTGTTTGGACGTAAGCCCCAAATTGCGTTTAAAGAAAATCTTGAGGCCATCGTCAATAAATCCGATGAGTCCGTACCCCACAAAAAGCCAAAGGGCAAGGTACATGGTCCGGTCATGACCGTTCCATAAAAGGTTTGCTGCAATGACGGCCAGAATCATCATGATTCCACCCATGGTGGGCGTACCGCCTTTCTTGAGATGCTCCTTCGGGCCACATTCCCTGATGCTCTGTCCAAAATGCCATTTATGCAGTTCCGGAATCAGGAATTTTCCAATGAAAACGGTCAATGCAAACGCTGTCGCAAACTGCCAAAAGAACGTGATATTCATTTCTGGAGGCCTTCCTTCCCAAAAGCAAGGTCCGCAACCGTGTCAACTTCCATGGAATGGGAACCTTTAAGGAGGATCACGTCTCCAGTCTTCACAAGGTCCTTCAAGAGGGACGCAGCTTCAATTTTATCAGATGCATAATGGGCAGAAACGCCGGCCTTTTTTGCTTCCTCATAAATAAAGCGGGCCTCTTTCCCGTAGCAAATGACTTCCTCGATTCCATAGACTGCCGTCCAGCGTCCTACTTTGCGGTGGCTTTCTTCGCTGACGCTCCCCAGTTCGAGCATATCGGCAAGGACGGCAATCTCTCTGCCATAGCCTTGGTTCTTCACCACTTCTTGAAGCGTTTCAAAAGCCACGGCCACGGAAGCGGGACTGGCGTTATAGGCATCATTGATGATGGTCTTATCGCCAAGGCGCAGGAATTCCTGCCGTTTCCCTGTCATCTTGATGTTTTGCAGGGATTCCGCAATGGCCGTATCAGGTACACCGTAAAGTTCCGCCATGGTGATGGACGCAAGAGCATTCATGACATTGTGGCGTCCCAGCATGGGCAGGGCCACCTTCTGTTTAGCGCCAGTGATCTTGCTTTCATAGGTAAAGCAGGTCACAAGGCCAATGGTCGTAATATCCCGTGCCCTTACATCACAGTCATGGTCGATGCCATAGGTCCGCACCGAGGCCCCGGTCCTCATGACAGACACGCGGGGGTCATCGGCATTGAGCACGGCCCAGTTGTCTTTCGTAAAGTCTTCCAGAATCTCACTTTTTGCCTTTGCAATGTTTTCCAAAGAGCCAAGAAGTTCCAAATGGGTTTCCCCCACATTGGTTATGATGGCGGCGTCAGGATAGGCAATCTGCTTCATCTCACGAATCTGTCCAAGACCGCGCATTCCCATTTCGACAACGGCTACTTCCGTATTGTCCTTGATGCGCAGGAGCGTCATAGGAAGGCCAATTTCGTTATTGAAGTTTGCCTGCGTCTTAACGACGTTGTAACGGGCAGCAAGAGCCGCTGCCGTCATATCCTTCGTACTCGTCTTTCCGTTCGACCCGGTAATGGCAATGACCTTGAGGTTCTTCTTGGAAAGTCGGTACGCTGAGGCAATCTCCTGATAGGCCTTAAGTGTGTCAGGCACGAGGATGCATTTTTGCGGCGCCACACCCGGATTATGATCTACGAGAGCGGCTGTAGCTCCTTTTTCAAGGGCGGCTGCCACATAATCATGACCATCAAACTTTTCACCCCGGAGTGCTACAAAGAGCGTCCCCGGCCCTATGCTTCTGGAATCAGTGGAAACATCAATAAAATCTACACTGTCAGGAAGAAGCGTCTTTGCCTGCGTTGCTTTTTTTATGAGATCGATTTTGATCATGCTCTGTTTCCCTTCCGGAAGAAGTCGCGAACAACTTCCCCATCATCAAAATGAATGGTCCGGTCCTTGAGGATCTGGTAGTTCTCATGACCTTTTCCGGCAATCATTATAACATCTTCCGGGCGTGCATGGGAGATAGCAAATTGAATTGCTTCCCGACGGTCGGAAATAGTATAGATTTCTTTATGCTGCGGATTGTCTGAAAAACCCGTCTCGATATCGCGAATGATGGTGTCCGGATCTTCACTGCGCGGGTTGTCGCTCGTAACAACAAGGATATCAGCAAGCTCCAGAGCCAGCTTTCCCATGATGGGACGCTTTTTGGCATCCCGGTCACCGCCGCAGCCGAAGACGGCCCACAATCTGCCCTTGGTGATCTGTCTTGCAGTCCTTAGGACATTGTCCAGACCGTCCGGCGTATGGGCATAGTCCACGATAACCGTAAAGGGCTGGCCTGCATCGATGAGCTGAAAGCGACCGGGCACACCGGCAAAATTGTCGAGGCCGCGGACAATATCATCATGCTTGAGGCCTTCCGCTAACGCAGCGCAGACCGCGGTCATGACGTTATAAACATTGAATTTCCCTGTAATGTGAAGCCTTAAGTCCATATTCCCTTCCGGCGTATGAAGGGACAGTTCCATATGTTTGGCCCCGACATGGAAGCGGATGGGATACACATCGTTGGTCCGTGCTTTGCCATAGGTCATAACCTTTGTCTTCACGCGGTTCATGATCAGTGGGCTGGACGCGTCATCCATGTTGAAGATGGCCGTCTTTCCCTTTTTGTGGCCTTCATGGAGATGGGTAAAGAGCAGTGCCTTGGCCTCACGGTAATTTTCCATGGTCTTGTGGAAATCAAGATGGTCCTGGGTAATGTTTGTAAGGGCCGCCGTATCATATTCGATGCCGGCGACACGATTCAGGGCCAAGGCGTGGCTTGACACTTCCATTACGACATAATCACAGCCTGCATCTGCCATGCGGCAAAGGATCCGCTGCAGATCCACCACGTCGGGCGTTGTATTGTGACTTGCTTCCACCTCATCGCCGATCATGATATTGATGGTTCCAATGAGTCCTACTTTATGGCCCGTATTAGTGAGCAAAGTTCGCAGGATATTGGTAGTTGTTGTCTTGCCGTTGGTCCCTGTAATGCCAATCATGCGCATCTTCTGAGCAGGATAATCATAAAACCACGGAGCAAGTTCCGTCATGGTTTCCTGTGTACTCTTCACACGGATCATGACAAGTCCCGGTACAGGCGGCACGTCCTTTTCCACAAGGACTGCCTCCGCCCCTAAGCTTGCTGCTTTTTCGATATAGGCATGACCATCTGTATGGACGCCAACAAGACAAATGAAGAGACTGCCCTTGCCTGCCGTCCGTGAATCAATCGTAAGGTCCGTAATGATTTTGTTTTTTGGGTCGCCTGTCACGGTACATCCCTTAATATGGGAAATCACGTCTTGAAGCGTTCTTTCCATAATAATTCCTCCTCAATGGTTACAAAATCGCTGCCACGTAAAAAGAGCAGCCAATGGTGGCTGCCTTTTTTCAGGATAAGCCCAATACAGCACGCCAAAGGAACCCTATTTTTTTGGGGGCACGTTAATATTGACGTAGATATTTTCTCTCGCTGTATTGAGGCCTAATTTTTTACTGGCAATCGAAGCAATGCGGTTGGGGCTCTTGAGCCGGCTCACATCAATCCGAAGGGTTACATTCTTGTCGATGAGCGCCGCTTCCTGCTTCTTCATCTGGATCAGGTTATAGGATTGATCCATGACAACTTTTGCAAGAAAGGTATTGGCAGCTACTAATATTAACATGATTACGATAGAAAGTACAAATTTCTTGCTAGCAGCGGAAGCCACCTTGGACCGAGTTCGGCTTTTTTTGGCAGGCTCGTAGAAAGGTACCTCGTAAAGCGGTTCCTCTTGTGCTGCCGTATTTCCATAGTTATAAGCCGTATGATAGGCAAAGGTCCCATAGACCTTGTGTTTATTTTTAAGCATGGCAATGTCCCCTACTACTGATTCATTCATCCAGCGAGTACTCTCTCCCCGCTTTTCTTACGCATCAGGAATGGTCCTTTATAAGGTAAGGATCCTATATCTTGATGGCTCCGCGGAGCCGTGCGCTCCGAGCGCGAGGATTATCCTCCAATTCCGTTTCCGACGGAATAAATTCCTTCAGTTTCTTTAGTTCTGGTTTGTGCCCGCACACACAAACGGGCAGTTCCGGCGGACAGATGCAGCCTTTGGCCATTCGTTTGAAACTTTGCTTGATGATGCGGTCTTCCAAAGAATGAAAGGTAATGACGCCAATGCGTCCCCCTTTTTTAAGGTGTTTGACAGCCGTTTCCATTGTCGAATCAAGGATCTTCAGTTCATCATTGACTTCGATCCGAATCGCCTGAAAAGTCCGTTTGGCGGGGTGAGGTCCATCTTGACGGGCCTTTTTCGGAATGGCGGCCTTGATTACTGAAACAAGATCGCTTGTTGTGCGCAGCGGCTTTTCCTTTCGTTTTTCCACAATAAACTGGGCGATACGACGGCTCCAGCGTTCTTCCCCATACTTATAGATCAGGTCTGCCAAGTCTTCTTCCTTGTATGTATTCACCACGTCAGCAGCCGTCAGTTTTCCCTCCTGGTCCATCCTCATATCAAGAGGACCATCATGCATATAGGAAAACCCCCGTTCCGGCGTATCCAGCTGATAAGAAGAAACGCCGAGGTCAAAAAAGATGCCGTCCACTTCCTGTAGATTCAGTCCCTCAAGGATGGTTCCCAGGTTTCGGAAATTGGAATGAACAATCTTGACCTTGCACGCAGCATCCTCAAGACGTTTTGAGGCAGCCATAATGGCGTCTTCATCCTGATCGATGCCAATAAGGAGACCTTCCGGGTCCAATTTTTCAGCTATAGCATGGGAATGACCAGCACCGCCCAACGTGCAATCGACGTAAATCCCTTTGGGATCGGTGACAATCCAGTCAACGCTTTCCCTTAGGAGTACACTTTTGTGTACAAAGTTCACCGTCATCCCTCTTTTCAGTCACTAAATTTCAAGATCTTCCACGATGGCGGCAACATCGCTTTCCACTTCACTGCTATAAGCTTCATACCGCTTGGTATCCCAGATTTCCGCCTTGGTCCCCGTACCGATAATGGTCGCCAAGCCCTCGATCTGGGCAAATTTGCGAAGCGTTTGCGGCAGAAGGATGCGGCCCTGTTTATCCGGTTCCACTTCCATGGAATTGCCAAAAAGGAAGCGGGAAACATCACGGGCTTTTTTCTTGGGGAGCGTCTGCTGAGCAAAGCTCTGCTGCAGACGATCCCAGGCATCCATGGGATAGACATCGATACAGCCATCGACTCCTTTGGTGATGACAAACGTCTTTCCCAATTCACTCCGGAGTTTGGCAGGAACAAAAAGACGGCCTTTGGCGTCTACACTATGTTCATATTCACCCATGAGCATGGCTGCAATTCCCACCTTTCTTTCCGAAATTCACCACTTTCCACCACTTTTCCCCATTATAAAGCACAATATCCAAAAAATCAATTCAATTAGGAGCGAAAAAGCCTGATTTTACCTAGGGTTTTCCCATGTGGGGGAAATCAAATTGGACAGCCAAAGAAGCAAAGAAACAAAAGCACAAGGTATTGTGGTTGGTATGAAAACAGGTACAATACCTTGTATGTTTGGTGGTTTCTATGAAATTTTTATATCACTTTATTTAGATATATGAAATTTTAACAAAAAGCCTCTATTTTACCCTACCTAGGTATGGAACTTGTATTCTTTCCCTTCCATCTTTTTGGGAAGTATTGCATTCTTTGTACCTCTCCGATATAATGACTAGGATAAAAGAACAAGGAGGTTATCCTACCATGGAAAAAGTCACTGCAGATTCCCCGATTATCCTCACGGTGCAGCAGCATCCGGAGATCATCGAAATCTTCATGCAATATGGCCTCGGCTGTGTCGGCTGCATGGCCGCCAACTTTGAAACCATCGGCCAGGGCGCAGCTGCCCACGGGCTGGACGTCGATGCCCTCATTGCAGACATCAACGACTGCATCGCTGCTGCTGAAGGAGACAAGGAATAAGAAAATCGAGAGGAGTGATTTCTAAATAGAAATCACTCCTCTCACATCACCGTGCGTACCGTTCAAAGCGCGGCGGTTTCCTCGTTTTCACATACTTATTTGTAATAGCTCGTCATGGATATATAACCAGGGCGGGCTATTTCTTTGTTCGTAAGGACCGAGCTCAGCATAAGCGCCGCTCTCCATGGTCCTTTTCGGCAATTTACCAGTTCATGCACTTTCCATTCTGGAATCGCGCAGTGGCGTATCATGCGGCACCTTGTTCGCACCTTCTTCCACTGTTTCCAGTCGATTGCCCAGGATTTTCCGCCGTATCCATGTGTCTACTTCCGTGAGCAGCTGTTTCATGTCTGCCAGCTTAAAATCATTGATTCATCCTTAGATGAACTGTTTCAGCCTGATGGACCTATCCTCATTCGAAGTTGGTTTGTTGCTGTCTAGAATGGCCCTCACCTTCTCCTTCATCTTTGCTGAGGATTTTGCATGCAAACGAAAACGAAGTTTTCCTTTCTGCCTGCAGAATCTACTCGGAGCAAAAATCGCTCCGATTCGATGCAGTTGCGTGTCATCATTGGCTTTAAAAAGATATATCTGATGCCAATGATGGCATGTCCCGTCGCAAGAAGGTACGTACCACAATCTCATTTCTAAGACGTCCGAAAAAATGGAGCCCTTGGACGGGCCGCTCCTAGGAATTTTTTCGGATGATGTAGGAAACCTTTTTCGCCTCCGGTCCCTATCGGTCCATCTGCGTTGCCAGCCCAAAGAATAAGCCTCAAACCGAATGCGTGTCTTGATTCGGTTTGAGGCTTTCCCTCTTTTATTCTTCTTTAGGTTTGATGCAGAATGCATCGAACCGTCCCTGTCGGGTCTTTTGCCTTACGTCGGTGCCAAGCGATTTTCTTCTACTTCCCAATCTTTTCAAACCGATATTTTTGCCTTACGTCAGGATACTTGACATGGTCCACTTCACTCATGAACATGTCGAGGGGGCGGCAGTAGATGCCGCCATCGCCATAAAGTGCTTTATAGACGCAGTACTGTTCCCGTGTTTCTGAATGGATGACGGGACAGGCAATGATTTCATAGCGTTTATTTTTAAAATGAAGCCAAGTTTCCCCAGCTTTAGGCAGTGCTCTTTCCATGGCTCTTTCCTCCTTTTTTCCATTGTAACACAGCAAATAGATGCAAAAAAAGCCCCTGCTCTCTATGAAATGGAGCAAGGGCTTCATTTTTTCTCAGGTAATCGGGGCTGGATTAAAGATACATAGGTCGTTATGGAAGCCATACTGGTCGGAATAGGGGATTTTCGTCCCGCTTGCTACATCCAGGATATAATTGAAGATTTCCGTTCCGACTTCAGGAATGGTCTTCTCTCCCGTCGCAACGCCGCCAGCCGAGATATCGATGAGGTCAAACCAGTTGTCCTTCATTTCATTGCGGCTGCAGACTTTGATGACAGGAGCGATGGCAAGGCCATAAGGGGTGCCGCGGCCCGTCATGAAGACCTGCAGCCCAATGCCGCTTGCCAGCTGGCTCGGCCCGCAGACAATATCACTTGCCGGGGTAGCGGCATAGATGAGTCCATGTTTGGTCGGTTTTTCAGCCGGCGACAGGACTTCCACAATGGGGCTTGTACCGCTTTTGGCGATGGAACCCATGGCTTTTTCCACGATATTGGCAAGGCCGCCTTTTTTATTGCCTGGCGTCGGGTTGGCATCGCGATCAACGCCGCCTTCAGCCAGATAATCATCATACCATTTCATTTCGGCAGCCAGTTTGTCCCTCACTTCCTTATTGACGCAGCGGGCGGCCAGCATATGGACACCGTCACGCACTTCCGTAACTTCGCTGAACATGACCGTGGCGCCGCCCTTAACAAGCATATCAGCAGCATACCCGGCACTGGGATTTGCCGTAAGGCCGGAGAAGGCGTCACTGCCGCCACACTGCATACCTACAACCAGTTCCGATAAAGGCAGGACTTCACGGTGCCGCTGATTGAGGCGCAGCAGTTTCCGTTCCGCCATTTCCATCAAGGCTTTCATCATGGCGTCATGCCCCTTGCAGTCCTGCAGGGTGAGACAGTTTTCAGCATTGATTTCATTCTCTTCAAGAAGCCGGTCATAGGTCAGTTTTTCGCAGCCCAGACCAACCAGCATGATTTCTCCACCAAAGTTCGGGTGACGGATAAGGTTCCTCACGGCACGAATGGGAATGACGGCAAGGGGGGCGTTGATGGCAACCCCACAGCCATAAGGATGGTTCACGGCAACAACGTCGTCAACGTGAGGGTATTTGGGCAAAAGTTCCTGTTTAATCTTCTGAACGGCTACGTTGACCACACCGGCAGCGCACTGGACAGTCGTCACAATACCGAGGATATTGCGCGTACCGGCAGGCCCGACGGTATTTTTATAACCCATCCATGTCGTGCGTGGCGGCGTGGGGAGTTCCTCCATCGGCACAATATGGGTCCCATATTCCATATGTTCTACGGAAGGACTTTGGGGCAGATTCAGCATATGTTCATTGATCCAGCTGCCGCAGGCAATGTCATCCTTGGCATAACCGAGGACAACCCCGTAGCGGATAATTTCACCCCCTTTGGGTATATCCACAAGGGCCACCTTATGGGCTTGTGGAATGGGGTCACGGGTAACAACACCGGGCATGACTTCAACGCCCGTTTCCAGGTCATGGACGGCAATGGCAACATTATCGCGGTCCTTGACACGAATGACAAGAGGAGCTGTCATAAATAAACCTCCCTTTTTCCTTGGACAGGCTGCGCGGCAGCCCGTCATCTCTCTTGACTTCATTATAATTCAAGTTGTCGGACGATTACAATCACCCAGTATCTTCTAGTTTTTTAGTACTTTACTTAATTTAATTAAGTGATTTATGATATTTTCGTGATTTTATCACGATAATATCAATGAACTGATTTTCCACGGTTCCCTTTTATTTTATGTTAACCATAATTATTTAACCGTTGACTCTCGTTTTTCTTTTTCGTTATACTGATACCTGTACAATTAAGGGAGGTTATGAGACCATGTCAGATCAAACGATCAAAACCATGACACAATCCATCATCGATGGCTATCGCCTCAAGAAAGACGATGCCTTTGTTCAGGATATGCTGACCATGCCGCTTGCAGCACTTCAAGAAGGTGCCGGCGCCCTACAGCGCCATTTTTGCGGCAACCATGTTGATTTCTGCACCATCATCAATGCTCGAAGCGGACGCTGCGGCGAAAACTGCAAATACTGCGCCCAAGCTGTCTGCCATCACACAAGCTGTGAAGAATACGATTTTCTTGACGAAAAGACCATCATGGAAACGGCCAAAATGGACCAGGACGCCGGTGCCAACCGCTTTGCCATGGTCACGAGCGGCCGCGCCCTCACGGGAAAGGATTTCGATAAAGCGCTTTCCATCTACAAGGCCATGAAAAAAGACCTGACGATTGACCTCTGCGCGTCCCATGGCATCTTAAGCGAAGACCAGCTGCGCCGCCTTTTTGCGTCCGGCGTCACAAGCTACCATCATAACATTGAAACCAGCCGCCGCTTTTTCCCTCATATCTGCACGAGCCATACCTTCGATGACCGCATCCGCACCATCAAGGCCGCCCAGCGCGCGGGTTTCTGTGTTTGCTCCGGCGGCATCATCGGCATGGGAGAAACTTGGCAGGACCGCATCGATATGGCCTTTACCCTTCAAGAGCTCGGCATCGAGTCCATCCCCATCAATGCCCTTATGGCCATTCCCGGAACAGGGATGGAAGGCCGCCCTTCCCTTCCTGCCGAAGACATCCTGCGGACCATCGCCCTCTTCCGCTTCATTAACCCGACGGCAAACATCCGTCTTGCCGCAGGCCGGAAGCTGCTTCCTGATAACGGGGAATCGGCCCTGCTTCACGGTGCATCTGCTTCCATTACGGGAAATATGCTTACCACAAGCGGTACAACCATCAAAGAAGACATGGAAATGATTGCCCGCCTTGGCCTAGTCAACCACTGATCACATCATCCAAAAACAAAAAACTCCGTCCCCGAAGGGCGGAGTTTTTTTGTTTTTGGTGAGCTTATTTTGCCATGAGCTGGGCCACTATGGCTTCCAGCTTGGCGATTTTTTCATTTTGCGCTTTCATGGCTTTATCCTGACTTGCCACAAGCGTCTGGAGGTTTGTAATGGTCTTTTGGAGATTTCCCTTTGTCACGGAGGATTCCTTGCCAAGCTTGAAGCTTGCACCCAGACCAACCATGTTTTCGCCGTTGCCAAAGGTACCGCTGATGTTTACCATACTCTTTTCATCGGGGCGATAAAAGGCACCGACAGCCAGGGCATTGGCATTGCGATAGTTCCCAAAGCCAGTGGAGAAACTCCACTTGTCGTCAGGATCAAAATCAAGGGGATGAAGGTTTGCCAAGGCCGCTGCACCGGCACCGACACGATTGATTTTCGTATCAAGGCGGCTGATGCGTCCATTCATGCCTTGCTGGACGCTCCACAGCTGGCCGCCGTTCACGGCATCCTTGGAGCCTTCATAGACATCCCCGTCGGCGATATTGGTGATCTTCGTATTGTTCATGTCGATGCCGCCCTCGTTGATGGTCGGGCCGCCGTTATTGATGGTGATGCTGCTTACGCTAAGGTCCTTGCTGAGGGCAACCTTCACATCACTGCCACTGACGCTGGTCTTGATGTTTTCGCCGTCGCCCTTGATGCCAAGCTGATTGTCCTTATTGTCCCCAAGGCTTGTCGTATTGCCGTCATCGGCCGTAAGTTTCGTTTCGATGACAGCCGCCTTGCCTGTGTCCGAAGTCGTGCCACTGTCCGTGTTGGTCGTATCCCCCGTGTTCGTCGCATCCTTATACGTCACTTCATCCGAACCAGAGTTCTCGAAGTTCGTGCTGATTGTCCAGGAGCCGTCGGTACCCTTGACAAGCTTGATGCCGTCGCCGGCAATGAGGTTTGCCGAACCGCCGGCGCTGCCTGCCACCTGTTTCAGCTGGGCCACGTTGACCGCATCCGTATCATTGATGCCGGCAGCGACATTCGTAATGCGGCGCGTATCCGTGCCACTGACACCAACAGACACAGCAGCTAGGGTCGGACGCCAAATGTAGCTTGTGTCGGTGGAGTTTGTCTTCGTCGCCGGATTATACCCGGACTGATCCAATCCCGATTCCGAGTCATTCAAAATGGATCCGGCACCCAGAGCCACGCCGCCTTCAGCCTGTACGTTCGCATTGTAGCCAAGGATGGTGGCCTTCGAAGCGGTCAGTTCCATTTCGCTTTCGGCAGAGCCGAGAATCACGGAGTTCTTAACATTTGTCAATTTCCGGTTGTCGCCTATAAGCTGGACCGTACTCGAATCACTGATTGTATTCTTGTAACCGATGGACGTCACATGATCAACATTTTTTGCCGTCACATCAAACCCATTGATCATGTTGAATTCACTTACATCGCTCTGTGTACCAGTAAGCGTGGTATTGACGCCAATCATCATCGAATGCTTTGCGTAATCTGCCGTGTTGCCGCCGCCAATGGCAAGAACCGCTCCACCAGCATCGCTATTTTTTACCGCAGTGGCAAGTTTATCCAACAGGTCGTCTGCCGAATCAGCGCCAGTATTTCCACTAAAGTTGATGTAACTATTGGAATTCGTAATCTTGTTTCCCGCCCCGTAAATGAGTGCCCCATTCGCGTTTTCTGCAATGTTGGCAACGCCGACCATCGTATTGGCAATGCCACTATAGCCGCCATTTCCCTTGGAACGGTTCTGGTTCAAGGACCCAATGAGGACGGACCCCATGTTCTGCGAACCGTAAGAAAGGCTATTAAACCCACCGCTGCCATCAAAGTCTCCGGTATTGATGGAATAGGCACCGACGATGGTCGCCATCATACCTTTGTTGTATGAGTTCGTACCGATGGTCGTCATGTCAATGATATTCGCCGATGTCTTATCAACAGTCGTTCCAGCCATAGTCATCCCCTGCATAGTATGACTGCCGATTTCCACAGAACCCGTACGGGCATAGGCATTGGTGCCGATTGCAATGCCGCCGGGAAGTCGATCTAGTGCATCCGTTCCCTCTTTGGGATCATACTTGTAACTAAAAAAACCACTACTCGTCTTTATCCAAGAATCCTTGTTAAAGCTGAATTCGTATTCCTGCTGTCCCGTTCCGTTGAGGACGTAGGCATTTCGACCGATAGCGATACTGGTTAGGGAATATCCATTGGATTTTACCTGGGCATAATCACCAATCGCTATAGAGGATTTTCCATCGGCGAACGAACTTCTGCCCAACGCCACGGTTCCCTCTGAATTAGCCGTTGAACTAGCACCCAGCGAAACACTGCCGATTCCTATGGCTCGGGACAACGCACCAAAAGCGGCAGCGTTTTCTGCCGTTGCATTTGCGCCATTTCCCACAGCCAAGGCACTTGAAGCACTTGCTTTCGCTTGGTAGCCTTCTGCTACCGAATTAACCCCAGATGCAGTGGCACCGTTTCCTTCTGCTATCGAATTAGCCCCGGACGCAGCGGCACCGTTGCCAATCGCCGTACTTCCCTTTCCCGTCGCTTTCGCAGTTTTTCCAACTGCTGTATCCGTAGCATCCGTTGCTTGTGAATTGGTTCCTTGGGCAACTCCATTTCCGGTACCGGTCGCCGTGTCAGCGGCATAAGCCGTACCAGCAAAAACCATGGCAAGCACGGCAGCGGCGAGCGTTCCCTTGGTTAAAAGGTTCTTGTGTTGTTTCATTGTCATGACTCCTCTCACTGAAAAATGGCCCTTTTGTTGGTCCCATCGGCAGAAATACAAACCGCTTCACGATTTACAGCACAAAAGACCGTATGGATGATAGTCCCTGGATTATTTGGTCCTGAAATTCCATTCATATGGCCGTGGTGATAAAAGGTAAGTATGGGTAACCCTTTTCCCCAGTGCTTCATGGTAAAGCCCTTCCCCCATCCGGAGTATGTTTTTTAT
>OLSX01003191.1_pt1 | contig 13558 bp, 10 predicted proteins | sample 1673141 | NCBI WGS metagenome assembly OLSX01 (sample SAMEA3136759, study PRJEB25190) | human gut metagenome | biome: human gut; feature: human-associated habitat; material: faeces | place: Austria | collected 2013
GACAAACAGTAGGATTGTCGGTAGCCGAGTTTACCTCCACGTCAACCACCGACCTTACATATTCTATAGTGTCCTTCACCGTGCCGTGTACTTGCGGAATACATCTGAACGAATAGGGGTCTTGCACGTATGTCTTGGGTTTCTCAATAATCTGACTGCCCTCAAGAAGCTCTCTCATACGAGCTGCCGTAACAATCTGTCCCTTGTGTGGACGCACTTGGTGTACTGCATCTGTAAAGGGAGCTGTAAGTCCGTAGTAGGCATCCAACGACATTGCGGCAATCTTGTCGGCCCAATCGCTAAGGCGTATAGACTGCAACAATGCCCATACAGCAAAGGCTCCCATATTCTGCGTACCATTGAGCAAGGCAAGACCTTCTTTTGAGGCAAGTTTTATAGGTTGCCAGTCGAACTTCTGTAGAACTTCAGCTCCAGACATAACCATGCCTTTGTGCTCTACCTCACCCAATCCTACCAAAGGTAGGCTGAGATGGGCAAGTGGAACTAAATCGCCAGAAGCGCCAAGCGACCCTTGCATATAGACTACAGGATATATCTCATTGTTGAAGAAGTCGATAAGGCGGTTGACAGTAACAAGCTGACATCCCGAGAAACCATAGCTCAACGACTGTATCTTGAGCAATAGCATAATCTTTACAATATCGTTAGGCACACGGTCGCCAGTACCACAGGCATGCGACATCATAAGGTTGATTTGTAGTTGAGCCAAATAGTCGGAGCCGATACTAACGTTGCAAAGCGAGCCAAATCCAGTAGTGACACCATATATAGGTGTGGTAGATTCGGCTATCTTGCGGTCAAGATACTCGCGGCAGTCAACGATACGCTTGTGTGCATCATCGCTTAATTCTATTTTGTATCCACCATATACTATCTCGCCAATACGCTCGATAGAGAGGTGTTCGGCTGAAATCTTGTGAATCTTCATAAACTTAGGCTTTAGGATTGTTGGTTGTAATAGGATTTTTTAGTTGGCGTATTTGTTGATGATGTCGTCGTCCACAATGTTAGGCATTGTTACCTGCAAGCCATGCGAACGCATCATCTCGCGCTCAATACTGTGTATAGAGCCTTTGTTGCGTGCCCATGCACGGCGGGCAATACCATTGTTTACATCCCAGAAAAGCATCTCTTTGATGTGGCGATCGCTGTCCTTGCTTCCGTCTATCACCATACCGAAGCCACCATTGACAACCTCGCCCCAGCCTACACCTCCGCCATTATGCAACGATACCCATGTGGCACCGCGGAAGGAGTCGCCTATAACGTTCTGTACAGCCATATCGGCACAGAATTGTGAGCCATCGTAAATGTTGCTTGTTTCGCGGAAAGGCGAGTCGGTACCTGATACATCATGATGATCGCGCCCAAGTACTACGGGACGTGAGATTTCGCCCTTGCGTATTGCCTCGTTGAATGCCAGGGCTATCTTAGAGCGTCCTTCGGCATCGGCATAAAGGATACGCGCCTGCGAACCTACAACAAGATGGTTGCGGCTTGCCTCACATATCCAGTGTATATTATCAGCCATCTGTCCCTTTATCTCGTTTGGTGCGCTCTGCATAATCTCTTGCATAACACGTGCAGCTATCTCATCGGTCTTGGCAAGGTCGGCTGGGTTGCCCGATGTGCATACCCATCTGAATGGACCGAATCCATAATCGAAGAACATCGGACCCATTATATCTTGCACGTACGACGGATATCTGAACTTGCCATCCTCATTACATATGTCGGCTCCTGCTCGTTTCGACTGCAAAAGGAAGGCGTTGCCATAGTCGAAGAAATACATGCCGTTTGCCGACAGACGGTTAATTGCAGCCACTTGTCTACGCAATGAAGCCTGTACGTGTTCGCGGAACTCATCGGGGTTATCAGCCATCATCTTCTTCGATTCCTCTAATGTAAGGTCGGCAGGATAGTATCCTCCTGCCCATGGATTGTGCAGAGAAGTTTGGTCGCTGCCTATATCCACGTGTATGCCCTCATCGGCAAGTCGCTCCCAAAGGTCAACCACATTACCCACGTATGCCATAGACACCGTACGTCTGTCGGCTACACTCTTGCGTATAGCTGGTATCAATTCGTCAAGATTGTCGTGAAGCTCGTCCACCCAACCTTGGTCGTAGCGCTTCTTTGCTGCAAGTGGGTTTATCTCTGCCACTACGCTTACCACGCCGGCTATATTGCCTGCCTTAGGCTGTGCACCCGACATACCTCCAAGGCCAGACGATACAAACAGCATTCCGTGTATGTCATGCGCCGCGCCTTTGGCTTTTATCTGCTTGCGGCAAGCATTTAGTACGGTTATGGTGGTGCCGTGTACAATGCCCTGCGGACCTATATACATATACGATCCAGCAGTCATTTGTCCGTACTGGCTTACACCAAGAGCGTTCATGCGCTCCCAATCGTCTGGCTTCGAGTAATTGGGTATAACCATGCCGTTGGTTACTACCACTCTCGGTGCATTTTGATGTGATGGGAACAGGCCAAGCGGATGTCCCGAGTACATAACAAGAGTTTGTTCGTCGGTCATCTCGCTAAGATATTTCATCACCAGGCGATATTGAGCCCAGTTTTGAAAAATAGCTCCGTTGCCTCCATATACAATGAGTTCGTGCGGATGCTGTGCTACCTCAGGGTTAAGATTGTTCTGAATCATCAGCATTATTGCAGCTGCCTGTTCGGAACGATGTGGATACTCGTCTATCGAACGGGCATACATCTCGTAACGAGGACGATAGCGGTACATGTATATACGGCCATACTTGTTGAGTTCGTCGATAAACTCGGGGGCCAAATCGGCATGTAGATGCTTGGGAAAGTAGCGTAGTGCATTGCGCAGAGCAAGCTGTCGCTCCTCGTGTGTTAGTATTTCCTTGCGTTTAGGCGCATGGTTTATGGTGTTGTCGTATGGCATTGGCTCGGGTAGAAAGTCGGGTATGCCAAGCTTAATTTCTTCTGAAAAGGTCATAGATCAAAATTTTATGGAAGTCCAATACTTATAACTTACTCTCCACTAACGCCGTAATCTCCGCCTCCTCCTTATTAGCCTTAGCTATAAGTTCGTTAGCCTCGCCTATCAATGCCTCAGCCTTAGCGCGGTCTTTCAGCGATCCTGCATTAATCTTTACGTTCATGCCGGCTCCAAGTACAGCGGCACGTGCAGCCAATGCACCTACACCCGCATCCGATACGCTGTTAGGATTGCCGGTCTCTACCATCTTACGGCAAACATCAAACACCTCGAACGAGGTCTTCATAGTATCAAGCGGCACTTCTGCAGCAAACAATGTAGCCGTTTGTATAGCTTCCGATCGGGCCGCCTTCTCTTCAGGAGTGTTCTTAGGCATGCCGAACGCAGCCATAATACGGTTGAAAGCTTCGGTGTCCTCGTCTACAAGATGCAACAAACGCTCTTGCAGAGCCATACCCTCTTCGGCTACATTGGCAAACTGTTGCCATTGCTCGTCCCAACCAGGTTTATGACTTGACAGATTGGCAACCATTGTGGCCAACGATGCACCTAATGCGCCCATATATGCCGATACAGAACCACCGCCAGGAGCCGGACTCTCGCGTGAAGTCTCCTCGGCAAATCCCTTGACAGTAAGGTCAACCAATAGATTATGCTTTTCGTCATCGGCTGCCATTACATATTCTATAATCTTCTCTTCAGGCTTAAACTCCTTAAGGTCAGATAGTCCTAACGACTTGATGGCAATGTCGAGAACGTCCTTTTTGGGTATGCCGGCAGAACGCTGCTGCTTGGCAAGGAAGTAACGTCCAGCTTCGATGAGCGTGCGTTCGGGAACAAGACCAACAATCTCGGTTCCTGTAACCCTTAAACCTCTGTTTTGAGCACAGCGACAAACTTCGTCGAAAGCCTTGTGCAGCGGAGTGACATTGATGTTGGTTATATTCATCGACACTTGCGCAATGCCATACTCGTCGATGTACCAGCCAATGGCCTTGGTACACTTCAAGGTGCCAGGCTTCATGATAGGAGTACCGTCGGCATAGAGAAGTTTTTTGCCTGTAATAGGATTACCCTCTCGCATAGGTCTGCCTTTCTCTCTCACGTCAAATGCAATGGCGTTGGCTCGACGGGTGGAGGTAGTGTTAAGGTTGAAGTTAACTGCAATAAGGAAGTCTCTTGCTCCTACAACAGTACAACCAGTGCGAGCCACTTGCTCGTCGTAAGGACGTCGTCCAAAGTCGGGAGCTTCGGCATCATTGTCAATACGCTCGGCTATACCCTCGTATTCTCCTTTTCGACAAATAGCAAGGTTTTGGCGTTCTGGGGTAAAGGCGGCAGCCTCGTAGCAATAGCAAGGTATGTTAAGCTCGTTGGCAATACGCTTGGCAAGGTTGCGCGAAATCTCAGCACACTCTTCAAGTGTAATTCCACTTACTGGTACAATAGGCAGCACATCTGTAGCGCCTATACGTGGGTGGGCACCGTGATGCTGGCGCATATCTATTAGTTGTGCGGCTTTGGCTACAGCCTTAAAGGCAGCCTCGACAACGTTGTCGGGTTCGCCTACAAAGGTAACTACGGTTCGGTTGGTGGCTTCTCCAGGGTCTACGTCAAGCAGTTTTACACCCTTGACGCTCTCAACTTCATCCGTTATCTGACGGATAATGTTCAAGTCACGGCCTTCGCTGAAGTTAGGCACACACTCTACAATCTGCTTCATTTTTGCCATAGTGTAAGGTATTTTGTTAGTAGTAAATATGTTTTGTACATAGGTATTGTCAACGCTGTGTAGTCAAAGTCTTAGAGGAAGGCAATTGTCAGTCCTGCCATAACAATGCTAACCATCGACATAAGCTTAATCAGAATATTGAGCGAAGGACCAGATGTATCTTTGAATGGATCGCCAACGGTATCGCCAACGATAGTAGCCTTATGGTTTTCGCTACCCTTGCCCTCGAAATGACCCTCTTCAATCATCTTCTTGGCATTATCCCATGCACCACCAGAGTTTGACATGAATACCGCGAGAGTGAAACCTGCTGCAAGGCCACCAGTAAGCAAACCGAGCACACCTGCTACGCCAAGCACCAAGCCTACAACGATAGGGATGACGATGGCAAGAAGCGAAGGAATAATCATTTCGCGTTGTGCGCTACGTGTGCTTATCTCTACACAGCGACCATAGTCTGGAGTAGCTTTGCCCTCGAGTATTCCCTTTATCTCGCGGAACTGTCGGCGCACCTCCTGAACCATAGATTCTGCAGCACGACCTACTGCTCCCATGGTCAAGCCACAGAACAGGAATGCTGCCATAGCTCCGAGGAATGCTCCCACCAAAACCTTAGGGTTGATGAGGTTTACCTGGAAGAAGTTGATGAAATCTATTGTTGTTGCATTCGTTGGGTCGAAGATGTTGCCTGCAGCATCCACATACTGCTTACCATTCTCTACCGCACGAATCATCGCAATCTTTATTTCCTCTATATACGAAGCCAAAAGTGCCAGAGCCGTCAAGGCTGCAGAGCCAATGGCAAAGCCTTTGCCTGTGGCAGCTGTAGTATTGCCAAGAGCATCCAGAGCGTCTGTGCGCTCACGCACTTCTTCACCCAGTCCGCTCATCTCTGCATTTCCTCCTGCATTGTCGGCAATAGGACCATAGGCATCTGTAGCAAGGGTGATGCCTAAGGTTGACAGCATACCTACGGCTGCAATACCGATACCATAAAGACCGGTGCTTATCGACTTTGCCGAAAGCGACATATCGAAACCATTAGCGCAGAGATAGCTCAACATAATGGCTACCGAAATGGTGACAACAGGAATCATTGTAGAAATCATTCCCGTGCCTATACCTTTTATAATAACGGTAGCAGGACCTGTCTGCGAAGCCTCTGCTATCTTTTGCGTTGGCTTATAGCTATGCGAGGTATAATATTCTGTGGCCTGACCAATCACCACTCCTGCTACCAAACCGCTGATTACAGAGAACGATAATCCAAGCCAATTCTCGATGCCCAACAAATATAATATAATAAATGTGGCAACGGCAATGAGTCCGGCACTTACATTGGTGCCAAGACCGAGCGAATGGAGCAACTCCTTCATCGTTGCGCCCTCCTTGGTGCGAACCAAGAAGATACCTATTAACGAAAGGAAAATGCCTATGGCTGCGATAATCATTGGTGCAATGACTGCACGTAGCTGCATGTCGCCATTCATAGCAAAGGCTGTAGCTCCTAAGGCTGCTGTCGACAATATCGAACCGCAATAGCTCTCGTATAGGTCGGCACCCATACCAGCAACGTCACCCACATTGTCGCCCACATTATCGGCAATAGTAGCAGGATTGCGTGGGTCGTCCTCTGGAATGTTAGCCTCTACCTTGCCTACAAGGTCGGCTCCAACATCGGCAGCCTTGGTGTATATACCACCACCTACACGAGCAAAGAGAGCCTGAGTAGAGGCACCCATACCAAACGTAAGCATAGTGGTGGTTATAGTGACAAGGGCTGTTGCCTCGCCATCATAAACAGCATTAAGAACAATAAACCAAATGGCAATATCAAGCAAACCAAGACCTACCACAACCAAGCCCATAACGGCACCGCTGCGGAAAGCAATCTTCAATCCCTTGTCAAGACTTGAGCGTGCTCCGTTGGCTGTACGAGCTGAAGCATAAGTGGCAGTCTTCATACCGAAGAATCCAGCCAATCCTGAGAATAAACCACCAGTAAGGAATGCGAATGGTACCCATGGGTTTTGCACCTGTAGCACATAAGCCATGAACGCAAAGATGATAGCGAGCACAATGAAGACAATGGTTACAACCTTGTATTGCTGCTTGAGGTAAGCCATGGCACCCTTGCGTACGTGTGCCGCAATTTCCTTCATTCTGTCGGTGCCTTCCTCCTCTTTCATCATCGAGCGGAAGAAGAACCATGCCATTGCCAAGGCTACAACGCTGGCAATGGGGATTAGCCAAAATACTAATGGGATGTTGTTCATAATGATGTATTAATTAGGTTTGTAATAGATTCGATAGGTCGTTGTGATGAAACGATTTTGCAAATATATGAAATAAATTAATACGATGGGGGAAAGATGAAATATTTTTATTAAATAAACTTCAGTTTTGTATCATTCTTTAATGCTGATTGTTAATAGCAGTGAGACACTGCAAGCAAGTTTTTTACTTTTCCTAGTGCTTATGGCAATAGGTAGGGATAATACCGCATAGGCATGCTGAAGCCAGAATCTATGTTTCATAAATCTGGTTTTTGAATTTTAGAAAATAGACTCCTCTGTTTCGGATGTGAATAGTTCCAAGGCTTTCATACCCATAATAGAGTTGCCCTTTTTGTTGAGTCGTGGGCTCCATACGGCTATAGAGTAGCGCGAAGGATAAAGGGCAACGATGCCACCGCCTACACCGCTTTTGCCAGGCAGACCAACAAGGAAAGCAAAGTCGCCAGCTTCGTCGTAGAAGCCACAAGTTTGCATTATGGCATTAATACGTTTTACTCTCGATATGGTAAGGTTGACACCAGCATGCGAGAAAGGCTCATTGCTCTTGGCAAAAGCCATAAATGCGTGCGACAAATCCTCACAACTCATCTCTAATGAGCATATTGTGCAGTAGAACTGCAATACGTCATTAACATCATTGTGCAAGTTGCCATGATGCTTCAGTAGATATGCAATAGAAGCATTGAGATAGCAACTGTCCAACTCCGACTGCATAACCTCTTCTGAGTAGTTGATGTCTTGATTGCCTGCTATGGTGCGTACAAATTCGAGAAAGAACTCCTTTGGGTTTTCAAGATGCGACAGCAGCACGTCGGCTGTTACCAATGCGCCTGCATTGATAAACGGATTGCGAGGTTTGCCATGCTCGTACTCCAACTGTACAAGAGAGTTGAAAGCCGACCCCGAAGGCTCCTTGCCTATGCGGGTCCATAACTCTTTGCCAAGTAGACTTAATGCTATTGCAAGCGAGAACACCTTGGCAATGCTCTGTATGGAGAACTTAACATTAGAATCGCCAAGTTGATAGGTTCTGCCGTCAAGCATACTGAGACAAATTCCGAACTGGTCGGGGTTGACATTAGCCAATGCAGGAATGTAGTCGGCCTGCTTTCCTTCTTTGGCATATATTTCAATCTCGCGTCTGATTTTCTCTAATAAAGGTTGATAATCCATTGTTTATTTTTGTTTAGTAGTTTATATTTATATAAATATGTGTGCATAATATACAAAGATAGTGATTTGCTCAATAATACACACGATTGTTGCAAATCTTTAACATGTAATAACTGACTTATAAAGTAGGAATGATGTTACGATAAATGATAATTTACTGTTGCTTGACCGTTCATTAAGAGGGGCAAGAGTTCGTCTCGCTGCTTAGTAAGTTTTAATATCTCTTGTTGGTTAGAATATATTAAATCTTGTAATTCATTAACTATATGACAAAACTGATTGATATGTTTTTCCGACATAGGAAAGTACAAATGTTTTAATGCCTCATGTGTTATCAGAGGTTGGGATGATCCTCCTTTATTTTTTGACAAGTTGTATAATTTCAATGAATAAAATAAGAAAGGTTGCCAATCATCATTTTTAGAACATATAGATATCGCATTGTCGCTCACCCAACAAGGAACTTTACTATAATGTATGCTTCCACAATTTGCACCAACACGACCAATTATTATGCAAGCTGGATAATTGCTTATCTCTACCATTTTAACTATACCATTACCACCATATGCAGGAACCAATCCTTCATTTTGTGGCATTGTTTGTCCATTACCTATGGTAAACAAATCAGTATAGTTTGATGCCATCCACTCTTTTGGTATCTCACGCTTCAGTTTCTCATTCCACACCATAGCTCCACCACTCGATTTATACGGTTTGCCCTCCTCTTTCGGGAAGTCAAACTGTACAAACCAATAGTCGTAGAGTTGCTTTGCCATTGCCTCTAAATTATCATTTATCTGCTTATTGAGTTCAATTTTACGATCTAAGTCAGCCAGCAACTTTCCAATGATATGTTGCACCTCTATTGATGGTAGCAATACTGGTATATTGCTAATCGTATCATTGGAAAGTGTGTATCGCTGACCACTACCAGAAGCATTGTTTTCGAAATACTTCTGAATGTATCGAGTGTGCATGAAGGCATTCAGATATTTTCCGTCAACAACAGCAGGATTAGGAGTAATCAACGCACAATGATAGCCAAGAAGAACATCCTCGAAATCATCGGCAATGTAAGTTGCAATACCGATATCATCTCTGGTTTCACTATCTTTTGTGATAGCGACCATACCTTTACCTATTGAACATTTGTCAATCTCCGTCTGTTTTGCAGAGGCTTCCATAAATGCCTTTGCCTTTTCCTTGGTGACTGCCCAGTTATAATAGACATCAACAAAGTTGCACAGACGTACTGGTGTTTCACCCTCTATCGTTTTCTTGTCGACACCACTAATCTCAATATTAGCGATGTCGGCAAGTTTGTATTTCTTTAATTCCATAATTTACTTATTTGTACTATCTCCAAGTTTTGCCTCCAACTCCTCAATCGTAGGCATGGTACCCTCTACCTTTTCTGGATAGAACTTTTCAAGGTCGTATTCAGATATGGCTATCGGTTGGCTACTTGACTCCAAGGCGTATTGAGCCTGTATGCGATCTTTCTCTTTGCAGATGAGCAGTCCGATAGTTGGATTGTCTCGTCCAGCTTTGCGAAGTGTATGGTTGCAAGCCACCACGTATCCCCCAAGTTGCCCCACATCTGCAAACGTAAACTTGCCTATTTTTACTTCAATCACTACATAGCACGAAAGGTTTAGGTTGTAGAACAGCAAATCGATGAAATTCTCCACTTCTCCTATTTGCAAGCGATACTCTTTGCCGACGTAGGCGAATCCAGTGCCGAGTTCAGTCAAAAAACGTGTTATGTTGTTGAGCAGTGCATCTTTGAGAATATGTTCGTTGTATGGCTTAGTGATACCAGTGAAAGCAAAGTTGTATGGATCTTTGGTCAGTTCCTGTGCCAAATCACTATCTACACATGGCAATGTTTCCTTAAAATTACTAAGAGCCTTTCCCTGTCGCTCATATAAGGACGAATCAATGAAATTGTGAAGCGCGCTCCTACTCCAACCATTTGCTACGGTTTGATGGACATAGAATAAAGCCTTTTGTGGTTCATTCAGGAATTTGTCAATCAACAAAATATGATGTCCCCAAGGAGTAGCAAATATATCCCTCTCTAATTGGTCAGCAAGTTGCTGACCAATTTCATTATTGTTGTTTCTATCTTCAATTTGTAGCAGAGTAGAATTATTCTCTAATTGGTCAGCAACTTGTTGACTAATTGAAAAATACGGCAAGTACATACAATAGAAATTCTTCATATAGAGAAGATTCTTTGGCGAGAAGCAAGTAGCACCAGGATTCTGCTCCTTTAAGTCTCGGCTCAAATTAGCAAGAAACTTGCTACCCCAACGCACTTCTGCTTTTAAGGCAACAATGTCCCTACCCAAACTCCAGTAGAATTTGAGCATCTCTGTGTTTACCTTTATAGCGGCCTTTACTTGACTCTGGCGATAACGCTTACTGAGTTCACTGACCCATTGCAAGTAGTCCTTGTCTAAAATATTTATCGGCTTGTTCATTTATCCATATAGATTATATGGCAAAGGTACCCAAAAACAAGCAGAATACAGCATCTCTAAACCTTAATTAATATATTTTCTATGTGCCATCTTCACATTAGCCTGATTCACCATAGCATAATGCAGCGTGGTATCAATCTTCACATGTCCCAACATTTTTTGCACTTGTTCTATTGGCATACCCTTGTCAATAGCCATTGTTGCTAATGTCCTACGGAATTTGTGAGGGTGAACCTTGTTGAGGTTTACTTTCTTGCCGAGTTGGCGCAAACGAACCTCCACACCGCTAATGGTCAATCGGGTATGTGGCGCACGGAGGCTAACAAACAATGCAGGATTAGCATCTGTGCGTTGCTCAAGATACTTTTTGAGATGGATTTTAGTACGGGCATTGAAATATACCTCACGCTCTTTGTTGCCCTTGCCGAACACTACACATTGCCGTTCGTGAAAGTCGATGTCCTCACGATTGATTTTCACCAGTTCACCCACACGCATACCCGTACTAAGCAGCAAATCAACCATTGCCACATCGCGTATTTCTTGGCAACTGTCACGCAACACTTCTATGTTCTCATCCGTCAGCACCTCCTTAACCAAAGCATCGGTGCGCACCTTATGTATACGGCGCACTGGGCTTTTTGTGATATAGTCTTCGTCTTCCAACCACGAGAAGAAGCTGGAGTAGATACGGCGCAAGTTGTCAATCGTAACCTTGCTAAGTCCTCTTTGCTCCTGTTGGTCAGCGAGATAACAACGAATGTCTTTGGTCTCTATATCACAAACATTCTTATTGACGGTCGATATCAATTTCTCAATGGAAGATTCATAATAGTGGATAGTCTTGACAGAACAACCCTCCACTTTCTTTGAGGATATAAAAGCCCCAAGAAGTTCAGCGTTTTCCTTGTTGCGCTGTTCTTCCTCTGCCAACTTTGGCGTAATCTCACACTCAGATAGTGCCTTTCGGGTCACATCTGTCAACATTTCCAACTGTTTTTCAGTAAGAACCACTCGCATACCGTCTAAAACGGCTTGTATAATTGTTTCTTTCATATTATATAATTTGTATTGGTCTCTATATAATATAAGGGAAGAAAGAAACGATGCCGATAAATGATAATTTAGAGGCGATGGCAAAGCAACTCTACGACTATTGGTTTGTGCAGTTTGACTTCCCGAATGAGGAGGGCAAACCGTATAAATCAAGTGGTGGAGCTATGGTGTGGAATGAGAAACTGAAGCGTGAGATTCCGCAAGGATGGGCTGATTGTAAAATCAAAGATTTTATGAGAATCTTTACAGGCAAGAAAGATGTGTCTAAAGCTGTGCCTGGAAATTATAAGTTCTTTTCTTGCGCACCAGAACCGATTTCTTCAAATGAATATATTTATGATGGATATGCCGTATTGGTTTCAGGAAATGGGAGTTATACAGGGCGAGTTGGCTTCTATAAAGGTAAATTCGATTTATATCAAAGAACGTATGCTTGTGTTTTAGATAAAGACGAACATAACATATCTTTCTTCTATTATACATTGAGATACTTATTTCAACCTATATATAGTGGTGGTAAACATGGTTCTTCTATACCATATATTGTCTTAGGGGATTTGGCTGATTTCCGTTTTGCTTTTAATGAAACGATATGTACGAAATTTGTAGATGCAGCAAAACCAATGTTTGATGAACAACTTTTGCGACAAAAAGAAATCGAAGTCCTTACTAAGCAGCGCGACGAGCTTCTACCTCTCTTAATGAACGGTCAAGCCACGATAAATTATCATTTATCCGCTTGTTGAGTTCTATTTTGCGGTCAATGTTCGAAAGTGTCTTTCCTATAGCTTTTTGGATAGGCATTTTCGGCAAATGAATATCGATGTTTAAGAAATTCTGTGGATCTATTCTCTTGTGGCTTCCCGAAGTATTTGAATTCTGACCACAAAGATAATTTGTGATTTCGTCAGAAATCAACAAATAATAGCAATATTGATAATCCACAACATCTTCATTAACAACAAGAGGCAGAAACTCTGTAGAAGCAATTTTGTTGGAATCGCTATTATTTATGCGCCAAACCCTTTTAAAGCGCACATTGAGTTTATTAAACAATATGCACTTGTTTGGTACGTCATATTTATTGCTTTGTATCTCTGCGCCATCCAATACTTCTGCAGACTTGTTTTCATCAAAAGAAGGCAGACTGTAAAGATTGTATTTTGCTCCACGTTGTGGAACAACCGATTTCGATACAAAAGTTACTATATCTTTCAGTTTCATTTTCGTTCATTTTATATTCCGTCCAATTTTGCAAGTGTGACTTGCAAAATTGGACGGTCGTACTAAGAATTATTCATTATTACCCAGAAGTCCCCTCACTTCCTTATCGAAGTCTGAGTCAATGCGTTGTGTCTTATTAAAAATATCATATTCTTCTTCCGCTTTCTTCTTGGCTTGTGCAGCCGATATTTTGCCTTTGTCAGGTAGAATCTTGTAGTCGTTGAACGTGAGGAACTTATCGACACTTGCAGCGAATTGCTCCATGTTAAAGGCATTATGTCGCTCTATCTGGTTCTCGATGTAGTCGAAATAAGAAGATACTGCACGCTCGAGTTGGCGAATCTCATTCTCTTGCAAATAGTTCTTGGCAATGCTCACGTCAGACTTCAGAATACGTCCGTCAGGTGCATACTTCCATGTGGTCAACCCCATGTTATCCTTTGTGTGGTCAGCCTTGGTATAGATAATCTCTGCCGCTGTTTGCCCTGTGATAGCATAGTGAAAGCGGTTTTGAATCATAGCGTAGAAGTCGCGCGTGGTGGGAGAGTTTTTGTCGTAGTCCGTACTGCACTCCGCGTAGATGTCC
>OLSX01003194.1_pt1 | contig 13553 bp, 10 predicted proteins | sample 1673141 | NCBI WGS metagenome assembly OLSX01 (sample SAMEA3136759, study PRJEB25190) | human gut metagenome | biome: human gut; feature: human-associated habitat; material: faeces | place: Austria | collected 2013
ATGTGGGCTATGGCATGTTCGACCACCATCAGGAGCCGCGGGAGTGCCGCCCCAACGGCGTGCCCTACGCGGCCTTCGGCCTGCTGTGGCGGGTGGTGGGCGCCCAGCTCGTGGGCGAGCACCAGGCCCGCCTGCTGGACGAAAACTTCATCCAGCCGCTTGACTTAAACGACAACACCGGCGAGCAAAACTCCCTGGCTGACGCGATCGGCAGCTTCAACCCGCTGTGGGACTCGAAGGACGACCCCGACGAGTGCTTCTGGCGCGCTGTGCCGGTGGCAAAGCAGATCCTCGAAAATGAGATCGCTGCCGCCAACGCCGTGAACCGCGCCGACGATACCGTCCGCAGAGCCTACGCCAATATGCGCGACGGCATCGTCGTACTGCCTGCCTATATGCCGTGGAAAAACGGCCTGTACAAGACCGATGCAATTTTTGTCGTCTACCCCAGCCAGCGCGGCGGGTACAGCGCCCAGTGCGTCAACGACCACCGCACCAAGCGCAGCAAGCAGCCGTTCCCGGTGGCCTGGGCCGGTAAGCCGGAGGAACAGCTGCGCCAGATCAGCGGCCTGGGCCTGAGGTTCTGCCACCCCAGCCGTTTCCTGATTACCGCCGACGACAAGGCAACGGCCATTGAGGCCTGCCGCCGCACACTGCGGGCCGCCGGAAAGAAGGTAAGCGAATGAGCGCAGAGGGATCCGAAATCTACGGACCGGCTCCCAGCACCGCCGCCGACCGCGAACCGACCCCGGCACCCGCCTGGGTCTACCTGCTGCGCTGCCCGGACGGCAGCCTGTACGGCGGCTGGACCAATGATTTGGCCCGCCGCCTGAAAGCCCACCGCAGCGGCAAGGGCGGGGCCAAGTACACCAAAAGCCATGGCCGCGACGCCGTGCGCCTGGCCTACGCCGAAAAATGCGCCGACAAAAGTGCGGCCCTGAAGCGTGAAGCAGCGCTGAAAAAACTGCCGAAGGCCGAGAAAGAGGCCCTGGCCGAAAAGTGGGCCGCCGACAACAAAATTACCCTGCGCATGGCGACGCCCGACGATGCCGCCGCCGTCTGCGCACTGTACAACTGGTACGTGCGCCACGGCGTGCAGACCTTCCAGTACACGCCGTCCACGGTGGAGAAATACCGCGAAAACATTGCGCACACGCTGCAAAACGCGCCGTTTCTCCTGGCCGAAAGCGCCGATGGCCGACTGCAGGGCTTCGCCTGCGCACACCTCTGGCACGAGCGCGAGGCCTACGCCTGGGACGTTGAGACGACGGCCTACTGTGCGCCGGACTGCATCGGCCAGGGCGTGGGCGGGCGGCTCTACCGCGCGTTGATCGCCCTGCTGAAAAAGCAGGGGTATTATAACGCCTTTGCGCTCGTAACCGGCAGCAACCGCCAGAGCAATAACTTCCACAAGGCGCTGGGCTTCACCAAAATAGGTATCGAAAAGCGCACTGGGTACAAGTTCGGCCAATGGCTGGATTTGGATTATTGGGTGCTGCCGTTACAGGACGGTGAGGGCGAACCCCAGCCGGTGAGAAAGCAGCTGACCGCAGAAGAAATTGCGGAAGCTTTAAAATAAGATGAAACAAACCGCACCTGCCCTTTTTGACGAAGGCAGGTGCGGCTCTTTTTATACAGGTGTCAAATCGCTCCGTTTTCCCGCAGCCAGGCTTCCAGCTCGGCAGCGGGGCGGTAGCCGACGGAACGGCTGACCTCCCGGCCGTCCTTAAACAGCAGCAGCGCCGGGATGGCGTCGATCTTGCGGGCCATGGCCAGCTTCAGGTTCTCGTCGGTGTTCAGCTTGCCGAATTTCACGGTGGGGTGCGCGGCGGCCACTTCCTCCAGCACAGGGCCCATCATCTTGCAGGGGCCGCACCACTCGGCCCAGAAATCCACCACGACCGGCATGGCGCTCTGCAAAACTTCGGTGTCAAAATTCTGTTCGGTGAGTTTGATAGACATAGATATATCCTTTCTTTTTATGGGGCGGGCCGTCAGGGACGCCGCCCCCTGCAATTATTGTACGGCTTCTTTTAATTTTGCAAGCATGGCATTCAGCCGTTCCTCGGTCTGCGGCCCGCCGAAATTGATCATGTTCCGCAGGGTCAGGCCGTCAAACATCTGGATCATCGCCTCGGGCGGCATCAGGCCGTCGCCGCCGCCGTTGGCCATGGCCTGGACCTGGGCGTCCAGCATCCTGCGCACGATGGGCGCGGTGCGCGGGTCCGCCAGCAGAATGCCCAGCGGCGTCGTCTCATCCACTGTCAGTGGCAGCAGCTTCGCCCCCGCATAATGCAGCGGCAGCGTGGATCGGATATCCCGGCTGGAATGCCCGATGCGCACCTCATACCGCCCGGGCGCGGCGTACCAATCGTGAATTTTTGCGCTGTATCGGCTTAGATCCCGTGGTGTCAGGGTAAACGTCACAACGCGTTCTTCCCCGGGCTGCAAGTCCACCTTCGCAAACCCGCGCAGGGCCTGGGGCACGCGGCCGCCCGGCACCGGCGTGCCGGTGGCGTCGGCCACATACAGCTGCACGACCTCCGCGCCCGGCATTGCGCCGCTGTTTTTCACGGTCACGCGCACGGTCACTTCGCCGTCGGCGGCCATCGTGTCACAGCTCAGCTCTGCATTCCGGTAGACGTACCCGGTGTAGCTCAGCCCATGGCCGAAGGGCCAGCGCACCGGCATTTTGCGGGCGTCGTACCAGCGGTAGCCTACATAGACGCCCTCGCGGTAGTCGGCGGTCACGCCGTCGCCGGGATAGTCCAGGTAGCAGGGCGTGTCCTCCAGCCGCAGGGGCCAGGTCTCCGGCAGGCGGCCGCAGGGGTTGGCGTCGCCCCACAGCAGGGCATCGGCGGCCTCGCCCACGCCTTCGCCCGCCAGGTACATACACAAAACAGACGATACATCGTCCGCCCAGGGGCATTCCACCGGGGAACCTGTGTGCAGCACGACCACGGTGTTTTTCTGCACGGCGGCCACGCGGGCAATCAGGTTGTTCTGGCAGTCGGGCAGGCGCATATGGCGGCGGTCCGCGCCCTCGCTCTCAAAGCTGTCGGGCAGGCCCGCAAAAATCACGGCCACATCGGCGGCTTCGGCGGCGGTCACGGCTCGCAAAAACTCAGCCTCGTCCCGTTGGTCGCGGTCTGCGGGGAAGCCCTCGATATAGCTGACGCTGCGGTCGTTCATGATGGCGGCGTCCATCGCGCTGATGGCCGTCGTGTTCACATGGCTGGATCCGCCGCCCTGATAGCGCGGATGGTCGGCAAACGCGCCGATGTAGGCCACCTTCTGCCCCTTGTGCAGCGGCAACGCACCCAGGTTGCGCAGCAGCACGGCGCTCTGCTTCGCCAGCTCCACGGCCAGCTTGTGGTCCGCCGCGTGATCAAACACGGCGGGCAGCTTTGCCAGATCAGCCGCGCGCAGCACAATGTTCAAAATGCGGGCCACGGCTTTGTCTAAAACGCCGATATCCAGCGTGCCGTTCTGCACAGCCTCGATGATTTTGCGGTCGTACACGCCGCCGGACCCGGGCATTTCCAGCTCCAATCCGGCTGCCACGCCCTTGACGCGGTCGTTCACCGCGCCCCAGTCGGACATGACAAAGCCGTCAAAGCCCCAATCGTCCCGCAGAATATCGGTCAGCAGCGGCTTGTTCTCGCTGGCGTAGTCGCCGTTGACGCGGTTGTAGCTGCACATCACGGTCCAGGGCCGGGCCTTTTTTACCGCCGTCTCAAAAGCGGGCAGGTAGATTTCGTGCAGCGTGCGCTCGTCCACACGGCTGTCGGCGGACAGGCGGCGCGTCTCCTGGCTGTTGGCGGCAAAATGCTTGATGGAGGTGCCGACCCCCTCACTCTGCACGCCCTGGATGAATCCGGCTGCAAGCTCGCCCGCCAGGTAGGGATCCTCGGAGTAATACTCAAAATTGCGGCCGCAGAGAGGGCTGCGCTTGATGTTCACCGCAGGCCCCAGCAGAACCTGCACGCCGCTGGCCCGGGCCTCCCGCCCGAGGGCTGCGCCCATGCGCCGGGTCAGTGCCGGGTCGAAGGATGCTGCCGCCGCGCACCCTGCGGGGAAGCACACGGCCTCGATGGCATCGTTGGGGTCGGTGCTGCCTTCTTTTTGGGTGCGCAGGCCGTGGGGGCCATCGCTGACCTTGATAGCCGGGATGCCCAGCCGCTCCACTGCCTTGGTGTGCCAGAAATCCGCGCCGGAGCACAGCCCGGCCTTTTCTTCCAGCGTCAGGGCGCTGACAAGCTCTTCGACGTTCATGGTGGTTCTCCTTTTATAGTATGGGTGGTTTCCCACATTATAACACGCCGAATGTGCAAAAATAAATAAAAAAGTGTAAAATTATAGTGCCCGTGTCACAAGTAGGAAACAACTGGGGTTTATAATGCACCCAAACGAGGGAGATTTGCCATGAACAACATACTGATTGCCGAGGATGAGCACCTGATCGCGCGGCTCATCGAGATGACACTGACCCGCGCCGGGTACACCTGCACCGTGGCCGAGGATGGCCGCACGGCGGCGGATCTGATCGAGAAAAACAACTTCGATATGGCGCTGCTGGATATTATGCTGCCCGGGCTGGACGGTTACGCCCTGCTGGAAAGCCTGCGGCCCCAGGGCGTGCCGGTCATCTTCATCACGGCGAAAAGCGCGGTGAAAGATCGGGTGCTGGGCCTGCGGCTGGGCGCGGATGATTATATCACCAAGCCCTTCGCGGCGGAAGAGCTCGTCGCCCGGATGGAATCGGTGCTGCGCCGCACCGGCCGCGGCGGGCGGGAGCTGCGGGCCTATGATGTCGTGCTGGATACGGTGGACCGGGTGGCCAGGCAGAACGGCGAGCCACTGGACCTGCGGCGGCGGGAGTTTGACCTGCTGGAACTGCTGATGCGCAACCGGGGCGCGGCGCTCTATCGTGATGTGATTTTTGAGCGCGTCTGGGGCGAACTGCCCGACACCGAGAGCCTGCGCACCGTGGACACCCATATCGCCCGCCTGCGCAAAAAGCTCGGCTGGACAGATAAACAGATTGAGACGGTGTTTAAGATCGGATATAGATTGAGGAAGGAGTGACAAAGGCCCCCTTGTCAAAGCGGACTGGGGAATTTCTGTGGCCATGCGGGAGAGTGCGCGTACCCGCGAAGCTGCAAGAATCCCTCCGACCTCGTTAACGCTCGGCCACCGCTCCCCTTCTGGCGTTTTGCGCCACCTCCCCCGACCCGGGGGAGTCTGTCTTTGACAAGGGAGGCTTTTACGACCACAAAAGGAGTACCCTATGCGCTACTACCAAAAACTTGTCTCGCTGCTGGTCCTCGTCCTCGCGGCGTCCTTCGGCGTCGGCGGGTGCGTGCTGCTGTACAGCGATTTCGCTGTGCAGCGCGGCCGCATGGCCACCGCCAACGCAGCGGCCCACGCCCAGACCTGTACCCTGCTGCAAACGGAGATCCTCGACTTGCAGCGCCGCGGCACCACCATGGATGACGCCGCCCTGACCGCCCGCGTCGAGGCCCGGGACACCCCCGCCGCCCTCTGGCGCGGGGATACCCTCATCTGTGCCACCCTGCCGGGGCTGGAAAACTTTTCCCTGGAAAACGCCGCCACCGTCACGGTCCGCACCGAGGAAAGTGTCTATGCCGTCTACGCCAGCGATTTGCAAGGCGGGCTGCGGCTGGTCACGGCCTACGACCTGACCGGCCTGTACCGCGACCGCGACGCCGCCTTAACGCGCTTTTTGCTGCTGGAAGCCGCCGTGCTGGCCGCAGCCGCCGCCGTCACCGCCCTGCTGGCCGCCCGCCTGACCCGCCCGCTGGCCGTGCTGACTGATGCCGGGCAGCAGATCGCCGCCGGGGACTACGCCCGCCGCACCGCCCTGCATACCGGCGACGAGATCGAGACATTGAGCGCGAGCTTTGACAAGATGGCCGACGCCGTGCAGGAGAAAATTGCCGACCTGGAAGCCGACGTGCAGAAGCGGGAGGACTTTGTCGGGGCGTTTACCCACGAGCTGAAAACCCCGATGACCAGCATCATCGGCTACGCGGATATCCTTGCCGCGATGCAGACCGACCCCGATGAACAGCGCGAAGCCGCGGCGGCTATCGCCCACGAGGGGCGGCGGCTGGAATCCCTGAGCCATAAGTTGCTGGCGCTGCTGGGCCTGGCCGAATGCCCGCTGACCCCCGCCGCTGTGCCGCTGGCCGTCCTGTGGCCGCGGCTGCACGCCGCCTGCCCGGGCGTGAACCTGCACACCCCCGCCGCGCCCGCGCCCACCGTGCAGGGCGACGCGGATCTGCTGTTGGATCTGCTGTGCAACCTGGTCCAGAACGCCGCCAAAGCCAGCAAACCCGGTGCGCCGGTGGTCGTGCTCTGCACAGCCGACGCCGACACCGCTACCCTGACCGTGGCCGACCGGGGCTGCGGCATCCCGCCGGACCAGCTGGCCCGCGTGACCGAGCCGTTTTACATGGTGGATAAATCCCGCGCCCGCCGCCAGGGCGGCAGCGGCCTGGGGCTGGCGCTCTGCCAGCGCATTGCCGCCGCCCACGACGGCACGCTGAAAATCGAGAGTGAACCGGGCAAGGGCACGCGGGTCAGCGTGACCCTGCCCCTGTGGAAAAAGGAGGCAGACGCATGAGCCTGTGGAGATACCCGCGCACCGCCGCCGCGCTGTGCATAGCCGCCGTGCTGGCCTGCGCCGCCGCGCCCGCCGCATTTTTGGCCGCCAGTGACGCCGCCTACTTTGGCCGCGTAGAGACGGTAGCCGACCCTTACCGGGCCCCCACCCCCACGGCGGATGACTATTACATCCTGCGCCAGCTGGCCGCCCGCGGGCAGGACACCACCGCCCGCCAGACCACCCCGCAGCAGGAACAGGATGCCGCCCCGCAGACGCCGAAGGTGTACATCGGCGCATCAGCCAGCATCGAGTCCATGACCTGGGCGGACACTGCCACCACCACCGCCGCCGAGAACGCACTTTGGCAGCTGGCGGAAAGCAGCGCAGTGCCCCGGTTCTGGGTGGAACAGACCGTGGGCGACACCGTCGATTACGGCAGCTACACCGATGCCAACGGCCAATATTACAACCTGAACAGCGCCTACTGCACCACCGACAGCCTGGGCTTTGTGACGGTGCGCAAATTTGCCCGGGAAAACGATACGCTGTTCACCCGGTACAGCATCACGATGGATGGCCGCACCGGCATAATCGTCGAGGTGTGGTTCTCTCTGCCCGCCGCCGATGCCGCCGAAACACCTCTGCCCGGCGCGGATGCCCTGCGCAGCTTTGCGGCCCAGGCCGGGCTGGAAAGCCTGGGCGACTGGGCCGCCCCCGAAAGCAGCCCCTACGACTGCGCCCTGTACAGCGCCAACGGCGGCGCACTCATCACGGCCTCGACCCACCCCTACACCTACACCGGCTATACTGCCGCCGATGGGGCGGAGCGCTGGTATTACAGTTTGGCCTTGCAGATCGCACCGCAGACGTAGATTAAAAAAGGAGGTCCCCCATGAAAAACTGCATCTCCATCATCCTGACCGCCGCAATGACCCTGACTCTCGCGGCCTGCACCGCTGCCCCCGACCCGGCACCCCTCGCCACCCCCACGCCGGAGCCAACGGCAGCGCCCGCAGCCCCCACGCCTGCCCCCGCTGCTGCCGATTTCTACACCCTGAGAAGCTACAACGGCTCCTATGATGACGGCACCGCCTACTACGAGTTCGAGCAGCGGCTCGGCTACGCGCTGCTGCTCAAGACCGACTATGCCGCGGCGGTTCAGTCCGTCTGCTGCGCCGTCCCCGGCTGCGGCCACGATACCGACGCCTGCCCGGCTTATTTCCCGGGACGGCCCGGCCGTTATACGGTGGTCGCGGCGGGGGACACCGTGTATGTCTGGCACATCTCATTTGTCTATGACGACCAGAGCTGGGACGACTACTGGGCGGAAAAACTGGCAAGCGGCGTCAGGGATAGGGAACCCTTTGATACTATGACCGATGCGGAATTTGAAGCCGAGTACCGCGGCATCTGGACCGAGCAGAGCCCGCCGCCCTGCCTTTACGCCGTTGACCCCGCCGCAGGCAAGACCCGCACCGACCTGCCGCTGACCTACCGTGACTACACGATGGATGCCTGTGACGGCAGCACGCTCTACGGTGAGGGGGTGACAATACCGTACAGAACGCAGGTGTCTCCCGGAAGAATCGGGCCAACGCCCGCCTGCCGCATCGACCTTGCCACCGGACAGGCGGAGACCTTTGTGCTGGAGCCCACCGAGCAATTACCTTGCGGGCTTTGACGGCGCACTGCTGACCTGCCGCTATGTGGCCGATGCGCCGCTGCCCACCGATGCGGAGCAGTATGCCGCCGCCATCCAGAGCGCCACGGTGGAGATCGACCGCCTTGACCCCCGCACGGGCGCGCGCACCGGCCTGACCGAGCGCCCCTACAGCGATGCCGACTATGAGAATAACGGCTGCTTTATCGGTGTGTACAACGGCAAGGCCTACTTTGAGGAGCGCGAGATCATACCGGGAAGCGGCTTCCGCCGCACGGTCCTGACGGCGATGGACGCCGAGGGCCGCGCCGAAACCGTCTGGGACCCGTGGCCGCAGGCGGAATGGGTGCTGGGTGATGACGGCGGCCGTTATATCTGGCTGTACAGAGATAACTACAATACAAGCTACGCCGCCCGCGCCCTGCTGGATACTGAAACAGGGCAGATCACGCCGGTGACGCAGGCACTGCAGACCGGCAGCGGTGCCGTCAGCCTGCGCGGCAAAGCGCACGATGGCCGCTGGCTGGTCGTCATCGGCGCAGACAGCGCCGGCAGGACCACGGCCTACGGCCTGATCGACGCCGATCAGTTCGCCGCCGGCAGCACGGACTGGCAGCCGGTGACAATGTGGCAGGGGTAACGTCGCAAAGCCACTCCGGCGTCGATCCGCTCGCCACCTCCCCTGTGAGGGGAGGCTCCCCTTCCAGGGGAACTGGCCGAGTTTACGAGGCCTGAGGGGCTTTGCAGCCTTGCCATCACAGCTCACATCAAAAAAAGGAGGTCCCCCATGAAAAAACTCATCCCCCTCATCCTCACCGCCGCCCTCACCCTTGCCGCCTGCGCATCCGCCTCGGATGAAACTCCGCTGACTACCCCAACTCCTGCCCCGGAAGCGCCTGAACCCACCTCCACCCCAGCCCCCGCGACCACCGACTTCTACCTACTGGAAAGCTACACTACGGCTTTCAACGCCGGCGATGCTTACTACGAGCTTGTCCCATATCCCGGTCATGCCCTGCTGCTGAAAACCGACTACGCCACCGCCGCCCAAACCGTCTGCTGCACCATGCCAAACTGCGCCCACGACAGTGAAGCCTGCCCGGCCTATTTCCCGGGGCGGGCGCGGCGGTACACAGTTTTTACGGCAGGAGATACCCTCTATGTCTACCACACACTGTTCTACCGCAATACCCAAACTTGGGAGAAATACTTTGACGAGTACGGCAAGCCCCAGTTAGAACACCCGGACCAGAGCTTCGAGGGCTTGACCGCCGATGAGATCACGGCGGATTTCTACGGCCGCTGGACCGAGCAGACCACCCCGCCCTGCCTGTACACCGTCCACCCGGGCGGCGGCAAGGTGCGCACCGACCTGCCCGAGGAAGTGCGCGACTACGTGATGGCCTACTGCGACGGCGCGGCGGTGTACGGCGCAGCGTGGAACGATGAGAACGGCACCACCGCCACCGGCTGCCGCATCAGCCTTGCCGACGGTGCGGTACAAACCTTCCCGCTGCTGACGCAGGAGCAGTTTTTGGATGTCTGTGGTGACGCGCTGGTGACGTCGCACATCGTTACAGATGCGCCCCTGCCCACTGACCGGGAGCAGTACCAGGCTGCCATCCAGAGTGCCGAGACGGAGTATGACCTCTATGACCCGAACGACGGTACCCGCACCCGGCTGGCTGCCTACCCTTACGACACGTCGGCTTTGCTGGGCGTGTACGGCGGCAAGGCGTATTTTGAAAAGCGTCAGCCGATACCCTACGCCGGGTATGAGCCTGTGGCCGTGGAGACACTGGACATAGCGACAGGCACGACCGAGACGATATGGACGCCCGAACAGGGGGCACAGGAGCTGCCGCTGGGCGATGCCGAAGGCCACAGCCTGCGAATGAGCGAGGGCAACGTGATTGTCGGCCAGCACACCAGCCTGCCCGTTGGTTTCCGCGCTGCCGCCGCCGATGACCGCTGGCTGGTAACGACCGGCAAGGATGAGACGACCAACCGTGAGAACTACGCCCTGGTGGAGCCGGAGCAGTTTATGGCCGGGAGCGCCGAGCAGGAAACCGTGACAATGTGGCAGGGGTAACGCCGCAAAGCCACTCCGGCGTCGCTCCGCTCGCCACCTCCCCTGTGAGGGGAGGCTCCCCGCGGGCAAAGCTCTCGCAAAAAAGGCTCCCCTTCCAGGGGAACTGGCCGAGTTTACGAGGCCTGAGGGGTTTTGCAGCCTTGACATCACAGCTCACATCAAAAAAAGGAGGTTCCCATGAAAAAACTCATCCCCATCATCCTCGCCGCCGCCCTCACCCTTGCCGCCTGTGCATCTGCCCCGGACACAGCGTCCGCCCCTCTCGCAAACTCGACCCCGGAACCGACCGCAGCAACTACCCCTGCCCCAACCACAGCCCCCTTCTACCCGGTGGCCAACTCGTACAACAATGGCGACACCTACTATGCCTTTGTCCACCGCGGCGAGGACAGTCTGCTGCTAAAAACCGACTATGCCGCAGCTACGCAAACCGTCAACTGCGCGGTTCCCGGCTGTGCCCATGACAGCGACGCCTGCCCCGCCTATTTCACAGACGACCCCGGTCGCAACTTGGTCATCACGGACGACCCGCTGCGCGTCTGCCATGTCGAGGACAGAGGCTGCCCCGTGCAAATCTACACCGTCGACCCCGCCGCGGGCAAGGCCATGCAGGAAATCAATGGGGTGGGCAACTGCGATATTGCCTACTGCGATGGCACGGCGCTGTACGGCATAGACAAGACGGTGCTGCCGAGTGAGGCAACGCCTGCCTGCCGCATCGACCTTGCCAGTGGGCAGCTTGACAGGTTTACTATGCTGCCGTCGGAACTGATGCTGGGCTGCTATGACGACGGCCTGCTGACGGTCCATTACGTGACCGACGCGCCGCTGCCCAAAAACGGCGAAGAGTATGCCGCCGCCGTCCAGAGCGCGACGCTTGAATTTGACTGTTGGGACCCGCGCACAGGCACACGCACCAAGCTGGCCGAGCGCCCCTACAACCCCACAGACGCGCGGTTCAGCGGCTATGATGGCACGGCAAACGGCAAGCTTTACTTTGTGGATTATCTCCCGCAGAACGATGGCACCGATATCAAACTGAGCCTGACTGTCGTTGACCCAGCCATGGGCACAGAGGAAAAAATGTGGGATACGTGGCCGGATGAGCACTTCGGGCTGTCCATAGGGCAAAGAATACTGCCCGTGCACGGCGACCAGAGCACGCGGTGGCTTGGGATGTGCTACTCAAACAGCGGAACAAACCGCGAAATCCCCTATTTTATGGATTTGGAAACGGGCGAGATTAAAGAGGTAACGCAAAAACGAGAGGGCCTGTCCTATGACAGAAGAGTCACCGTTTTGGCCCAAACCAACGATGGCCGCTGGCTTATCGAGACTGCGGCCGACGAGCAGCGAAGCTGTCTCGGCATGGCACTGATCACCCCGGAGCAGCTGCTGGCGGGCAGCACTGACTGGCAGGAAATAACAATGTGGCAGGGCTGATGCAATACGACCAGCCGTATGCCCTTGTATAATTATGCGCGAAAACGCTGATTTGTCCACCTGTTAAACACACAGGCCCGCCAACAGCGAACAAAATTTTGAAAAGTAAGCAAAAACTCTTGAAAAATTTCTTTTGTGGTGGTAACATGAAGGCGGTGTTTGAATTTATATAAAGGAGTGTTCTACTTATGGCAATTCAGAATGCTTACCTGCAGGGTGTATATGAGGGCCTTGCAAAGCGTAACCCTGAGCAGAAGGAGTTTTTGCAGGCGGTCGAGGAAGTCCTTGAAAGCCTGGAGCCGGTCGTTGCTGCTCATCCCGAGTATGAGAAGGCCGGCCTGATCGAGCGTCTGGTCGAGCCCGAGCGCATCATCATGTTCCGTGTGCCTTGGGTCGATGACGCTGGCAAGGTCCAGGTCAACCGCGGCTACCGTGTGCAGTTCAACTCTGCCATCGGTCCCTACAAGGGCGGCCTGCGTTTCCACCCCTCTGTCAACCTGTCTATCCTGAAGTTCCTGGGCTTTGAGCAGTGCTTCAAGAACAGCCTGACCGGCCTGCCCATGGGCGGCGGCAAGGGCGGCGCTGACTTTGACCCCCACGGCAAGTCTGATGCCGAGGTCATGCGCTTCTGCCAGAGCTTTATGACCGAGCTGTACCGTCATATCGGCCCGGATACCGATGTGCCCGCCGGTGACATCGGCGTCGGCGGCCGCGAGGTCGGCTATCTGTTCGGCCAGTACAAGCGCCTGACCAACAGCTTCCAGGGCGGTATGCTCACCGGCAAGGGCCTGACCTTCGGCGGTTCTCTGGCCCGTACCGAGGCTACCGGCTACGGCCTGTGCTACTTCACCAAGGAGATGCTGGCTGACGCCGGCAAGAGCTTTGAGGGCCAGCGCGTTGTGATCTCCGGCTCCGGCAATGTGGCCACCTACGCCAACCAGAAGGCCACCCAGCTGGGCGGCAAGGTCATCGCCATGTCCGACTCCAACGGCTACATCGTCGACGAGAAAGGCATTGACTACAAGGTCATCAAGGAGATCAAAGAGGTCAAGCGCGCCCGCATCAAGACCTACCTGGAGTATGTCCCGACTGCTAAGTACGTCGAGGGCAGCCAGGGTATCTGGACGGTTCCCTGCGATATCGCCCTGCCCTGCGCCACCCAGAACGAGCTGCGCCTGGACGGTGCCAAGGCTCTGGTTGCCAACGGCTGCTACTGCGTAGCCGAGGGTGCCAATATGCCTTCCACCCCCGAGGCCATCGCTTACCTGCAGCAGAACGGCATCCTGTTTGCCCCGGCTAAGGCATCCAACGCTGGCGGCGTTGCTACCTCCGGCCTGGAGATGAGCCAGAACAGCCTGCGCCTGTCCTGGACTTTCGAGGAAGTGGATGAGCGCCTGCACAACATCATGGTCAACATCTACAAGACTGCCGCCACCACCGCCGAGAAGTACGGCATGAAGGGCAACTTGGTTGCCGGTGCCAACATCGCCGGCTTTGAGAAGATCGCCTCCGCCATGATGAGCCAGGGCATTGTCTGATTGGATTTGAGCAGTCAGCCATAAAAAGGCACAAACTTTTTTCGTAAAACCTATTGACACACACGCCGTGCTGTGGTATTATAATCAGGCACCGCAAAACAGCGTGTGTGTCATATATCGCGGAGTAGAGCAGATGGTAGCTCGTCGGGCTCATAACCCGGAGGTCGCAGGTTCAAGTCCTGTCTCCGC
>OLSX01003223.1_pt1 | contig 13483 bp, 9 predicted proteins | sample 1673141 | NCBI WGS metagenome assembly OLSX01 (sample SAMEA3136759, study PRJEB25190) | human gut metagenome | biome: human gut; feature: human-associated habitat; material: faeces | place: Austria | collected 2013
ATGTGAAGGTCGGAATCTCAACGCTCATAACATTCTTCTCATCAACTATAAGTCCAACTTCCTGCTTCGGAGCCATCAATGCAGTATTCAGTGCTGCCTCTGACATTCCGGCCCGGGCAATAACAAAATTACGGTTCGCAGAGAGAATTCCTTCTTCTACACGAAGTCTCACTTCCATATTTTCTCGGACAAGATCCAGATACTGGCGCATCAGCTCATCACGCTTATCTTTCAAAAGCTTGTGACCACGAATGGCTGTAATCCGCTTTTTCTTCAAACGGGTTAGTTCCATACGGGTTGGATTCACTTGTTTCGCAGCCAATACCGCCACCTCCTCTTTCTATCTTCGATCACTCTGTCTGTTCTTACTCTTTGTCGTAATATTCATCCAGATATTTATCGTCAATTCGTTTGAGTTCGGTACGCGGCAGCATGCGAAGCAGCTTCCAGCCGATATTCAATGTTTCCTCAATGCTTCGATCTGTCTGATATCCCTGAGATACATATTCTTTCTCAAATGCATCTGCGAAACGTGCATATTTCAGGTCAATTTCTGTCAGTGCAGCCTCTCCCAGGATAACCATCAGCTCTTTTGCATCTTCCGGTGTATCGTTTACGCCGTGAACCAGGCTGTACTCAAAAGTGATCCTTCTGCCTGTTTTGTCGAAGTAGTTTCTGCAGGCATCCAGAACCTCATCCATGGAATATTTATTGGCGATCGGCATCAGTTCCTGACGTTTCTCATCATTAGGCGCATGAAGAGAAAGCGCCAGCGTGATCTGCAGTTTCTCTTCTGCCAGATCATACATTTTCGGAACAATGCCACAGGTAGAAACCGTTACATTCCTCTGACTGATGCCAAGTCCGTTTTCGTCGGTAAGTATCCGGATAAAACGGACAAGATTATCATAATTGTCCATCGGCTCACCGGTTCCCATCACTACCACGTTTGCCACCCGTTCTCCGGTATCTGCCTGTATCCGGTAGATCTGGTCCAGCATCTCGGAAGGTTTCAGGCATCTGGTCAGGCCTCCGATGGTAGAAGCACAGAACCGGCAGCCCATACGGCACCCTACCTGTGAGGAAATACATACAGAGTTTCCGTGATGATATCTCATAAGAACACTCTCGATCACATTTCCGTCTTCCAACTGGAACAGGTATTTCCTGGTTCCGTCGATTTTTGAAATCCTCACATCTGCCTGGCTGAGTGCTGTGATCGGATAAACCGACAGTTTCTCGCGGAGGCTTTTGGAAAGATTTGTCATTTCATCCCAGGAGGTAACCAGCTGCTGATGAAGCCATGCATAGATCTGCTTTGCGCGGAAAGGCTTTTCGCCAATCTCTGTCATCAGATTTTTCAGTTCCTCCATTGTCATGGATTTTATATCTGTCATTTTTATTATTTCCTTCTGAATCTGGCAATAAAGAATCCGTCTGTCTTATGTATCCCCGGCAGAAGCTGCAGATACCCGAGTTTTGTGGATTTGCAGTGAAGTTCTTCCGGAATATACGGGTCCAGACTTTCCAGTCGAAACGGATAGTTCTTTAAAAACCATAATACATTTTCTTCGTTTTCCTCACGGGCAATGGTACAGGTGCTGAAGATCAGTGTTCCATCCGGCTTCACATATTTCGCCGCCTTATCCAGGATCATTCTCTGGAGCATTACAATTTCTTCCTGTTTCTGTGGTGTTGCCCGATATTTGATCTCCGGCTTCTTACCGATAACTCCATATCCGGAGCAGGGTACATCTGCGATAACGATATCCGCTGCCTGCTCGGAATCCGGATCATATACGGTCGCATCCTGAACCTTCGCATCTACATTGATCACACCGGTTCTGTGGATATTCTCCTTGATAAGGTCTGCCTTATACTGGCTTACATCCCTTGCATCCACATTTCCATAATCACCCATTTTATCGGCAGCATGAATACTTTTTCCACCCGGCGCCGCACACATATCGATAATGTAATCGCCCTTTTTCGGACTGGCTGCCTCTGCCACCAGCATGGAGCTGATATCCTGCACAAGGATCTTTCCCTGGAGGAATGCATCCAGTGTCAGGATATGATTGTAATCCGAAATCTTCAGGGCATACGGAAGGTATGGTGCCTGCTGTACTGTCACTCCCTGTGCTTTCAGGCTTGTAACAATCTCCTTAAGAGAAGCCTTATGCGTCCGGCACCGCACAGTGATCGGTCTTTCTGTCAGAAAATCTTCCAGGATCTTCTCGGTTGTCTTCACACCGTAGGCAGCTTTCCATTTTTCTACAAGATATTCCGGCATGGAATATTTCACAGAGAGATAACGTACCTCGTCTTCCTCTCTGGATGGAAGTTCCAGTTTTCCTATTTCCCTGGCAATCGTGCGAAGTACACCGTTAACAAAAGGTTTCAGATTATAAAAGCCTTTTCTCTGTGCCAGCTTTACAGCCTCATTGCACACAGCACTGTCCGGAACACTGTCCATAAATTTCAGCTGATATACCGCACTTCTTAAAATCTCACGGATCTGTGGTTTCATCTTATTTACAGGAACCTTGGAAAAAGAATCGATCACATAATCAATGTAGATCCTGTATTCCAGGGTTCCCTCACATACTCTCGTTATAAAACTACGTTCCTGTTTTGGAAGGAACTGATATTTGGAAAGGGCATTGCGGATCGCAATGTGGCTGTGCTCGCCTTCCTCCTCAATCTCCAGCAGGATCTCAAGAATCAGTTCTCTTGTATTTACTCCGCTGTTAATCACGATCTCTACCTCCTGCAAGGATAATCAGTCTCAGAAGCTGTAAAATCGATGCTGCCAGAGCTGCCACATAAGTAAGCGCTGCCGCTGTCAGTACTTTTCTTGCTCCTTTTTTTTCATCTGTACCCAAAATCCCGGTACTTTCCAGCATTTTCAGCGCTCTGGAAGACGCATTGACCTCAACCGGCAAAGTTACCAGCTGAAAAAGTACTGCCAGTGAAAACAGAACAATTCCCAAAGTCACCAGAGGACGGATGGAAAAGATCAGTCCCGCAATAAACAGCGGCCAGGAAAGCTGTGAGCCGATATTGGCTGCCGGTACAATGGCAGATCGGATGTTCAGAGGCGCATAATTGATGGCATCCTGGATCGCATGTCCGCATTCATGGGCTGCCACGCCTACTGCTGCCAGTGAATTTCTTCCATAAATATCCTCAGAAAGGGAAACTGTTTTTGTTCTTGGATCATAGTGATCGGTCAGGCTTCCCCTGATCGGAACCACCTGCACATCCGTGATACCTGCTGCCCTTAAGATCCTCTGTGCAGCTTCCGCGCCAGTGATCCCGGAATGATTCCGAATCTTTTTATAAACAGCAAACGTACTGTGCAGTTTCGCGGATGCAACCAGAGAAAGCAGCATTCCGATCACAAGCAGCAGAACCGTGGGGTCCATCCCCCAGCCATAATAACCATATCCGTACATCGCTTATCACTCCCTGGAATCTTTAAACATGTCTCCTGGTTTCAACTGATAGCCCCGCAGAAAAGCATCTACTTCCATCCGTTTCTTGCCTTCCAGCTGTACTTCATGAAGTACCAGCACATTCTGTCCGCAGGCTACCTGAATTCCTTCTTTATCTGCGGCAAGTACAGTTCCCGGTACTTTCCCGGCCTGCGTTTTCAGTACGGAAGCCTTCCAGACCTTCAGCGTTTTTCCATTGATAAAGGTAAAAGCACTCGGCCACGGGTTGAGGCCTCTTACCAGCCGCTCCAGTTCTTCTGCACTTTTTCCAAAATCCAGAAGTCCCATTTTTTTGGAGATCATGGCTGCATATGGTGTCGGGCTTTCTTCCGGCTGTTTTTCACGGGTGGCAGTTCCGTCAAAGATAGACGGCAGTGTCTGTACCAGAAGCTCTGCTCCTGCCACAGCAAGCTTGTCAAACAGGCTTCCTCCTGTCTCATCCTCTGAAAGTGGCACTACGATCCTGGAAATCATATCACCGGTATCCAGGCCGGTTCCCATCTGCATGATAGTAACGCCGGATTCTTTTTCTCCGTCGATCACAGCCTGTTGGATCGGCGCTGCTCCACGGTACTTCGGAAGAAGGGATGCATGGATATTGATACATCCGAATTTCGGCATATCAAGGATACTCTTTGGAATGATCTGTCCAAATGCCGCTACAACGATAATATCCGGTGCAAGACTTTTAAGCTTCTCCACAAACTCCGGATCTCTTACTTTTACCGGCTGCAGTACCGGAATCTCATGTTTCAGTGCTTCTTCTTTTACAGGGGTAGGCATCATGGTCTTACCTCTGCCCTTAGGTTTGTCCGGCTGTGTGATCACTGCCTCGACCTCATATCCGTTCTCTACCAGCGCCGCAAGTGGTGCCACCGCAAAGTCCGGAGTTCCCATATAAACAATTTTCATATTATCCCGCCTTTAGTCTTCTTCATCATAAGTTACCTTGTGAAGTTCTCCCTCCACAAGCTCTGTATACATTTTTCCATCAAGATGATCGATCTCGTGGCAGAACGCTCTTGCGAGAAGTCCCTCTCCCTCATAGATCTGCTCTTCCATATTTACATCAAGAGCTTTTACTTTCACATAGTTCGGACGTGTTACCTGTCCTGCCATTCCAGGAACACTTAAGCATCCCTCATCACCGGTCTGCTCACCGCTGGTCTCAAGGATCTCCGGATTGATCAGGACAATCGGGCCTTCCCCTACATCAATTACAACAATACGTTTCAGGATTCCCACCTGTGGTGCCGCAAGGCCTACGCCCATTGCATCATACATGGTATCCAGCATATCTGTAATCAGTTCTCCGATCCTTGGTGTCATTTTGTCCACTGTGCGGGATTTTTTTGTCAGTACAGAATCACCCTGTACACGAATTGTTCTAAGTGCCATTTTTTCTTCTCCTTTAACTCATCTGCAGCGATTTCCTTTCTTTATGAAATCGTTACATCATATCATATTGTATATATATCTTCCGGAATCCGGAATTTATCTCTATATATTTCTCCAGCTTTTCTCTGACTGCCGTGAGAAAACGTATATCTGTGTGCTTCAGATGGAGCACCTGGCGGTAAACATCTTTTACTTTTCCTACCGATGCAGACGCAGGGCCGATCATGTGAAGCTCCTCTTTCGGACTTACCCTGCGGATAAAAACTTCTATATAATACATGGCTTTTTTGAGAAGTTCCTCATCCTGGCAGGCGCCAAAAACTGTCATCATATGAGCTGCCGGCGGATAATCCAGAAGCATCCGGTACATCATCTCTTCTTTATAAAATTTCTCATAGTCCTGAATGGCTGCTGCCTGAATACTGTAGTGCTCCGGCTGATACGTCTGTATCACCGCATGCCCCGCCTTATTTCCTCTGCCGGAACGCCCAACCGCCTGGGTAAGGAGCTGAAATGTCCGTTCCCCGCAGTGATAATCATCCATGTTCAGTGAAAGATCTGCAGCGATCACACCTACCAGCGTCACATCCGGGAAATCATGTCCTTTAACGATCATCTGCGTTCCCACCAGAATGTCCGCCTCATGTCTGGCAAAAGCTGCCAGGATCTTCTCATAACTGTCTTTTGTCCTTGTGGTATCAAAATCCATTCGAAGGACACGGGCTTCGGGAAATTCTTTTTCCAGGACTTTCTCGATCTGCTGGGTTCCGGCTTTAAATCCACCGATATGCGGAGAACCACAGGAAGGACAGGATTCTGGTTTCGCAATTTCATATCCGCAGTAATGGCAGACCAGACGGTTGCCATTATGTTCACTTAAAGACACATCACAATGCGGACATTTCATCACGTGCCCACATGCCCTGCAGGAAACAAAACCTGCATAACCCCGCCGGTTCAGAAACAGCATAACCTGTTCCCTGTTCTTAAGTGCATGATCCATCTGCTGTTTCAATTCCATACTCAGCACGGAACGGTTACCTTTTTTTAATTCTTCCCGCAAATCAACAATTGATACCTGGGGAAGCGGCCGTTCTTCATAACGGGCGTTTAATCGTACCAGAAGATATTCTCCGTCACAGGCATGACTGTAAGCCTCCAGTGACGGTGTTGCAGATCCCAGAACAATACGGGCATGTTCCATGCCTGCTCTCTGAATGGCTGTTTCCCTGGCATGATACCTTGGTGTATTTTCACTTTTATAGGTGGGTTCATGTTCTTCATCGATAACGATCAGTCCCAGATTGGAAAACGGGGTGAACAGCGCAGATCTGGGTCCCACCATCACCTGCACCTCGCCACGTTTCGCTCTTTTGAACTGGTCATAACGTTCTCCCTGGGAAAGTCTGGAATTCAGGACAGAAACTTTATCTCCAAACATGGCATAAAAACGCCGGACTGTCTGATAGGTAAGTGCAATTTCCGGAATCAGCACAATGGCCTGTTTTCCCTCTTCCAGTACTTCCTGGATCAGCCTCATGTAAACCTGCGTCTTTCCGCTTCCGGTCACTCCAAAAAGAAGTGCAGGTCTCGGTTCCGGTTTCTGCCATTCCTGAAAAATCTCTGCAACGGCTTCCTGCTGTTCCTGATTCAGAGAAAGTTCCCCGTCCTCTTTTACCAGTCCACTGTTTTTCGGAATGCGGTACATTTCCTGGCTTTCAATCTTTATAAGGCCCTTTTTTTCAAAAAAATCCAGGACAGAAATACTGGCTCCAAGCTCTTTTGACGCATAGGTATAATCCAGACTTCCTGCCTCCAGAATTGCCCTCAGAAATCTTTCACGAGCTTTAAAGCGACTGCCTTCCAGTTCTTCCAGAAGCTTCTGTGCACGCGCTTTCTCCCCGGTAAAAAAGATCAGCTTTTTTTCTTTGGCTCTTACTTTATCTTTTACAGGAAGTACTGTTTTCAGTGCCTGGATCATGGTAGAACCATACGTTTCTTTCATCCATGCCGCAAGTGCGATCAGTCTGGATTCCGTTGTTTCACTGTCCGTGGACACTCCCTGGATTTCCTTCGTCTTCGAGGCATCATATTTGGCTTCTGTAGAAGTTCCGATCACATAACCCTTTCGGAGTGTATTTCCCTTCCCGAACGGTACAGTAACCACAACGCCTGGTTTTATGGCCGGTTCCAGTTCTTCCGGAATGCGGTACTGAAAATCCCGGTCAACTTTCTCATGAGAAATGTCAATGATCACATCTGCATAGACCATCCGATTACGCTTTCCGATCTTCTTCCAGAATTTCCCGGATCAGAACTCTCTCATCCATCGGATATTTCTTACCCTTGATCTCCTGGTAATCCTCATGTCCTTTTCCTGCGAGGACAATGATATCTCCCGGTTCTCCATGATGGATCGCATAGGCAATAGCCTCCTTACGGTCAGGGATCTCTACATATTTACCATCGGTTTTCGCCATTCCGATCTTGATATCATCGATGATGGCCTGAGGATCTTCATCACGTGGATTATCAGAAGTGATGATCGTGAGATCTGCCATCTTGCCGGAAACCTCACCCATCTCATAGCGGCGGAGCTTGGAGCGGTTTCCCCCACATCCAAACAGGCATACCAGTCTGTGCGGGTTATATTCCTTCAATGTTCCAAGAAGGCTCTCAAGCGCCATGGCATTGTGCGCATAATCGATCATCAGCGTAAATTCGTCGGATACCTTGATCATCTCAATACGACCTTTCACCTTGGCTACTTTCAGCGCTTTGATGATATTCTCTTCAGATACTTTGAAATGACGGCAGATGGCGATGGCTGTCAGGGAATTGTAAATACTGAATTTGCCAGGAATATCGATCTCCACCGGAAAATCAAGAAGTCCCTTTACATGGTAGGAAATTCCAAGATATCCTTTTCTTCCCACCAGTTTCGCATCTTCTGCACGGAGATCCGCTTTTTCAGAAAATCCGTATGTCTCAAGCTCACAGGTATGGCCATCGATAATACGTTCAAAATGTTCATCATCACGGTTTACGATACCAACCTTACATTGTTTCAGAAGCATGGATTTACAGTGAAGATAATCATCGAAATCTTTATGTTCATTCGGTCCGATATGATCTGGCTCAATATTTGTGAAAATTCCAAAATCAAAGACAAATCCCTGGGTTCTGTGGAGCATCAGTCCCTGTGAAGAAACCTCCATAACTACCGCGTCGCAGCCCGCTTCAACCATATCATGGAAATATTTCTGAACCATATACGATTCCGGTGTTGTATTGGCTGCCGGGATATGTTTCTCTCCAATAATGGCTTCGATCGTTCCGATCAGGCCAACCTTATATCCTGCATTTTCAAGGATAGACTTCACCATGTAAGTGGTGGTTGTCTTACCCTTGGTTCCCGTGATTCCGATCGTTTTCAGTTTCTTCGCCGGATGTCCGAACCATGCTGCGGAAATAAACGCCATGGCATAACGGGTATCTTCCACCTGGATCACAGTTACATCTGCCGGAGCTTCCACCGGTTCTTCTACGATGAGAGTTTTTGCACCTTTTGCCACAACATCCGGCACGAATTTATGGCCGTCCACAACTGCGCCTCTGATGCAGATAAAAAGACTTCCCTCTTCTACTTTACGGGAATCATACACAACAGAAGAAACTTCCTGGTCTGTATTTCCCTGAAGGCATTTGTATTCAAGATGTTCTAATAAGGATAAAAGTTTCATTTTTTCTCCTCCATTTTCCCTTTTTCCGGCTGCCAGATGACAGTCAGGATACGGGAAGGCATACTGTTCTTATTTTGTGTACATACCATATAGAATAGCACACCTGCCCCCTGTTTTCAACGTTTCTTTACGCCAGGACACTCCCTGTAAAAAGCCCGTTTATTATTGTTTTCACCAGAACACGCAATGTCATTTTCCGCCATAGATCCGGGCATATTTTCTTCGCAGCCAGAGAACTCCCATCCCCGTCACCCCAGCACTCACTGCCAGCAGTACAAACAGCGACGGCTCCGTATTGTCGCCCGTCTGTGGATGAGAAGATGCTGCCCTTGCCATTTCTTCCTGTCCGGAAGAAGGATCTCCTCCTGTCTTTTCCTCAGGGCTTTCTTCTGGTGTTGGTGTCTCGTTTCCTTCTACTGTGATCTCGGCGGATGCCTCCATCTGTTTCTCACCGGTTTCCTGGCTTGTGACGGTTACCTTGTTAAAAAGCTTCTGATTTACCGTTTTTTCCGGGATCTTCACCTCTGCCTGAAGGGATACTGCTTCCCCTGGCACTATTTTTTCGATCAGAGCTTTGGTTTTCGTACTGTTTAATGTAATCCCTTCCTGTTCCACAAAACGAGCCTCAATCCCCTCTGCCTGAAAACGTTCTGTCCCCACAACAGAATGAAGTGTTTTTTCCCCGGTATTGATGATGCAGATCTGATAAGTGACTGTTTCTCCTGGCATTGCAGTTTCTCTGTCCGCTGTTTTCTTTACAGAAAAATCTGCTTTCAGCGGCTGCAGCGGACTGACCATCTGCGCATTCCGAAAAATCATCTCCTCCGGCCGTCCCTTTACTTTCGCACCTGCTTCTACTTTATGTTCCAGATCTTTTTCCTGTTCATTTAAAAGCGGTGCCAGAATATAAAAACTCCGCTCCTCGCCGGCTTTCAGCTCTGCCACCTCTGCATCTGCACCTTCTCCGTCAAGTCCCTCAGCCTCCTCCCACTGCTGTGTGATCTTCGGGCAGGAAAAGTTGCTGGTCATTTGTATATCGATCAGATCCACATCGCCGGTATTAGCAAGGTCCACACGGTAGCGGATGGTCTTCCCTGCTTTCATTTCTTCCGTCTCTGAAGTCAGAGAAAGTGTCATATCTGCTTGTTCTGTGTCTGCATCCGCAGAAGGCGAAATTTCCTCCGGTTCTTCTTCCGGCATTTCCTCAGGTCCTTCCGCGTCTTCCGTATCTTCGGACATATCTTTCTCCATATCCATATCTTCCTCTTCAACACCTTCCAAAGGCAGTGCAGCACTTTCTACATTTTCTCCTCCGGTCTCCGTTCTCTCCTGTGTGCTCTCACTCTCTTCCTCCGGCGCTTCATTCTCTTTGCATACTGTTTCCCCGGATGCCAGCTCCTCCATGTGCTCATATCCATCCTCCTTTTCCCGGTCATCTGACAATTCCTGTCCCGACTGAAGTTCAGAATCCGCAGCCATTCCCGGTTGAACACTTCCAAACAGCACAGTTCCGGCCACTGCAGCCGCAACTGTGATCTGCTTTATCTGTTTCCATATTCTGTTTTTCATTTCAATTCTCCATTTCTGCCTGTTATGGCATTATCTTTTACACATTCACTTTTAACAGAAGCTTACTTTTCCACAGACAAAGGCATCCCTCCCCGGCAAAACGGTGCATAACCGTCAGAAAAACAATATTTATCAATAAAAAAAGGATTTCTGCATCGAACTGATGCGTGAATACATTCCGCAGAGCGCGGAAATTAGACTCTTTCAATGTAGCACATTCCTCAAATGGGCGCAACCAGATATAAAAATTATAAAGTTTGTTTAAACTTTCTTTATAAATTTTCGATTTCTTTTAGATTGCCGACATAATTTAAACATATTTCCTCTATATAATAGGTCTTGGATAGATGAAAAACCACTCTCTATCTCCCCCCTCAAAAAATAGTAGGAAATGAACCGCCTGACCGAATCAGGCGGTTTTTCCTTGTCTGAAAATTCACGGCCTGACAACTATCTGTAAACCATATTCATCTAAAATTCTATTGCATTTCCAACATAGGTCTTTTATAATAAAATATAATACTCGTTACTATTGAACAGTAACCAATTTTAAAGAGAAATGAGGTATTTCCTATGAGCGAAAAAACCGTAGTAGTTGCATTAGGCCACCGAGCACTTGGTACCACACTTCCTGAGCAGAAAACAGCCGCCCGACTTGCAGCCAAGGCAATCGCAGACCTGGTTGAAGAGGGAACCCGCGTGGTAATCTCCCACAGCAACGGTCCGCAGGTAGGGATGATCCACACCGCAATGAATGAATTCGGCAAGGCACATCCTGATTATACATTTGCACCAATGTCCGTATGTTCTGCCATGAGCCAGGGTTATATCGGCTATGACCTTCAGAACGCCATTCGTGCGGAACTTATTTCCAGAGGAATCTATAAACCTGTCAGCACCATTCTCACACAGGTTGTCATTGATCCATATGATGAAGCATTTTCCGAACCGGAGAAGATCATCGGTCGTGTCCTGAATGCAGAAGAAGCAGAAGCCGAGGAAGAAAAAGGAAACTTCGTCACAAAAGTAGGGGAAGGACAGTACAGAAGAATCCTTGCAGCACCGAAGCCACAGAAGATCGTGGAGATCGAGACCGTGAAGGTTCTTTCCCAGGCAGAGCAGATCGTTATCGCAGCAGGCGGTGGCGGAATCCCGGTTCTTGAGCAGGGTACCCAGCTGAACGGTGCCAGCGCCATCATCGAGAAGGACCGTGCAGCAGGACTTCTTGCAGAGGAACTGAACGCAGATACCCTGATGATCCTTACAAGTGTTGAGAAGGTAAGCCTTAACCACAACACCGATCAGGAATCTTATCTGGATACCATCTCCACAGAAGATGCGAAGAAATACATTGCAGACGATCAGTTCGCTGCAGGCTCCATGCTTCCGAAGATAGAAGCAGGTGTTTCCTTCGTTGAAAAAGGCACCGGACGCCGTACCATCATCACCGATATGGCTCACGCCAAAGACGGATACTGTGAGAAAACAGGAACCATCATTAAATAATTATCTATAAACACAGAATATAAAGTGAAATATAAATATCCACTTTGCCATGACAATATCCCGCAGAGAACTGCTGATCCTGCCAGCAGCTCTGCGGGATATTTTTTATACCGGAAAACTGGCGCAAAAAAACACAGATACAGCGCATAATGCCATATCTGTGTATTTTTATAATCTATGTCTTAATCTGTATCCGTTCAGACAGGCATCAAACATCCATACTTTACTGCCTGGCTCCGCATCAGAGAACGGTTCCTCTGCCAATCTGTCCGGCCATTTTACATGGATTTTCGCTCAGCGATCTCCGCCATCTTCGCCTCATTCAGACGGGTATCTCCATGAACACGGCTGTAGGAAAGATATCCGTTCATACGGTCGATCTTCGTCAGGTTTCTGGAACCGCAGACCGGACACACATCCATCTCCAGCTCCTCGTGACCACAATCATCACAGTATGCGAGAGAAAGGTTCACGCCCTCATAATACCCCAGATCCATGGCTCTGCGGATCAATGTACGGATGGCTTCTTTATTGTAGCCGATCGGATAACGTACATACTGGATCTTACCGCCATTGCAAAGCTCCCAGAAACGACCCTCCAGATCCTGTTTCTCGATCGGGGTTACATCCTCGGTTACATGGCAGTGGAAACTGTTGCTCACATATGGTCTGTCAGAAACACCCTCAATGATTCCGTACATCTTACGGAACTGTTCTACCTGAAGGCCGCAGAGACTCTCTGCCGGTGTTCCGTAGATTGCGTAAAGATAGCCATCTTCCTTCTTGTACTGATTTACCTTGTCATTGATATATTTCAGGACTTCCAGGGCAAACGCACCATCCTCTGCAATGGATTTTCCATTGTAAAGCTCCTGCAGCTCATTAAGTGCTGTAATACCAAAGGAAGCTGTCATCGGTTTCAGGATCTTGCCGATTTTTTCATTCGGTTTCAGATGTCCGCCGTAGAAACCACCCTCACAGTACGCAAGAGGATTGGTAGACGCACGCATCTGTCCCAGATACTCATACGTACGGATATGCAGATTACGGATCATTTCCAGATAGAAATCCAGAACTTCATAGAAATCTCTGCTCTCCGCCCTGGCCTTGGCAAGGATCATCGGAAGATGAAGGCTTACCGCACCGATGTTAAAACGGCCCACAAAAACAGGCGTATCATTCTCATCTGCCGGTTCCATGCCGCCACGCTCATACCACGGACTTAAAAAAGCACGGCATCCCATCGGGCTGATGACTTTTTTGTATTTCTTGTACATGCTGGAAATATAGCCTGCTCCGGACATGGACAGCCAGTCCGGATACATGGTCTTGGAGGAGCACTCCACACCAGCCTCAAAAATATCCTCACAGCACTTTCCAGGACCGTGGATCTCTTTGTCATAGAGGAATACGATCTTCGGAAACAGTACCGGTTTCTTATGTCCGGCTTTTCCCTGGCCTCCCTGATGAACTTCAAGGAGAGAAACCGTACACATCTTCTCAAACTGCTCAGTTCCAAGACCAAGTGTTACTGTAACAAACGGATAATCGCCTCTGGAAGAACCAACCGTATTCAGCTTATACTCAATTCCCTGCCATCCCTGGTCATAATCCCTGCGGACTTTGTCAAGGGCATACTCGATCGCACGTTCCTCGCGGCCGCTCCAGCTCTCATCGGAGTATTTCAGAAATTCGGAAATATATTTATCATAGCTCTTCTTCGCATACGGTGCCAGGATCTTATCAACTTCCGGAACGGTAAAACCACCG
>OLSX01003224.1_pt1 | contig 13482 bp, 10 predicted proteins | sample 1673141 | NCBI WGS metagenome assembly OLSX01 (sample SAMEA3136759, study PRJEB25190) | human gut metagenome | biome: human gut; feature: human-associated habitat; material: faeces | place: Austria | collected 2013
CTTGGGTTTCCCGCGCACACCCTTCCTTACCGTCGCGGAGAATTTACCACTTTATTGACAGTCTAAATTTTACAGAAGAGACGATTGGTTTATGGTTGCAATTCCAACGGCGGTTGCTTATAATGCTGATTGTAGCGATAAGACCCGCTGATTATGGAGGAAGCGCGTATGGCAGTAAAACTGGAATTGTACCGGGTGTTCAAGGAGGTCGCGGAGACCGGCAACATCTCGGCGGCGGCAAAGAATTTGTATATTTCCCAATCGGCGGTGAGCCAATCTATTAAACAGCTGGAAACGGCCCTACAGGCCCGGCTGTTTGCCCGCTCCCCCCGGGGCGTGACGCTGACGGGAGAGGGCCAGATGCTCTATCAGTATGTCCGCAACGCCTTGGGTCTGCTGGCTACCGGCGAGGACAAGCTTTCTCAGGCCCAGCAGTTGCTGTTGGGTACCCTGACCATCGGCGCCAGTGACACGGTGACGGGGCAGTTCTTGACGCCGTATCTGGACGAATTTCACCACCAGCACCCCGGCATCCGGCTGAAGATCGTCTCCGGCCGCAGCGCCAAGGTGGTGAGCATGCTTCGCTCCGGGGCGGTGGACATCGCCTTTGCCTCCTCTCCCAAGGACAGCACGCTGGAGACCTGGCCCTGCTTTACCACCCATTCCGTGTTCGTGGCGGGGAAGAATTACCACTGCGATTTCGACAAGATCTACACCCGGCAGGAGATGGCGGAATTCCCCCTGATCCTGCTGGAGCGGAAGGCCAGCTCCCGTGTTTTTCTGGAACAGGAGTTTTTGAAGGCCGGCGTTACCCTGACCCCGGAGATCGAGCTGTCCTCCCGGCAGCTTTTGGTGACGCTGGCGGGGATCGGTCTGGGCGTGGCTGGCGTGACGCTGGAATTCGTCCGGAAGGACCTGGAAAGCGGCGACATCCGTCTGCTGAAAACGGACTTCACGATCCCGGAGCGCAGCGTGGATATGTGTACCTTGAAGGAAGTGCCCCCCACGGCCGCGGCTACCGCATTTATGGAAATGGTGCGGAGGGGCATGTGAGGCATGGAGACCTTTCTCTTTCTGTTTGAAATGCTGGGCACCATCGCCTTCGCCGCCTCCGGCGCGGTGCTGGGGGTCCGGAAGGGTCTGGACGTGTTCGGCGTCTGTATCCTTGGCCTGACCACCGCCTGCGGCGGCGGTATGGTGCGGGATGTGCTGCTGGGCAACACGCCCCCGGCGGCGTTTCAGAATCCGACGGCCTCTGCGGTGGCGGTAGTTACCTCGCTGATCATGTTCCTCTCCGGCGTGCGGCACCTGCTGATGGGCAACCAGCGGCGGTATGATCTATTTATGCTGCTAATGGACAGCGCGGGCCTGGGCATCTTCACGGTCATGGGCGTCCGCGTGGTATGGAACTGCGTGGAAGCGCCGTCCCTGTACCTGCTGGTGTTCGTCGGCGTACTCACCGGCGTGGGCGGCGGGCTGCTGCGGGATGTGATGGCCGGAGATATGCCCTATATTTTTGTGAAGCATATTTACGCCTGCGCCTCTCTCGTCGGCGCGGTGATTTGCGGGGTGCTGCGCCAGCCGGCGGGGGAGATGACGGCCATGCTGGCCGGCGCGGCGGCGGTGTTTGCCATCCGGTGTCTGTCGGCCCACTACCGGTGGAATCTGCCCCATCCCAACGCCTGAAAAAACGGCGGAACTTTCCGGATATGGCGCGAATTTCCTGTGAAAATCGACAGGATGCGCCCCTTGACAATCCAAAAGAGCCGTGCTATCATAATTCCATTCTGAAAAAAGGCTTGGAAAAGGACGCTGTCCGGGAAGAACTTCAGAGAGACGCTGTCATGGGCTGAAAGCAGCGTCAGTCAGAACCGGAACAGTCACCGCCTTGGAGCTGCCCGCCGATATGTAGGCCGGGACGGGACCTCCCGTTACAGAGGACACGAGCGGCACAATGCGCAAAAGGACTTTCGCTGGCGGGAAGGAAGAATGTGTGCAAGAAACCCAGGAAGGGTGTCTTGCATGATTTCAATTAGAAGACTCCGAAGGAGTTTTTTACCCTGCTTGCACAGCGAAACAAATTTTGTTTTACTGTGCAAGCAGGGTGGAACCGTGGAGCTTTACGCCTCACCCCTGACCAAAACAGGGGTGAGGCGTTTTTTGTTTTGCCCCAAGGGCGGAAAGACCGCCGCAGGAAAGGAGACATTACTATGTCTGAGGAAATCAAGGAATTCAGCTTTGAAAATGAGGAATACCGCCAGACCTACTGGCACACCTGCTCTCACATCATGGCGCAGGCCGTCAAGCGCCTGTGGCCCGAGGTGAAGCTGGCCATCGGCCCCTCTATCAAGGAGGGCTGGTATTACGATATGGATGCACCCTTTGCCTTTACCCCGGAGCACATGACCGAGATCGAGGCCGAGATGCGGAAGATCTGCAAGGAGAAGCTGAAGCTGGAGCGCTTCGAGCTGCCCCGCGAGGAAGCCATTAAGTTCATGGAGGAGAAGGGCGAGCCTTATAAGGTGGAACTGATCCAGGATCTGCCGGAGGATGCTCCCATCTCCTTCTACAAGCAGGGCGAGTTCACCGACCTGTGCGCCGGTCCCCATCTGGACTCCACCGGCCGGGTAAAGGGCAACGCCATCAAGCTGCTGGCCTGCAACGCCGCCTACTGGCGGGGCGACTCCAACCGGGAGACCCTCCAGCGGATCTACGGCATCGCCTTCCCCAAGAAGGAGGAGCTGGACGCTTATCTGGAGCGCATCGAGGAGGCCAAGCGCCGGGATCACCGGAAGCTGGGCAAGGAACTGGGCCTGTTTGCTTTCCGGGATGAGGCCCCCGGCTTCCCCTTCTACCTGCCCAAGGGCATGGTGCTGAAGAACACCCTGATCGACTACTGGCGTCAGGTCCACAAGAAGTGGAACTATGTGGAGATCTCCACTCCTCAGATCATGAAGCGGACTCTGTGGGAGACCTCCGGCCACTGGGATCACTACAAGGATAATATGTATACCACCGTCATTGACGGCGAGGACTTTGCCATCAAGCCCATGAACTGCCCCGGCAGTATTCTGGTCTATGAGCTGGAGCCCCACTCCTACCGTGACCTGCCCCTGCGGTACGGTGAGCTGGGCCTGGTCCACCGCCATGAACTCTCCGGCGCGCTTCATGGTATGTTCCGTGTCCGCTGCTTCACCCAGGACGACGCGCACATCCTGCTGGCTAAGGACCAGATCAAGGACGAGGTCATCCGCATCGCCCGCCTGTTCGACGAGGTCTACTCCTTGTTCGGCCTGCCCTACAAGATCGAGCTGTCTACCATGCCCGAGGACCACATCGGCACCCGGGAGGACTGGGAGAAGGCGGAGAACGCTCTGGCCGACGCCATTACCTCCATCGGCAAGGAGTATGTGGTGAACCCCGGCGACGGCGCGTTCTACGGCCCCAAGCTGGACTTCCACATTCAGGACTCTCTGGGCCGTACCTGGCAGTGCGGCACCATTCAGCTGGACTATCAGCTGCCCGGCCGCTTTGATCTGGAGTATACCACCAGCGACGGCGGCAAGGACGTGCCCGTGATGATCCACCGTGTTGTGTTCGGCTCCATCGAGCGGTTCATCGGCATCATCACCGAGCACTTTGCCGGCGCCTTCCCCGCATGGCTGGCTCCTGTTCAGGTGAAGATCCTGCCTGTCACCGACCGTGCGCTGGATTATGCCAAGGATCTGTCTGACGCATTGGACGGTCAGGGCTTCCGCGTGGAGGTGGATGACCGCAACGAGAAGATCGGCAAGAAGATCCGTGAGGCCACTCTGGAGAAGGTGCCCTATATGATCGTTGTGGGTGACCGGGATATGGAAAACAAGACGGTCTCCGTCCGTACCCGCGCCGGCGAGGATCTGGGCGCTATGAGCCTGGAGGACTTCACCGCCAAGCTGAAGGAAGTTGTAGACTCCAAGGTGCTTCAGTAAGTTGCTCTTAGTTAAACTGCACAAAACACGCCCCGCTGGTTTTCCTGGCGGGGCGTGTTTTTGCAAGACGGACATTTGTTTTGCAGGACATTTGTGGGAAAACGCAGAGAATAGCGTGAAAATGCAAGACGAATACTTGAACATTGCAAAAAATCACCAAAAAGAGAAAATGACCCTTGCAAAATGAATGATATACATGTATACTATGCACATGCTTACGGAAACACCCTTGAAAAAAGCACCGGGCGTTTCCACCTAATTCAACTGTGAAAGAGGGATTTGGAATGAAAAAAGTGTTTTCTCTGATTCTGGCTCTGGGCCTCATCGCTTCTCTGACTGCCTGCGGCGGCGGTAACGCCTCCGGCAATGAGACTGGCGACAGCGCTCCCGCTGCTTCTACCGCGAAGCTGCGCTTCGTCACCGGCGGCGAGTCCGGCACCTACTATGCCTTCGGCTCCGTCATCGCCCAGCACGCCACCAACAATACCAATGTGTCTGTCACCGGTCTGGTTGGCAACGGCTCCAAGTCCAACGTGGAAGAGCTGGCAGATGGCAACGCAGAGCTGGCCTTCTGCCAGTCCGACGTGATGGCCTATGCCTATAACGGCACCAACCTCTTTGAGAGCCCCATCGACTGCTTCTCCACCGTGGCCGCCCTGTACATGGAGGATGTGCAGATCGTCACCACCGATCCCAGCATCAAGACCGTGGCTGACCTGGCCGGCAAGAACGTGTCTGTCGGCGCTGCCGGTTCCGGCGTGTACTTCAATGCTGTGGACATCCTGAGCGCTTATGGCCTGGGCGATCTGGACGCTGACGGCAAGTTCACCAAGATCAACGCCACCTATCAGAGCTTCGGCGACAGCGCTGACTCCCTGAAGGACGGCAAGATCGACGCCGCCTTCATCGTGGCCGGCGCCCCCACCACCGCTATCATGGATCTGTCCACTACCAAGGCTGCTTATCTGGTGTCTCTGGATGACGCCCATATCGACGAGCTGCTGGCCGCCTCTCCTTACTACACCAAGCACGTCATCCCCGCCGGTACCTACAACGGTCAGGACGAGGATGTGACCACCGTGGCTGTGGGCGCTGTGATCCTGGCCCGTGACGATGTTTCCGAGGACGCGATCTACGCCTTGACCGCCGACATCTTCGATAACGCCCCTGATCTGATCAGCAGCCACGCCAAGTACGGCGAGCTGTCCACCGAGTTTGGCGCTTCCATCACCTCTGTGCCCTATCATCCCGGCGCTGCCAAGTACTTCGCCGAGAAGGGCTTCGATGTGGCAACCAAGTAAAGATCTGAACGGGATCTTTACAGCATCACCGCCATTTCCATACCTATAAGTATGTCATTCAGGCTGCGGCGGAGAAATCCGCCGCAGCCGTGAGCGGTTCTAAAGCGAAGCACAGCTCTCCGGAACGGAAGAACAGAGCGCTTGCTGCGGACCAATTTACAAGAATTTACCCCGATCCCCGGTTGAGAAGGACAGAGATCCGCTGCCCCTGTCAACTGCGGATGTGAGAAAACGATCAAGGAGGAGACCATATGGGCCTGTTCAAGAAAAAAGACCCCATTGTTGAAGTGGAAAAGGCACTCGACCACGAGGTGCACGAGATGGAGCATGATATCCAGGCGGACGTGGATGCGGTCATGAAAAAGTATGACCGGGAATCCAACACCCGTATCTGGGAGGGGGCTCCGAAAATCGCCCTGCGGGTGCTGATGTCGGCCTTCTCAATCTATTGTATCCTGATGACCCTGTTCAGCAAGGCACTTCCGGAGCGGCGGCTGTCCCTGTTTCTGGGCTTTATCATCATTATCGGCTATCTGGTGTATCCCGCCAGAAAAGGTGCTGCCCGGGTGAACCATGTGCCCTGGTATGACTGGATCCTGATGGTTCTGGGCGCTGGCAGCTTCTTCTATTTTGCCATCAACGCTTTCTCCATCATTCAGTTGGCCACCAAGCTTCAGCCCATCCACATCATCGTCGGTGCCATCGGTATTGTGGTACTGATCGAGCTGTGCCGCCGGTGCGTGGGCCTGCCCATTCTGGTGGTGCTGGGCCTGCTGCTGATCTACACGTTCTATAACCAGCTCAGCTGGGACCCCAGCTTTTACAAGGCGCTGAAGAACATCGTCTATAAGCTGTTCTACACCACCAGCGGCGTCATCGGTACGCCGGTGAGCGTCTGCTACACCTACATCGTGCTGTTCATCATCTTTGGCGCATTTCTGGAGCGCACCGGTATCGCCAACTTCTTCATCAGCTTCGCCAACCGTCTGGCGGGCTGGTCTTCCGGCGGCCCCGCCAAGGTGGCGGTCATTTCCTCCGCCCTGTGCGGCATGGTGTCCGGCTCCTCCGTGGGCAACACCGTGACCACCGGCTCCGTCACCATCCCCATGATGAAGAAAACTGGCTACAAGCCGGAGTTCGCCGGCGCGGTGGAGGCTGCCGCCTCTACCGGTGGTCAGATCATGCCCCCCATCATGGGCGCAGCGGCGTTCCTGATGGCAGAGTACATGAATATCCCCTATGCGAAGGTAGCTGTAAAGGCCATCCTTCCCGCCGTGCTGTACTTCACCGGCATTTTCATCGCCGTCCATCTGGAAGCCAAGAAGCTGGGACTGAAGGGTATGCCCAAGTCCGAGATGGTCTCCTGGGGCGAGCTTGCCAAGCGTGCCTATCTCATCATACCTCTGGCCCTGCTGATCTTCCTGGTTTCCTCCGGCAGCCGTACCATGCAGTTCTCCGCGGCGGTGTCCATTCTGGCCGCCATCGTGGTGGGCTTCCTGAACAAGGAGGAGCGGCTGACCTTCGGTAAAATCGTGGAGGCACTGGAGGCCGGTGCCAAGGGCGCCATCACCGTGGCTGTGGCCTGTGCCATGGCTGGTATGATCGCCGGCTGCATCACCGTCACCGGTCTTGCTTCCATCCTTATCAATGCCATCGTGCAGATGGCAGGCGACGCTACCATGATCGGCCTGCTGCTGACGATGATCTGCTGCATCATTCTGGGTATGGGCGTGCCTACCACCGCCAACTACTGCATCATGGCTTCCACCTGCGCCCCCATTCTGGTGCAGATGGGCTTCCCTCTGGTGGCGGCTCACTTCTTCGTGTTCTACTTCGGCATCGTAGCGGACATTACGCCTCCGGTGGCTCTGGCTGCCTATGCCGGCGCCGCCATTGCCAAGGCCAACCCTATGAAAACCGGCATCAACGCCACCAAGCTGGCCATCGCAGCCTTTATCGTGCCATACATTTTTGCCTACAGCCCCGCTATGCTGTTTGACAACGTGAGCAGTGCATTTGAAGTGGTGCAGATCGTAGTCAGCGCCCTCATCGGTCTGTTTGGTGTGGCTGCGGCTTTGAACGGCTTCGTCTATAAGAAGATCCCCATGCTGTTCCGTCTGGCGATGGCTGCCGGCGGTCTGTGCATGATGATCCCCGGCACCGCATCGGATGTGGTTGGCCTCGTGATGGTCGGCGGCATCGTGCTGATCCAGCGCATGAGCGTCCGGCGGCTGGCTGCCTGATCTCCTGAAAACAACAAAAGTGACCGCACTGCCCACGATCCCGGGCGGTGCGGTCTGCTGTTATCAAAAAGTTTTTGCAAAAAAGGAAACCTTTTCGCAGTTGAATCCGTCTATTACAAATGAAAGCGGTTTTGATGGAATTTGTTACTGTTTTGTTGTTGATTTACCCTATTGGCTATATTAACATCAGTGAGCGAAGGTGAATATGCCTGTCGGCAGCCCTGTTTGGGCGCTGACAGCACTGGATCGGAAACAAGCGGGCCTCAGCCCGGAGAATCGTAAAAGGAGAATATGTCATGGCAGAGATCATGGAAGAGAAAAAGGAGCTGACCCCGGCGGAGACAGCCGCTCCGGCGTCACCGGAGACCCCGGCGAAAAAGCCGGAAAAAAGCACGGCAGACAAGAAAAAGCGGCGGCGTACGATCCGGCGGATCGTTGCGCTGGTGGTCGTGGCCGCCCTGATCGCAGGCGGCGTGAAATTCTTCAAAAAGAAGGACGGCAGCAGCGAGGTAGGCATGGCGACGGTGTCCTACGGCGCTATCAGCTCCGAGGTGGACGGCAGCGGTCTGGTAAAGGCCAAGACCAGCGAAACTATCAGCCTGACCACTGCGGGCACGGTGATGGATGTATTCGTGGAGGAGGGACAGAAAGTGGAGCAGGGGGACCCCCTGTTTACCATTGATTCCCCCAATGCTGCCACGGAGGTCCAGAAGGCCCGCGATGTGGTTGAGGGCTATCAGAAGCAGATCAATACGCTGCAAAAGGACATTGCGGGGCTGAATCTTTCTCCGTCCTACGCCGGAAAACTGATGGATGTTGTGACACTGAACCCCGGCGACGAGATTAGCAAGGGCACCAAGGTCGCCGTCCTCGCGGACGATACCCGGATGCGTCTGGAGCAGTATTACAGCTACGCCTACGCCGGGGAGATGAAGGCGGGGCAGAAGGTGCAGGTCTCCATCCCTGCGCTGATGACCACCGTGGAGGGCACCGTGGAGGCAGTCCACATGGTCAGCCGCATCACGCCGGAGGGTTCTAAGCTGTTTTCCGCCGAGATCGTGATCCCCAACGAGGGTGTGCTGGCCAAGGATATGGTGGCTACTGCCACTACGATTGTGAACGGCGATACCGTGTATCCCTACGAAGCCGCTAAACTGCAATATTACCGGGTGGGAGATTTGAACTCCACCGTCAGCGGCACGGTGATCTCCAGTAATCTGGTGGACTATCTCGCCGTAACGCCCGGTCAGGTTCTGGTGCGGATCGACGGCGAGGACAGCGAGACGGAGATCTTCACCGCACAGCAGAATCTGGAAGAGGCCCAGAAGAAGCTGGAGGCCGCCCAGAAGAATCTGGACAACTGCAATGCGGTGGCTCCCATTTCCGGTCAGGTTATCGGTCTGTCCGTGACGCCGGGGCAGGAACTTCAGGCAAACAGTACCCTTGTGACCGTTTCCGACACCTCCACCGTGACCGTCAGCGCCACCGTGGACGAGCGGAACATCAGCTATATCAAGACCGGCATGTCCGTGAACCTGGACCAGTGGGGCACCAGCGCCTTCGGCACGGTGGAGACGGTGAGCCTTTCCAGCACTGTGAATAACGGCGTGGCCTCCTATCCCATCACCATCTCCGCGGACAACACGGACGGCAACCTGCAAGTCAACAGCTATGTGAACTATCAGATCCAGGCCAGCCAGAACGACAACTGCCTGATGGTGCCCATCCAGGCGGTGCGTACTGTGGGGCTGGAGGATGGTTCTTCCGCCACCGTGGTCTATGTGCAGGCAGACAGCCGGCCGGACAACGCGCTGGAGCTGCCCTATCAGGACGAGGAGATCCCCAGCGGCTTCTATCCCGTTCAGGTGGAGATCGGTATTCAGGATACATATAACGTGGAGATCAAGTCCGGCGTAAATGACGGCGACACCGTCTTTACCCAGATGATAACCGATCAGGCGTGGGGTTAAGCCATGGCGAAACTGATCGAACTGCGGGACGTCTATAAGATCTACGGCGAGGGCCTTGAGAGCGAGGTCCGGGCCCTGGACGGCGTTTCGCTGGATATTGAAAAGGGCGAGTTCGTGGCGGTGGTGGGCCAGTCCGGCTCCGGCAAGTCCACCATGATGAACGTGCTGGGCTGTCTGGACATCCCCACCCGGGGCACTTACCGTCTGGACGGCGTGGATGTCCGGGAGCTTTCCGACAAGGAGCTCTCCCGCATCCGCAACAAGCAGATCGGGTTCATTTTCCAGCAGTACAACCTGATCCAGAACCTGACGGTGCTGGAAAACGTGGAGCTGCCGCTGATCTATCAGGGCATCGATCCCATTGACCGGCGGGAGCTGGCGATACAGGCGCTGACCCGCGTGGGTCTCGCCGACCGGGCGCAGCATAAGCCTACCCAGATGTCCGGCGGCCAGCAGCAGCGTGTGGCCATCGCCCGGGCCATCTCCACCCATCCGCCCATCATCATGGCGGATGAGCCTACCGGCGCGCTGGATTCCCGGACGGGCCACGAGGTGCTGGGCTTCCTCCAGCAGTTGAACAAGGAGGGCAGCACCGTCATTCTCATCACCCATGACAACGGGATCGCCGCCACGGCCCGGCGCATTGTGCGGATCGCGGACGGAAAGATCATCGAGGATCACCCACAGGAGGTGGATTGGTATTGAACATCGGGCAGGCATTTAAGATGGCCTGGCGGTCCATCTGCGGGAAAAAAGGCCGCAGCGCCTTGACCATTCTCTCTATTTTCATCGGTATTGCCGCCGTTATGACCATCGTCTCCACCATGGAGGGTATGAAGGCCAAAACCATGGAGCAGTTTGCCGCCATGGGCGCCAACCGCATTGAAGTGAGCGTTTATGCCTATATGTATGATGAGGGCGGCAATCCTATCAGCAAGGACTATTTTGCCGGATTGTACCGCTTTTGCTCCGGACTGAAGGAGTCCATTATTGGCATTACCCCCAAGGGCTCATCCAACGCCACGGTGGTATACGGTACGAAAAACAGCTCCACAATGGAGTGGAAATATGACCAGCAATACAACGTGGTCAGCGGTCCCCCGCAGATCTACTACGGCTCCGACCAATACAGCGCCTGCAACAACCTGGCAATCGCAAAGGGCAGAGACCTTGCGTGGCTGGATTGCGAGAAATACAATCAGATCTGCGTGCTGGGCGCGCAGGCGGCGCGGGTCTTTTTCGGCAGCGCCAACCCTGTGGGACAGATCATGAAGGTCAACGGCAACAACTTTGAAGTGGTGGGCGTGTATGGCGCCCGCGTGGAGCCGGATACCCCTTCCGCTTACCAGACGGATAACTTTATGATCCTTCCCTACACCGCTACCCGGCTGCTGGGGGATACGGCCCCCACAGAATTTTTGGTAAAGGCCAAGGATGACGCCAGCATGAAAACCGCCATCACCGAGATCGGCGGGTATCTCTCCGGCGTGGTGGATCAGAGCATGGGCGGCTATCAGGTGCAGAAGGAAGGCTACTGGCAGGATTATCAGAACCAGCAGTTGACCATGATCTCTCTGGTGCTGGGCGGCATCGCCGCCATCTCCCTGCTGGTGGGCGGCATCGGTATCATGAACATCATGCTGGTGACGGTGACGGAGCGGACCCGCGAGATCGGTATCCGCCGGAGCCTTGGCGCACAGCGCAGCAGCATCGTGGCCCAGTTCCTCATTGAGTCCGGTATGCTCTGCGGCATGGGCGGCATTGTGGGCATTATCTTCGGCACCATCGGCAGTCTGGCTTTGGGCAAGATTTTGTTCCAGATGACCATTTTCCCCGCCACTTGGGTGACGCTGGCGGCCTTTGGCCTGTCGGTAGCTCTGGGCGTGCTGTTTGGCAGCTATCCGGCGGCAAAAGCATCGAAACTCCAGCCTGTGGAAGCCCTGCGGGCGGATTAAAGGAGAGAGACTTATGAAAAAACGAATTTTGACCTGGCTGCTGGCGATCAGCATGCTGGGCTCCCTGCTGACGGTGCCTGCCGGGGCGGCGGCTGTCACCAAATTTTCCGATGTCAGCGACAGCTACACCGCCACCGCCGTGGAATCTCTGCGGCTCATGGGTGTGCTGGACGGCTACGGCGACGGCACCTTCCGTCCGGACACCGTCCTGAACCGGGCGCAGTTCTGCAAGATGGCGGTTTACGCCATGGACGGCAGCGGCGAGCTGGGGCGGTATTCCACCGTCACCATCTTCCCGGACGTGAAGCCCTCCCACTGGGCGTCCGCCTACATCAATATGGCGGCGAGGAAGGGGATCATCTCCGGCTTTGCCGACGGTAAGTTCAAGCCCGGCCAGACCGTGACCGCCGGACAGGCGGTGACGATCCTCATGCGGGGCCTGGGCTACAAAGACGAGGACATGGGCGGCGTGTGGCCCCAGAGCTACATGGCGGAGGCCCAGACCAACGGCCTTTTGAAGTCCACCGGTATCACCTCCGCCTACGCGGGCCTGACCCGCGCACAGGCGGCCCGGCTGTTCCTGAACCTCTTTGAGGCCAAGCACGGCAAGGGCGATGCCCTGTTCAGCTACAAAGTGGGCGAGGAGGTCTACCTTACCGCCGTGGACGGCGGTAAGGGCACGATGACTGCCGGCGGTAAGTCATATACCATGGCGCATCCCGTTGCCTCCACCAGCCTCATCGGCTCCAAGGGCAAGGCGGTCCTCAACAGCGCCGGCGAGATTCTGACCTTCCTGCCCATCACCGGCAGCAATGGCGTTTCCAATGCGGCGGTCATCATCAGTGCCAACGGCTCTGTTGCCGGACTGGATTCTCTGGCGGGCAGCACCAGCTACAACATTTACAAGAACGGTTCTCCTGCCACAGCGGCAGACCTCAAACGGTATGATGTTGCGACCTACGCCTCCGCCACCAATTCCATCATCATCAGCGACACCCGGGTGTCCACCTACTACGAGGACTGCAAGCCCTCTCCCAGCAATCCCGCTACCATTACAGTGCTGGGCGGCAAGGAACTGAATGTTCTGCCCACAGCGGCGGATTCCCTGTCCAAGCTGAAGCCTGGCAAGCAGATCGTCCTTCTGCTGACGGCGGACGGTCAGGTGGCCGGTGCCGAGGATGCCAACAATACCGGTGCCCGGGGCAATGCCATGGCGGTGGTGTCCGAAAAGGGTGATGTGCAGTTGGTCTGCGGCGGTGCGCTGCTGAACATCGGCACAGCGAGCGAATACGCCGGTCAGGTAGTGTCGGTGTATGCCGACAAGAGCGGCCTGAAGCTCAACAAGATTTCCGGCGGTGTCGGCGGTGACCTGCTTCCCAAGGAAGGTACGCTGGGCGGCAGAAAGCTGGCGGACAACGTTATGCTCTTTGACGGCGGCAGACAGATCGCCCTCAGCGAGCTGAGCCAGACCGGCGTCAACTCCGGCCGCGTCTCCTATGCCCGGACCAACTGGGCCGGTCAGGTGGACTTGATCGTGCTGAATAACGGCCTTGCCGAGGATGTAATCTATGGCCGTGCGGTGGTGAACAGTTCTACGAGTAAGGTTTGGGTATGGTATCCCGGCCATGAAAATGACAAGGAACAGCAGGAAGGCGTAAACGGCAGCTATAAGGAAACAACTTCCCAGACCATCTCTATCGAGACTGCAAACAAGACCTATGGCCCCATCAACAGCGGTAATCATATCAGCAATGGAACCTTTGTGGCGGTGAGCATCAAGACCAGTTCTCAGGGTAACCTCATGTTCACCAGCTTTGCTGCCATGAGCAAGCTGAGCAACGTCTCTTCCGGTGCCTGGATCGGCAAGACGGCAGTGAACTTCGGCAGCCGGACCTACGAGGTCCCCTCCAATGTTCAGTGCTACAACGATGATACCGGCAAGTGGATGACGCTGGATGATGCCAAAGCCTACGGCGGCACCATGAACCTCTATGTTTATGACGGCGTGGTCCGCATCGTAGAGGTCAAGGCGTAAAAAAACC
>OLSX01003226.1_pt1 | contig 13475 bp, 11 predicted proteins | sample 1673141 | NCBI WGS metagenome assembly OLSX01 (sample SAMEA3136759, study PRJEB25190) | human gut metagenome | biome: human gut; feature: human-associated habitat; material: faeces | place: Austria | collected 2013
AGTTACAAACTGTAAGAGAATTAAGTCTTAAATTTATTTAGTGGACACTAGTGAAAGAAAATATATGCTTAGATTGTTATTACTATATGATACCAATAAAAAAGAAGTTTAACTTTGCAATAGGTATCATTTTATGTGCTAATCTCTTAGCAATGGGGATTTCTTTTTTTTACCATCACTTTGATAGAACGGTATACCTTTGGTGGATTGGAATATTACTTATAGCAACATGGCTTATATGGGCTATAAAACAAATATATTCAGATTCAAAAGCACGGAACAAAAATAAAGATAATCCTGTTTGTTTGCATACAACACGCCCGCTTGTTTCAAGAAAAAAAGAAAGAATGCAAGGTTGCTTAGGGTTAATCTTTATTATTGGAATCATCGTTGGTATTTATAAATGCAATTCTCTGCGTAAAAAAGAAATATCTGACTGGAATAAGAATGTTCATGTAACAATGATAAAATCTGGCAAAAAAATAGACATACCCAATGAGATTTTTTACAAAGAACATCCAAATATGAAAAGTAACATGTATTGTATTAATGATACCAAGAAGGTTCTTGCTATATATGTTGTAAATTATTCTTACAATTACACGACTAACCCATTGGGATCACCATATGTCACAGACATTATTAGGCCTGGAGAATACTTCTTTTGGTTGAAAGGGGATGAAAACTATATAGAGTTTAAAGAACCGCCTTATTCAAGGAGCAGTCTTAACTCTTTAACACTTAACGTTATCACTTACTTAGACTGTTTACCTAATTATGTAGAAATGTCGGATAGTATAAGGCAAATTATAAAGTGTGAATGATAAGTATATGTTCATATTTATCTTTATATATGAGCGATAATCTGTAGAAGAGTATAGCAGTGGTGCTATAACTCCTACAATATGTAAAGACAGTTTTGAACAGTTACTTAAAGGTGCCAAACAAGGAGAAAATTAGAACAATTAAAAAGTTGTAATAATAAAAGATGGAAGCAATAACAGACAAGCTAAAAGGTACTATATATGGTCAAGCCATTGGCGATGCACTCGGATTGGGAACGGAGTTCATGACAGATGAGGATATAGCTAGGAAATATCCTAATGGACTACAACACTATAAGCAGATATATCAAGACAGGCATCGGAAACGATGGAAAATTGGCGATTGGACTGACGACACAGACATGATGCTATGCATTGCTGATGCAGTAATTGAAGATAAAGGTGTCAATTTCTTAAATATCGCCAAACATTTCAAAGCTTGGGCTGAAGGCATGCCTATGGGTATAGGGTCGCACACCTATAAGGTTCTTACTATTGGCGACTATGCCGAAAAGCCGTTTGAGGTTTCGTATATGGCATGGAAGATGAGCTGCTACGAGTCAGCCGCCAATGGTGGACTGATGCGTACCTCTATCGTCGGACTTTTCCCAAAGGAGACAACAGCCTGTGCTGAGAAAATATGTCAGCTCACTCATTATGATCCAAGATGCGTAGGCTCATGTGTTATTGTTTCGGAGCTGATACATGCGTTGGTCTATGGCATCGAACCTCCTACACGCTACAAAATGAAAGATATTGCCAAGCAATATGATATGGAAATATGTGATTATATAGACAACGCATGGGCGGAAACAGATGTCAAACCACTTGTGTACCACGACAATTGTGGCTATACCTTAGTAACACTATCTGTAGCTCTATGGGCATATTGGCATGCCTCTTCATTCGAAGAAGGATTGCTTGCCGTTGTGAATGCAGGAGGCGATGCTGATACTAATGCCGCAGTAGCGTGTGCCATTCTTGGAGCAAAATACGGCTATTCGTCCATTCCAACAGAATATATTGAAGGTCTCTTGTATAAAGAGACCTTGGACAAAACTACAGATAGCCTTTTGAAGGTTTGTATGAAATAAAAGTAAATTAAGACATTTTTAAAGAAAAAAAAGAATTTTCTCTGATATTTTTCTATAACTTTGCGTTCAAATTAAAGAAATTTCCTAAAGAAAGATTTAAATCGCATCAAAGTTGTACTTGTTGAGAATAAGCGAACGGTGAAGTTGCTTGCAGAGAAACTTGAAAAATCAAGCTACTATTAGCAAATAGTGTACAAACGTATCACAACCATACCTGTATACATTATATTATATTGCAACGTTGCTTGACATTGATAAGCTAAAACTTATAACGGATAAAGATAGAAAACATTGCAGATTTTATACTGATTTAGTACTGATGCGATAAAATCGCACGGTTATTAAAATTCATCAAATAAAGTGAGTTCTTTGGCATCTTGTTTTTGAATGATTGAGTTCTTTGGCTTAGTTATGAGGTCTCTCAAATCCGCCCTTTCGAGTGCGGAGATTCTTATTAACGTAGCCACCTCGGTGATTGAATACGGACTTTGTAGTCAGCCTTGATTTTGGCGATTATCAGATATGCAATGATAGCAACCCACAAATGAGTACGTACTGCATTCTCTGAATATCCCCACAAGTTCTTCACTACGACATTCTGCTTTATCCACTTGAAGAAAACCTCAATATTCCATCTATGACGGTATAGAAAACCTACTTTTGGTCTTCTTGTATATAATTTCTACCATACGGATACCAAAAGAAATCTTCAAGGATTCGATATTATCATGTTTGACACTGATCGTGTTAAAGATTTCATTTTGGTACATTCCGTATTTTCAAGCACTACTACCTATTCTTCATCAAGGGTACGATGAAGTCATATTTCCCGAAAGCTGTGTCGTATAATCGCTTCGTGGACATTGGAAAGCCGCGTGTTCTTTCAGCTAATGTTTTTCCTTAATCTGGGAGCTTTCGGAAGATGTACTTGCATAACATTCGTCGATTAAACGATCATACTATTTCCTAAGTATTTTTGTCAAAGTCAAGTTCTTAGACTTATATATACTTTTAGCTTCTTTTGGAGTTACATAATAAACATTGAGTATGCTTAGTTTTTCCTTCAAAACATTGCAGCCATAGGATTTCTTCCCAACATAGGCATTTATCATCCATGTTGTATTTACTTGCTTTAAGTCATTTAGGTACAACTTTGAAGCTCGGGAAGCAAAATGCAATTCTTCTGTAATTCCAGTAAAGTTTAACTTAAAACTGAGGACATGATAATCACCCATTTTCTCATTAAACTCATTGATTGTATAAATCGTAGAGTCATCAACTATTGATTTTTTACAAGGATAGCATCCTTTTTTATTAGAATTACGAGATACGAAAGTAAGTGTTAAAGGAGTCCCTATCAAATTGGCAACATTCTTTTTATGCTCCTGTATAAAAGAATCATTCTGCCATTTTTTCTCATCCAACACTTTTCGTTTTACGTCTCTCTTGCCGTTGGAATCTGAAATTGTATAAACAACAAGAGCGGTACGTTTGTAAGCTTCTGTGTCTTTTATCAACTGCGTTGTTTCTTCCAAAGCAGTAACAATGGAAATCTTTTCAGAATTAGCATCATACTGCTTGTTTCCAAGCACATCGAACAAACAAACTCTGTTTGAGTCTGCTTTATTATTTATTACTTGCGCCTTTGAATTGCCAAAGGCAAAAAGAAGCAAAGCCAAAACTAAAACTTTTCCTTTCATAATTGTCAATCTATTATTAAACATAAAAATCAATTTATCTTGGAAATCTATCGTACTTCTTAGAAGGTAGAAATCTGCAGAGATGCTATCAAAAGTTCATCTGCAAAGATAAGCAAAACTTTCTGCCGAGAAAAAGAAAAAAGAGACAAATTCTTGATTTATGAGAGAAAGAGGTAATTACCATTCACTTTGCAAATATCCCCAACCACTTCCTCACCGGCTCGTCGTATAGCTTAAGACACAGCCATGCTATACATATGCTGCTTGCAACTGTGGCAAGAGCCAAGGGCCATGTCTCGGCGAAGGTGTAAAGCTTATTCTTGATAAGCCACATGTAGAAAGCGTACATCAAGGGATAGTGCACGACGTAGAGAGGAAAGGATATGTCGCCAAGGAAACGGCAGAAGCGTTGGGAAACGTTGTCTGTTGTCTTGCCGGATGCTGCAATCCATACAATAACGGGGAACACACATATTATGCATACCACCTCAAATATTCCGTTAAAGCATAAAAGCTCACCACCATCAATATATGGCACATGAAAGAACACAAGCAGAAGAATTGCACAAGTCCAGAATGCTCCTCTAACATTCTTTATAGGCTTGAACACTCGAGACATTAGTACTCCTAAAGTGAAGGGACACAACATACGCAATGTTCCACCAAGAACATTCGTGGTATCTATTGTCCAACCTACTCCTATCGAGCCGTAACCCGACTGATTAGTAACGGCAAACCATGTCAAGGCACAACACAATAATACAGAGAGCCACGACAAGGCACGTGTAGACAGACGATGGATGACGAGAGCATAGAGTATGTTGCCTATATACTCAAAGAACAGCGACCAACAAGGACCATTGAGCGGAAACATCTCGCCATTGCCCCTTACCTCACGTGGCATTCCAGGCAATGCAGGAATCATAAGACATGAACACAGAAAGGCTACAAAGGTGAGAAGCAATGTGGAATGAGAGCCATCCCAACGCTCCATACCTGTAAGCAAGAACGAGACAACACCGATCAACGCTCCCATTACTAGCATTGGATGTAGACGTATGAGGCGACGACGGAAGAAGCCTCCTATTGTCAGCGATTTGCCCAAACGGTCGTCATAGGCATACCCAATAACAAAGCCTGAGAGTATAAAGAAGAAATCAACAGCTAAATAGCCATGATTTATAAAGTCAATAATGGGCTTATTGCCCGCAAATTGAGAGCCTTCAAACACGTGATACCACACAACGAGCAAGGCTGCTACGCCACGCAGTCCGTCGAGAATGGCATAATGGGGTTTGGAATCGATGAATGTCATTTTTCTTTTAGTTTAATAGCATTATATATTCTCTTGTCATTTAATATATATTACTTGCCAATTTATATAATATTAAATGCCAATTTATATAATATTAAATGCCCATTTATATTATATTAAAATGGCAAGTAATATATAATGCTTGGAGAGGGGATTTAGGAAGCGGTTGGGGACTTAGTCGAGTGCCTCGTGAATGTTCCTCATCAGACCCGAGTATTTTGCCCTTTTAACGGCGCTACCTTTAAACAATCGGCGGTAGTCTTCTTCGGTAAGCAAGAGCCAATCCTCTCGCTTCATGTTGAGGAGTTCGTCAGTAGGCTGTAGCTCGGGAATGTCAGTGGGTTGGGAGAAGCGATTCCATGGACAGACCGTTTGACAACGGTCGCAACCGTAGATAGTATCGCCCATCTTGTCGGATAGGTCGGAAGGGATGTCGCCACGATTCTCGATAGTTTGATAACTAAGACAGTTGCGGGCGTCGAACTGAGTCTTTGCTGTGTTGTCAACAAAAGATAAAGCATGGGTAGGGCACGCATCCACACACGCATGACATTTGCCACAACGTGATGGCATTGGCTCGTCATAGCAGAGTTCTATAGGCAAAAACAGTTCGCCAAGGAAGAACATGCTACCGGCATGTGGGATTATGAGCTGATGGTTGCGACCTGTCCAACCCAGACCTGCCTTAACAGCCCAATAACGCTCAAGTACTGGAGCCGAGTCGCAGAAGGCACGATACGTATCGAAGCCAAGTGTCTCGGCCAACTGACGCAACTTGCTCTTAACTACATCGTGATAGTCTTTGCCAAGAGCGTAAGCTGCAAACTGTGGTTCACCCTGCGGCAATGTATTGGCAGGCGCATAATTCAACGCCACCGACACTATGCTCTGTAGACCATCCATAAGCAAGCGTGGGTCAAAACGCTTGTCGGGATAGTTCTCGAGATATGCCATAGTGGCATGCCCACCCTGGCCTATCCACTTCTTATACGAAGCCACAACATCTGGGTCAACGGCATTGGCTTTAGCTATGCCACATGCAAAAAAGCCGAGGTTCTTAGCCTCGGCTTTTATTTTTAGAGATAATTGTTTCTTATCCATACGAAGACAATTACTGGTTATCTGTACATTCTTGTTTTGGCACACTCTTATTCGAATGTCTTAAACTCAAAGCCCTGGTCCTTGAGCCATTTCAACGAACGTGGAAGTGCCATGCGGAGTTTGCCTATACTCCTTAGCGAATCGTGAAAAGTAATGATTGAACCGTTGCGTGCATACTTGCGCACATTGTCGTAAACCTCGTCGGCGGTGAGCCACTTGGAATAGTCGCGTGTCACAAGATCCCACATCACGATGCGATACTTACGCTTAAGCCAAAGAAACTCTGTATGTGTCATACATCCATGAGGCGGTCGGAACAGGTGCGAGCCTATAAGGTCGTTGGCCCGTTCCACATCATCAATATACGTCTTGGCAAGATGTTTGAATCCGCCAAGGTGGTGATAGGTATGATTACCTACTTGATGACCGGCTGCAACTATCTGCTTATACAGCTCGGGATACTTGCGCACATTGTCGCCCACCATAAAGAACGTGGCACGAACACCAAACTCCGCCAGTGTTTGGAGAATGAAAGGAGTAGACTCGGGTATAGGTCCATCGTCAAATGTAATGTATACCGAGCGCTCTGTATGATCCATTCTCCAGGTTGCGCTTGGAAATAACCATCGCAACCACATAGCGGGTTGTTCAATTATCATTTTGCTTCGAACGGCTGTCCGCCTTTTGCTTGATACATTCTATATATTGCATTGGCCACGCCAGACCACTTTTCAGCCTGCTTTGTGTCAGCAAGCTGCATAATGTCTGCTATGCTCTGCATGATGTAGAGCTGGCGCATGAGGTCGTTCTGGCAAAGGTCGAAACGCGGGCCAGTGAGCTGAACATAATAGTCGGCATATCCCTTGGCATTGTCCCAAACCTGCACCAGCACACGCTTAGCATCGGCTTTCTTGCCCAACATAGCATAAGCGCGGGCAATATCGGCAGAGCCAGACATGAATGTATAAGGCACATTATAGTTGGGCAGCACCTTCTCGCACTTGCGCAAAGCCTTAAGAGCCTTGTCGTTCTTGCCCTCCTGGATGAGTTGCAAAGCAAGCTGCGCAAAGAGATGACGATGGGTGAAGCACATACGCATAACTGTCTCGTCAAGATATAGGCCTGGAGTTTCGAGTCCACCAAACTTATAACGATTCATTACATTGTTATATGTCTTCTCCGTATCAAAGTTCTTGGCTCCATTCTTGTTGGTTGTGAACGGAGTGATGCGGTAGGCCAGACCCTCCTGAACGAAGTTGTCGCCAAGGTTCATATAGTTTTCTGAACCTACAGTTGTAGCCACATACAGAGGACGAGTCCAATTGCATTGAGCAAGCATCTCGAGCATCATGAGGTCGTTCTTGTAAAGGGCACGCTTGCCAGCGAGCGAGATAATCATATGGTCGGGTATTGTGTCGCTTGCCATAAGCATACCACTCTTCTTAACAGCCTCCTTGTCGATGGTGAGATACAGAGTGTCGGTAGGTATAACATGTGTTTCGTCATCCTTAGAGCGTACCCAATACTTAAGCACATTCTTGAGCTCGAACGGATTGTCACCAAGCTGAGCCTTAGCTTCAGCAGGATTCTTAGCATAGAAATCGAGTACCTGCTGCTTGAGGGACGGGTCTACCTGGACATAATCGTTAGTACCAGAGCAGAAGTCGAGACGTGGCCATGAGATAGGAACCGAAGGTGAATCGTAGGCAGGACGCTTCATCTGGTCGATGTACCAGTCGGTCTGCAGGTAAGAAAGGTTGCATACACGAGCGTCGGTACGCACACCCTCAGTCTCCTGATTGTACCAGAGCGGGAAGGTATCGTTATCGCCATTGGTGAAGATGATAGGATTGCCCTTGTCCTGAAGAGTCATCAGGTAGTTCTGACCAAAGTCGCGGCATGTATAACGTCCGCTACGGTCGTGGTCGTCCCATGTCTGCGATGCCATCTGAATAGGTACAAGCAGGCACACAACACCTACAATACCTGCAAGTGCAACCTCGTTGCCCTTGACGCGCTTCTTAAGCATATCGTAGATAGCAAGCACACCCAAACCGCACCAAATAGCGTATGCGTAGAACGAACCGGCATAAGCGTAGTCGCGCTCGCGTGGCTGCTGCGGTGTCTGGTTAAGGTATAGCACGATGGCAAGACCCGTCATAAAGAACAGGAAGAATACCACCCAGAACTGGCGTATGCCACGTTGTCCGCGCCAAGCCTGCCAGAAGAGTCCGATGAGACCAAGCAAAAGCGGCAAGCAATAGAACACGTTGTGTCCCTTGTTGTCCTTAAGTTCCTGAGGCATCTTGCTTTGGTCGCCCAGCATCCAGTTGTCGATAAACGAGATACCGGTAATCCAGTTGCCATGCTCAGGCTCGCCATTGCCCTGCATATCGTTTTGGCGTCCGGCGAAGTTCCACATAAAGTAGCGCCAATACATGAAGTTGCATTGGTAAGAAAGGAAGAAACGTATGTTGTCCCACTGTGAAGGCATCTTGACAGTAACCATCTCGCCACAACGATCGTAAGGTACATCGGTGCCCTGAACACCTCCAAGCCAACTCTCATATGCCTGTGCGTGAGCCGAAGAGTGCATACGTGGGAACAGCATATTCTGAGCATATACCAGTTTGTCCTTGTGAGAAACCACGAAGTAAGAATCCTTCTCGTCTTGCGAAGCCTTCTCCTTGCGCTGCCATATAGGAGCGCCTTCCTTGCGCTTAGGAATGCACATGTTGCCATCGACATCGAAAGCCACCTGCGATGTGTATGCCTGACCGTAAACCAAAGGCGAGTCGCCATACTGGTCGCGACTAAGATATGAACCAAGGGTGAAGACGTCCTCGGGCGAATTCTGATCCATAGGCGGGTTGGCTGCCGAACGGATAACGATAACCGCATAGCTTGAATAGCCAATCATAAGCATAAGCATACACAAAAGGGCTGTATTCTTGAAGCGGGCCGAAATGACCGGCACAAGCTGCTTCTCTACCTTGCGGCGATAGCTTAAGCCAAAATAGATAGCCACAAGGATGATGATGCCAATGATAGCAGCACCCCACTCTGTTCCACGGAAAGGAATGCCAAGCATACCTACCGAGAGAGTGAACGAGATGTTCTGACGCTTGAAGTTGCGATCGACATACGACTCGTAAATAGCCCATATAACGATGGCTACAAGCAGAATTATATAAATGATCTCGCCAGTATTGAACGGGCAACCTAACTGATTGACAAACAGCAGCTCAAACCATCCGGCTACAGTAATGATTCCAGGTACTACACCATAGAGAACGCCTGCAACGATGACAAAAGAGCCAACCAATGCCAAGAGCGAACCCTTAAGCTCGATGTGTGGATAGCGGCGATAGCAATAGACAAGCACTATAGCCGGAATACAAAGCAAGTTGAGAAGGTGAACACCAATAGAAAGACCGGTCATATAGGCAATAAGCACAAGCCAACGGTCGCTGTGAGGCTCGTCGGCATGGTCTTCCCACTTAAGGATAAGCCAGAATACAATGGCTGTGAATGCTGATGAATAGGCGTAAACCTCGCCTTCTACAGCCGAGAACCAGAAGGTGTCGGAGAAGGTATAGATAAGTGCGCCTACCAAACCAGATGCCTGTATAGCAATCATCTTGCCGGTGGTCATCTCGTTCCAATCCTTAACAATGAGCTTGCGTGCGAGGTGCGTTATGCTCCAGAACAAGAACAGAATGGTGGTAGCACTAAGCAACGCACTCATTGTGTTAACCATGCGAGCTACCTGAGACGGATCGCTTGCAAACTGAGAGAATAGATTGGCCGTGAGCATAAAGAATGGCGCTCCAGGCGGATGACCTACTTCCAGCTTATAGCCGGTAGTAATGAATTCAGGACAGTCCCAAAAGCTGGCTGTCGGTTCAATTGTCGAACAATACACGAAGGCTGCAACCAAGAAGGTAAGCCAGCCAAGCACATTGTTCACTAATTTGTACTGTTTCATTTAATTAATTATATAAACTTGTTTTAATTCTGCTACAAGATACATATAGAATGCAAAGTTACAAAAATTTTGTTAGTATAAGCGATTTATGTAAGTAGTTAATAAAAATTAAGCATGATAAAACCTTGGAAAACAAAAAAAGGGAGGCAAACTTCAATTTGAAGTCTGCCTCCCCTACCAGTTATATATACCTTTTAAAGTATCATTTACTTTTCGAAGTAACGCTTGTACAAGCCCATGAAGCCAGCGCAGTGGCGAGCCTCGTCCTTAGCCATCTCATGAACGGTATCGTGTGTAGCGTCCATGCCAGCAGCCTTAGCGTTCTTTGCAATGCGGAACTTATCCTCGCAAGCGCCACGCTCGGCAGCGATACGAGCCTCAAGGTTGCTCTTTGTATCCTTTAATACGTCGCCAAGGAGCTCAGCAAACTTGCTTGCGTGTTCTGCCTCCTCGAAAGCATAGCGCTTGAAAGCCTCAGCAATCTCTGGATATCCCTCGCGATCGGCCTGACGGCTCATTGCAAGATACATACCAACCTCGCCACACTCACCATTGAAGTGAGTCTCAAGATCCTTAATCATCTCGGCATTGGCTTCTTCCTTACGAGCAGCGCCAAGAGTGTGTACTGTAGCAAAGGCAGGACCTTCTGTTGGGTCGTCAAGTTCCTTAAACTTGCTTGCAGGAGCCTTGCAAACTGGGCACTTCTCAGGAGCCTCTGTACCTTCATAAATATAACCACATACTGTGCAAATAAACTTCTTCTTCATAATGTTATTGTTTTTTTAAGTTATTGTATAATATTATTGTTTGTCAGGAGGTTAACTTATTTGGTTTGAGCATTCCTCCATATTCTGATTATCCTTTTCAAGACACTCTTTGCAAATGCCTTTATAGTAGAGTTGCACATCGCTAACCTGATGTCCGCCTATCTCCTTGCACGACAACAGAGGAGAAACCTCGTCGAAGATGTCGTATACACGTCGGCAGCGATTGCAATAGAAATGAGCATGTGCGTTGATGTTTCCATCGTAGCACACCCGATGGTCGTCTATGGTAATCATCTGTGCCGCGTTGTTCTCGGAAAACATGCGCAACGTATTGTATACCGTAGTTCGACTGAGCGTGGGTATCTTGGAGCAAAGTCCGCGATAAACATCATCCACCGTTGGATGGGTGAAGTGTGTGAGCAGGTAGTGCATTATAGCTATGCGTTGTACAGATGGCTTTATGCCATGCTCAGTAAGTCGTGCTATTGCTTCTTTGTTGTTCATTTCTTATTTTTCTTTATTACATTTACCTGTTTTTCTTATTCACAATGCAAAGATACAAAAGATATTTATATGAGCAAAACAAATTTGTAAATATTTCAATATTTTATTTTCTTTAACCAGAAGTCTACTTATTTTAAATCATTAAACGCATATATCGTGTCAAAACTACACTTATACATATAATGTATAAAAATTAATTGATTAACTTTGCAGCATACAAAGACATAGATTTATGAAGAAAGGACTATTCGCCCTTGCCTTGGGCACCTTCACCCTTGGCATAGCCGAGTTTATAATTGAAGGAATATTGACGGATGTGGCACACAACATGGGAGTATCGATACCACAAGCCGGACATCTTATTTCGATTTATGCCTTAGGCGTGTGCGCCGGTGCATTCTCGCTGATATTCATGCACAAGTATCGTCCAAGAAACATACTGCTATTTCTTTCGTCGCTCATAGCCTTGGGCTCAGCTATTGCCACAATATCTCCAAGCTACGGTTTGTTGATATGCGCCCGTTTTGTGCAAGGTCTGCCACACGGAGCCTTCTTTGGTACGGGCGCAATAGTGGCAGTAAAGATAGCCGATAAAGGCAAGGGCACCAAAGCAGTAGCCATGATGTGCGCCGGCATGCCCTTTGCCAATCTTATAGGTGTTCCGCTGGGAACATTCCTAAGCCATATCATCTCATGGCGCATGCCATTTGCCATGTCTACCGTGATGGCTCTCGTTACATTATATATGATATACCGCTGGGTGCCAGATGTAGAGGCATTGCCCAACAACGGCATGAAGGCACAATTCAGATTTATGCGCAGTCCTGCCCCATGGCTTATCATAGCCGCCACGTTCCTTGGCAACGGAGGCATACTGTGCTGGTTTAGCTACATATCGCCATTATTGCAGGTGAATGGAGGATTCAGCGCTGCAAGCATATCGCTACTTATGATTCTTGCAGGACTTGGTATGGTTGTGGGCAACCAAGTAAGTGCGTTTGTAGCCGACCGCATTCAGCCAGGACGTTTCACATTCTACTTGCAGTTGATAGCGGCACTTGCTTTGTTGGCTACATTCTTTCTGTCGTCAAACGGATATATATCAGCCATACTGATGTTTGGCATATGTGCTTGCCTCTTCGGTATAGGCTCGCCAGAGCAATATCTTATAGTAAAGCATAGTGAAGGAGGCGAGATGCTTGGAGGTTGCTGTATACAGGCAGCCTTCAACCTTGGCAATGCCCTTGGAGCATTCCTTGGAGGCATACCGGTATCAATAGGATTGGGCTACAACTATCCGGCACTTATAGGTGTGCCAATGGCTTTGGCAGGCGCAATATGCTTGCTGATATTCCACAAGAAATACGAATAACAGATAAAATCTCGTTTTTTTTGTGTTGACAACTTAATTTTTCTGCATCATATTTCTTTTACAGGATATAAGTAGAACTTTTAAAACACACAAGAATTATGAAACGAGTATTTAATTTATTGGTAGTAGACGAGAGTGGCAGCATGGCAATAATCCAGAAGCAGGCTCTGATGGGCATCAACGAGACACTTGAAACAATCGGCAAGATGCAAATGACACACAAGGAACTTGAGCAGCACGTTACGCTGATAACGTTTGACAGTTCGCACAAGCGCCTGATATACGACAACGTTACAGCCGATATGGCCCACAAACTTGGACGCGACGAATATAATCCGGGCGGTGCAACACCTCTGTACGACGCTATTGGAATGGGCATAGCAAAGATAAACGCGCAGACAACCGACGAGGATTCGGTGCTGGTGACCATTATCACAGATGGCGAGGAGAACTGTAGCGAGGAGTATAATCTAAAGATGATAAAGAACCTTATAGACAAGCTTAAGAAGCAAGGCTGGACCTTTACCTTTATAGGTACCGACAACCTAGACGTTGAAGGCATGGCTGCCGACATGGGCATAGACAATCATCTATCGTTCTGCGAGGACGCAAAAGGCACAGAAGAGATGTTCAGACGCGAAAGAAAATCAAGAGAACGCTTCAATATGTGCATGGCTTCTGACTGCGCAATGCCGGAAGGAAGCTATTTTAAGGAGAAATAAAAAGAAAAGGGTGTGCACTACATGTTTCTATACAAGAAAGAGAAACATGAGGTGCACACCTTATTATTATATATATATAATGTATGAA
>OLSX01003227.1_pt1 | contig 13465 bp, 9 predicted proteins | sample 1673141 | NCBI WGS metagenome assembly OLSX01 (sample SAMEA3136759, study PRJEB25190) | human gut metagenome | biome: human gut; feature: human-associated habitat; material: faeces | place: Austria | collected 2013
AATTTAATAAAATTGTTCCTATAAATATACAATCACTTTTATATGTTCACTATTGTAATTTGGTAATATTGTGATAGAATATAAAAGTTGCTAATTATATCTTACCCGCTATATTCTCTTTTTATTTGGGAATCCTTATATACGGAGATATTGCAGAACTAAGAAAGGACTATAATTATGAAGACAAAGCGTGAAGACATACGTAACATTGCTATTATCGCTCACGTTGACCACGGTAAGACAACACTGGTTGACGAACTTTTAAAGCAGAGCGGTACTTTCCGTGAGAATCAGGAAGTTGCAGAACGTGTGATGGACTCTAATGATATTGAAAGGGAACGTGGTATCACTATTCTTTCAAAAAATACAGCCATCACTTATAAAGACACAAAAATCAATATCATTGATACACCGGGCCATGCCGATTTCGGCGGAGAAGTTGAGCGAGTTCTCAAGATGGTAAATGGTGTTGTTCTTGTTGTTGATGCTTTTGAGGGTGTAATGCCTCAGACTAAGTTTGTACTCCAGAAGGCTCTTGACCTTGACCTGTCAGTTATCGTTTGTATCAACAAGATTGACCGTCCCGAAGCAAGACCTAATGAAGTTATCGACGAAATACTTGAACTTTTCATTGACCTTGATGCCAATGAAGACCAGCTCGACTGCCCATTTATCTTTGCATCAGCAAAATCAGGTTATGCTATGGCAGACCTTAATGATGAAAGAAAAGACATGCAGCCATTATTTGAATGTATCGTTAATAACATTCCGGCACCTGAAGGTGACCCTGATGCTGACACACAGATGCTTATATCTACTATTGATTACAACGAATTCGTCGGCCGTATCGGTGTAGGTAAGATTGATAACGGCAGCCTCAAGGTTAATCAGGAAGTTATGATTGTAAACCATCATGACCCTTCTGTTAAGAAGAGAGTACGTGTAACAAAGCTCTATACTTTCAACGGACTTAACAAAGTTGAGGTAAACGAAGCATCATTTGGTGATATCGTAGCTGTATCAGGTATCGCAGATATCCATATCGGTGATACCCTCTGCGGCGGTGACAACCCGGAAGCAATTCCTTTCCAGAAGATTTCCGAGCCAACTCTTTCCATGAACTTCATGGTAAATGACAGCCCGCTCGCCGGACAGGAAGGTAAATACATCACTTCCCGTCATCTTCGTGACCGTCTGTACCGTGAGCTGAACACCGATGTCAGCCTTCGTGTAGAAGATACTGACTCTACAGAGTGCTTCAAAGTTTCCGGACGTGGTGAACTTCATCTCTCCGTACTGATTGAGAACATGCGCCGTGAAGGTTATGAATTCGCAGTAAGTAAACCGGAAGTTCTGTATCACACGGACGAACGTGGTAAGAAACTTGAGCCAATGGAAATCGCTTACGTAGATGTTCCGGAAGAATTCTCCGGTACTGTTATCCAGAAATTGAGCGAGCGTAAAGGTGAACTTCAGGGAATGAGCACAGCAAGTGACGGATCTGTTCGTCTGGAATTCCACATTCCATCTCGTGGACTGATCGGATTCCGTGGTGAATTTCTGACTTCCACCAAGGGTACCGGTATCCTGAATACTACTTTCGACGGATATGCACCATATAAAGGAGATTTCCAGTATCGTAAACAGGGATCCCTGATTGCCTTTGAATCCGGTGAAGCAGTTGCATATGGTCTGTTCTCAGCGCAGGATCGTGGAACACTCTTCGTTGGTCCTGGCGAAAAAGTATACAGTGGTATGGTCATCGGGCAGAATGGTAAAGCCGAAGACATCGAGCTGAATGTCTGCAAGACAAAACATCTGACCAATACACGTTCTTCTTCCGCGGATGAAGCTCTGAAACTGACACCGCCAAGAGTTCTCAGCCTCGAGCAGGCAATCGAATTCATCGATCAGGACGAACTTCTGGAAGTAACACCAGAAAGCCTTCGTATCCGTAAGAGAATTCTGGATCCTAGAGAAAGAAAACGTGCAGCATTTCGTAAGCAGTGATAAAAACATTAATATAAACACCTTAAGGTGTTTTACACAAAATAAGTCCCATGAGTCAAAACTCATGGGACTTATTTTTATACTCAATATGCTATTTGTTATTTACATTCTTATCAATGTACTCATTGATTTTTGCATTAATTTTTTTGCTGAACGTATCCTTTTGAGTTGTCTCTGTTTCTTCAGGCTCTTCATGAAATTTTTCATTATATTCCTGCATCATCTCTTCATGTCTGTTTCTCTTCAGTCCTCTTGCTGTCAGTTTACGGATAATATCATAGATAACCCCAAACAATGGTACTGCGATCACCATACCAACCAGTCCCCACAGACCTCCAAATAACAGAATGGAAAATAATACCCAGAAACTGGAAACTCCGGTTGTATTACCAAGGATCTTCGGTCCGATGATATTTCCGTCCACCTGCTGAAGTATCACGATAAAAATCAGGAAGTATAAAGCATCCCACGGATTACTTCCCAGAAGCAGTAATAATGCACATGGAATTGCTCCGATAAATGGTCCGAAAAACGGAATGATATTCGTCACACCAATCACAACACTGATAAATGCAGCGGATTCGAATCCCAATAAAGTGGTTCCCGCAAAGCAGATCAGACCGATAATTGCAGAATCGATGATCTTACCAACAAAGAAACCGTTAAACATTTTGTCTGTATAATGAACTTCTTCTTCAATGATCTTCGCCCATTTATTCGAAAAGATACCATACAGAAGAAGCTTTGCCTGTGCTCCAAACAGTTTACGGCTTGCAAGAAGATATACTGCGATCAAAAATCCAAGAAACATATTTTTGAATACGCTTAAAACCTCGATCAACTGTACTGTAATATTATTGACAATTCCCTGAATCGTTGTCATCATACTGGAATTTGCTTTCAGAACATCATTCAGACCATTCTCCACCTGTGATGAAAAATGATTAAAATATGTCTGTAATTCCGGCTGATCCTTGAGCAGCTGATCAATCATGCGGTTACAATAGGCAAGTCTGGCCGGAAGTATCTTAATGATCTTCACTGTGCTGTCCCATACCTGCGGAAGAATCAGCAGAATCAGCAGAACTACAATCGTGACTGCACAAATAACTGCAATTGCAATAGATAGAAATTTCAAACCTTTCTTCTGCTTTTCTGTTGCCTTGGGAAACCATTTCAGGAAACGCTCATCCATCCGGTTACAGATCGGTGCCAGCAGATAGGCAATCAACGCACCATACAGGAAAGGTTTCAGAATATTAAATACCAACTGAATACCTGCTGCAATATTCTTGCTCTGATTCAGAATATACATGATGGCAAATCCAAATGCCAGAACTGCCGCTCCTGTAATACCAAGTTTTACATATTTTGTGTTTTCATTTTGTTTCAATAATCATGCCCCCTGAAGCATCAGCTTCTTTTCCTTATATATCTCCTATATAAGCTCTCTGTTTATGTTAACATTGTCATTAGTGCTTATTGTAACATCCATATCCCCCGGCTTGCAATACACAGATTCTGAATTTTATCTAAATTTCTCTTACAATAGTATGACCAATAAAGCAATTGCCCCGGTATTACATTCCTGTAATTCCGGGGCAATCACTGCTTATAATATTTTTATGGAAGAAAACACACCAATCTAAAATTTATTATTTACCATAGTATGCTTTCAGGTAGATTTCTTTCAGTTCTGCAATAAGTGGATATCTCGGGTTTGCACCGGTACACTGGTCATTAAATGCCTGTTCACTCATCTCATCCAGAGTCTCAAGGAAGTATTTCTCATCTACACCATAATCTTTGATCGTAGGTTTGATCTCAATAATCTTCTTGAGTTCTTCCAGTTTATCCAGAAGTTTCTCAAATACTTCTTTGTCATCTTTTCCTGTCAGTCCTACAAAACGTCCGATCTCTGCATAACGTGCCAGTGTCTTTGGATACTGATACTGCGGGAAAGTACCCATCTTGGTCGGAACTTCATCAGCATTATAACGCATAACATCTGTCAGAACCAGAGCATTTGCGATACCGTGCGGGATGTGATGGAAAGCACCCAGTTTGTGAGCCAGGGAGTGGTTTACTCCAAGGAATGCATTTGCAAATGCCATACCGGCCATGCAGGATGCATTTGCCATATGATCTCTTGCTTCTACATCATTTCCATCTCTGTATGCTCTTGGCAGATAATCAAATACAAGTTTGATCGCACGGAGAGCAAGTCCATCTGTGTAGTCAGAAGCCATCATAGAAACATATGCTTCGATCGCATGTGTCATAACATCGATACCAGAAGCACTTGTCAGTCCTTTTGGTGCACTCATCATGTTGTCGGTATCCACGATTGCCATATCCGGCATCAGTTCATAGTCAGCCAGTGGCCATTTAATTCCTGTTTCTTTGTCTGTAATGATGGCAAACGGTGTTACCTCAGATCCTGTACCGGAAGATGTAGGTACAGCGATAAAGTAAGCTTTTTTACCCATTTTCGGGAATGTATAGATTCTCTTACGGATATCCATGAAATCCATTGCCATGTCATCGAAGTCTGCATCCGGATTTTCATAAAGAACCCACATGATCTTACCGGCATCCATTGCAGATCCACCGCCCATTGCGATGATGCAGTCTGGTTCAAATGCGCGCATTGCTGCTGCACCTGCTTTTGCAGAAGCCAGAGACGGATCAGGTTCTACATCAGAGAAGCATGTATGAACAATTCCCATCTCATCCAGTTTATCTTCAATTTTCTTTGTATATCCATTCTTGTACAGGAAGGAGTCTGTTACGATGAAGCAGCGTTTCTTGCCCATCACATTTTTCAGCTCATCCAGAGCAACCGGCAGGCAGCCTTTTTTGAAGTAAACTTTTTCCGGGGTTCTCATCCAGAGCATGTTCTCTCTCCTCTCAGCAACAGTCTTGATATTAATCAGATGTTTCACACCAACGTTTTCAGATACAGAGTTTCCACCCCAGGAACCACAGCCAAGTGTCAGAGATGGTACGAGTTTGAAGTTGTAAAGATCTCCGATACCACCCTGAGAAGATGGAGTATTGATCAGGATTCGGCAGGTCTTCATTGCTGCTGCATGTTTTGCCATTTTTTCTTTCTCATTCACATTGATATACAGAGAAGAGGTATGTCCATATCCACCGTCAGCTACAAGCTGTTCTGCTTTTGCGATCGCTTCGTCGAATGTTTTTGCCTTGTACATGGCAAGTACCGGAGAAAGTTTCTCGTGTGCAAACTCTTCACTGATATCTACAGATTCTACTTCACCGATCAGGATCTTGGTTTCTGCCGGAACTGTAACGCCTGCCATCTCTGCAATCGTAGCAGCTTTCTGTCCAACGATCTTGGCATTCAGTGCACCATTGATCAGGATTGTTTTTCTTACTTTTTCAATCTCATCTTTCTTCAGGAAGTAGCATCCTCTATACTGAAATTCTTCTTTAACTGCTTTATATACACCTTCGAGAACTGTTACGGACTGTTCGGATGCACAGATCATACCATTATCAAATGTTTTGGAGTGAATGATAGAGTTTACTGCCAGACGAACATCTGCAGTGTCATCAATGATAACCGGTGTGTTTCCGGCGCCAACTCCAAGTGCCGGTTTTCCGGAAGAATATGCCGCTTTAACCATTCCAGGACCACCTGTTGCAAGAATGATGTCAGCTTCTTTCATTACAAGATTTGTAAGTTCAAGGCTCGGTACATCGATCCATCCGATAATGCCTTCCGGAGCACCTGCTTTTACAGCAGCTTCCAGAACAACTCTTGCAGCTTCAATCGTACTTCCTTTTGCACGAGGATGTGGGCTGATGATGATCGCATTTCTGGTTTTTAACGCGATCAGCGTTTTAAAGATTGCTGTGGAAGTCGGGTTTGTAGTTGGAATAACTGCCGCGATCAGACCGATCGGCTCCGCAATCTTCTTGATTCCATAAACCGGATCTTCTTCAAGAACACCACAGGTTTTGGTGTTTTTATACGCATTGTAGATATATTCTGCTGCATAATGATTTTTGATGACCTTATCTTCAACGATACCCATTCCAGTTTCTTCAACAGCAGCTTTTGCAAGCGGGATACGTGCTTTATCAGCTGCAGTTGCAGCAGCTTTGAAGATTTTATCTACCTGCTCCTGTGTATAAGTGGCGAAAAGTTTCTGTGCTTCTTTCATCGCAGCGATCTTTGCTTCCAGTGCTTCCGGAGTATCAATGATTGCCGGGATGTGGGTTTCTTTCTTTGCCATTTGTGAATCCTCCTGTTTTTCTGTTATGATATGAGCCTTATTCTTTAGTCCGATAAACAATTCCGTCAATTTATTAACGTTAATTATTTATCAATGATTGATATGCGCTTATTATACGGATTCGTTAATCATTTGTCAATCTGTATTTTCTTAAAATTTCAAACAAATTATTTCTTACATTTTCGCCATTAATCAGCATTTTATACAATCCGTATTTTCATCATTCCTCTTAATTCCCAGGCAAAAAATTTGATATACACCTGTTTTCAAAGTCTGTTTCCTCGATTTCATACTCATAAGATTGTGATTTTCATAACAAAATTTTCTATTTTTTCCTGTCATATTTCTCCACCCCTTTTCATAGATTAAATGATGGGAAACAGAAATCCAAATCAAGATTCCCGCACACGGGTTGCATTCCAGCTAACGCTGGCAACGCGACTGTTTAACTTTGATTTAACGCAAATCACGTACAGATTTATTACTGGAGGAGTATTCTAATGGGAACGGGAAATGCATTACGGGCAACAGAAACATTTACACTGATACAATTAGAGGAAGAAAGACAGAAATTGAAAAAGAAAGAACTTCTTAAGAGCATGCTGACCGACAGTGAATTTAGCATTAAAGGACAATGTGCCATCAATCTTATGATGACCAAACTCGACATCATCAACACATTTCTGCTGATGAAATATAAACGGAATTTTATTCAGATGAAAACCTGGAGACTCAAAAGCTATGACAGTGTCTGCAAAAAAATGCAGAAAAAAGGACTGGACCTGAATTTTGATCTGGCACTGGAAAAGATCAATGACCTGATCGGCGTTCGTGCTGTATGTGCTTATGTAGATGATATTTACAAAGTAGCTGACCTGATCGAAAAACAACAGGATATCCATATCCTGAAAATCAAAGATTATGTACAGCAGCCAAAGAAATCCGGCTATCAAAGTCTTCATCTGATTCTGGAAATTGCAATTCCATTCCAGAAAGAAAACCAGTGGATCAAACTGGAATTGCAGCTTCGAACTGCTGCCATGGATTACTGGGCCAACCTCGACCATCAATTGCGTTACAAACGCGGACAAAAGCAGGCAGCAGTGATCAATGAAGAATTACAGCAGTGTGCTTCTGTGATCACACAGCTCGATCAGAAAATGCTGGATATCCGTAAAAAAATTGACAAGATCTGACCAGCGCACCACCGGTGCTTCCTCAATATGCACTGCAAAAGACGCAGGGGCATGACCAAAAAAGTCAGCTCCTGCGTCTTTTTTATCTGTTTTTACTCTTATAAATTTCTATTATACATTTTACAAATTCGTGTACTGTACATTCCGGCTTCCTACAACCCATACTCTGCTGCCAGCTTCTCAAATTCAGGCAGAGAATTCTGAATCGTCTCGTAAGATACACAATATGCCAGTCTTACATATCCAGGGCAGGCAAAGGAGCTTCCCGGAACCATCAGGATATTGTATTTCTTACCGGCCTCGCAGAACTGCTTCTCATCTGCAACCGGAGATTTCACAAACAGATAAAATGCGCCCTGTGGTTTGATACATTCAAATCCACATTCTTTAAGGCCATTGTAAAGTGCCAGACGGTTTCTGTCATAAGCAGCCACATCCACTTCTGCATCTACGCATTTCTGGATAACTTTCTGCATAAGGGATGGTGCATTAACACTTCCAAGTACACGGTTTGCAATTGCTGCTGCTGTGATGACTGTTGCGCTGTCTTCCAGTTCATCCGGGATGACCAGATATCCAATACGCTCTCCCGGCAGAGACAGAGATTTGCTATAGGAATATCCTACAACCGTATTCTTATAATATTTCGTCAGATATGGAACTTCTACGCCATCATAAGCCAGTTCTCTGTACGGTTCATCCGAAATCAGATAGATCACAGAACCAAACTCCTGCTGTTTTTTCTCGAGGATCGCAGCAAGTTCTTTAATCGTCTCCTCAGAATAAACAACACCGGTCGGGTTATGTGGCGTATTTACGATCACTGCACGGGTATTGGCTGTAATCTTCTCTTCCAGTTCTTTCAGATTTGGCTGGAAAGTCTCTGTATTAGGAGAGATTTCCACAAGCTTACCGTCATAGTTACGTACATATGCACCGTATTCCAGAAAGTACGGTGCAAAAACGATCACTTCCTCGCCCGGATTCAGTATCGTCTTGAGGATGACATTCAGACCGCTGGCAGCACCAACTGTCATGATCAGATTATGTGCAGAAAAAGCTGTCCCGAAACGGCGGTTCAGAGACTGCGCGATCGTTTCTCTGACATCCTCAAAGCCTGCGTTGCTCATATATCCGTGGAGAACAGTCGGTTCTTCGTTGTTTACAAGATCTATGATTGCCTCGCGTACGCAATCCGGTGCTGGAACACTTGGGTTACCAAGGCTGAAGTCATAGACTTTGTCTGCACCATACTTTGCCCGGAGACGATTTCCTTCTTCGAACATCATACGAATTGCTGAATTGTTCTGTACAAAAGGTTTCATTTTTTCTGCTATCATAATTTATGCCCCCTCTTATTTCTTACTTCTTGTTTTTCTTACTATGTCCGAATACGATCCATCCTACCAATATCAGCATTGCGATGCCCACGATCATCCATGGAATCAGATAAGTATTTCCTTTCGGCTGGAACATATCATAATAACCTTTCAGATAAATAATCGCTACAACGACCGGAATTACCCACAACATGTAATTTCTGATACATGTCGGGAATTTTATTCCTTTTCCAGTATTGGCTTCCTTAATGAAGTTGTCCCATCCCCACCCATTCTTAGATGCACAGAAGATTACAAAGATTACTGAACCAAGTGGCAGGATGTTATTTGAAATAATAAAATCTTCCAGATCCATGATATTTGTTCCTTCACCGAGGATCTGAATTCCGGACCATGGTCCGAAGCCAAGAATTGCCGGCATGGAAAGAATAATGAGCAAAACGATATTAAATAAAACTGCTTTATTACGTTTCCATCCCCACAGATCCATTGCGAAGGACAGAATGTTCTCAAATACTGCAATAACCGTAGACAGTGCCGCAAAGGACATAAACAGGAAAAACAGAGCTCCCCAGAGTCTTCCACCTGCCATCTGGTTGAATACGTTTGGCAGAGTGATGAATACAAGTCCCGGTCCCGCACCAGGCTCTACGTTAAATGCAAAACATGCCGGAATGATGATAAGACCAGCCATCAGTGCTACAAATGTATCCAGGATCAGGATATTAATACTTTCTCCTGCAAGGGTACATTCCTTTCCCATATAGCTTCCGAAGATCTCCATCGCACCGATACCGATACTCAAAGTAAAGAATGCCTGTGACAGCGCACCAAAGATCACGTTTCCAAGACCTGCCGCACGGATATTGTCGAGGTTTGGTACAAGGTAAAATTTAACACCTTCCATCGCTCCGTCCAGCGTTACAGAATGAACAGCCAGCACCACGATCAGTGCCAGAAGACAGATCATCATAACCTTTGTGATACGTTCAATTCCATTCTGAAGTCCCAAAGAACAAACACCAAAGGCAAGAAGGACTGCAACGATCATCCAGCCGGTCATTGTTCCGGTAGATGTCATCAGGTTTGAGAAAAAGCCACTCACTTCATCAGAAGAAGCTCCGCTCAGTTTCCCGGTCGCCATAACATAACCGTAGTACATCATCCATCCTGCTACCATGGTATAAAACATCATCAGCATATAATTACCGATCATTCCCATATAGCTGTACTTATGGAAATTGGAACCCTCCGGCTCCAGTTTGTGAAATGCTCTTGCCGTACTCAGTCTGCTGCTTCGTCCTACTGCAAATTCACTTACAAGAATTGGCAGGCCAAGCAGAACGAGAAAGACAAGATAGATCAGGATAAAAGCAGCTCCGCCATATTTTCCTGTCATGTATGGGAATTTCCATACGTTTCCAAGACCTACTGCACACCCTGCAGAAACCAGAATGAATCCAAGTCTTGAGCCAAATGTTTCTCTTTCTTTCAAAAAAATTTCCTCCATTCTAAATCCGATTCATTACATTTTCGTCGAATCTTATCTATTATAACACAAGGACAGTTCAATGTGAACTGTCCTTGCCGGAGTTGAAAACTATTTATGACACCCTTTTGCCATTATCATATATTATTTTGAATAAAGATAATTACTGTTGGTCTCATCGCTGATATTTGATGCATCAATCCATTCTGGCTCAAGAAGAACATTCTTTTCTACTTCCGCAGCCTTCTGAACATCCGTGGACATTGCCTGTGCAGCCGCAATGATCGTCTGATATCCTATAGCATATGGATCCTGTGATACTGTTCCAAGTTCCTGTCCATCTGCAATCGCTTTCTGCTGAACAGTCGTCGCATCAACTCCAACCATAACCGGAGCCTTCTCTCCCTTATCAAGACCAAGATACAGATCTGAAACATCTTCATTTGTGCAGAACACTCCGCTCAGATCCGGATATCTGTTAAGTACATCTGCCATTGCAGTTTCCATATCCTCTACTTTATCTGTATACAATTCACTTACGATCGTAATATCCGGATAGTCCATAAGGGTTTCTTTGAATCCCTCCACTCGTTTCTGGGAACTTTCTGTCTTTTCCTGGGCAGAAAATACTGCAATCTTACCGGACCCGCCAATAGCGTCTGCCAGTTTTTCTGCGGCAAGCTTTCCTACATATGTATTATCGGTTCCGCGAAATGCTGCCACAAGTTCATCTTCATTAACATTAGAATCGAATACTACGACCGGAATTCCGTTTTCACTTGCTGCTTCAAGCTGTGCCTGACAGGATTCAATGTCACTTGCAGACATACAAAGAACCGTTGGATTCTCCGCAATTACCGCATCAAGCGTATTGATCTGTGTTTCTACATCCTGTTCATCGGAAGGTCCTTCAAATGTCATAGTGACTGCATCATCAGAAGAAAAATCATATGCTGTATTGATATCCTTCACAGCATCTTCCATGCCCCGGTGAACAAGTTTCCAGTATTCTCCATCTGTAGCCTTGCTTACAACAGCAATCCTGCTCCCTGTCCCAATTGTGATGGAAGTATCTATCTTGGATGCACTGTCCTCTTCCTCACCTGTTACTTCTTCTGATTCATTTTGAGCTTTCTCGTTATCCGGCAGTTCATCTTCTGCCTGCACATCCGCAACAAAATTACCAAAGCCATCCATTATACCGGCTTCTCCTGCCACTGCAGCCACACCTGCAAGAAGAAGCACCACAACAGCTGCTTTTTTCATCGTATTTTCCTCTTTTCTGAATATATTTTTATACAAATGCGCTCTGTTACCGTTATCTTTCTACATTATACACATTTTCTTTTTTGCGTCTATAGATTTCATAGTTTTTTCATCTTTTAGAGGAAAATACGGCAATTTTACCAGTTTTAAAATCACGGATTTGGGAAACCTGCAAAACTTTCTCCATTCGGAGTTACCTGAAACTCCATCTTCTTTCCGGTAATCGGATGACGAAATATCAGATGACAGGAACACAATCCAAGTGGTAATTGAGATATCTCTCCTGGATTATATTTACGGTCACCAAGAAGCGGCATTCCTGCATGCGCCATCTGTACACGTATCTGATGATGACGACCGGTTTCCAAATGAATTTTTATAAGGATTCTTTTTCCGCTCTCTGTCCTCTCATCTGAAATTTGATGTATAACCTCATAATCTAAAACTGCTTTTTTAGCTCCGCTCGTCTTTGATGTTACTACTTCAGAAGTATTGGTTCTTCCATTTTTTATCAGATAATCTTCCAGTCGTCCCTGGCGTTTCTCCGACATCCTATCTGTCACTGCCAGATATTCTTTGACAATATTTCCCGTTGTAATCTGTCTCGTCAGACCAGCTGCTGCTTTTTTATTCTTTGCAAATACCAGAACCCCTTCAACCGGTTGATCCAGTCTGTGCACAACTCCCAGATAAGGAACTGTTTCCGTATTTTTTAAAGCCAGATAATTCTTTAAAAAACTTTCCATATCTGCAGCTCCAATTCGTGCATTTTGAACTGCAATACCCGCAGCTTTATGGCATACCAGAATGTCTTTATCCTCAAATATGATCATATCTTCTATACTATTCTTATTATTCCACATAAAAAAAGCTCTCCCTTTTATGCTTTCGCACTTTCTATGGAGAGTATATCGTAAAAAACTTTTTTATACAACAGTCAGACGGTCATCACTTCTCTTAACAATTACTTTTCATAATCCTGAAATGATGACCGTCTTAACAATCTTCAATATTCAATTTTAATTTACCTCTTTGTTCTTTCAAAACTTTTCGTCTTGTTTGCTGATTGAAATCCTCTGATACCTCTTATAGTATACTTCCTTCAATCTTCTGTATTCAGTTTTTATTATATATATTATATCGTGTCTTTATTCGGTTACAGTTCATTTAATTTCCTGCTCATAAACGATATGATGTTTATCATTCGGTTTATTTAGAAGTTTGATAGATTGAAATTATAATTCACGTTTTATAATTTCTTCTGCAGAAATAATTCCATTTTGAAATAATCTCTGAAATCTTTTCCGTCAGACTAGAGCAGCTTCAAACTTAACTTCTTAAATTTCAAACTGTTTTCTTCGGGAATAAGGTTTCTGTTATTTCTGTTTAATATCTTTTGTGAGAAGATATTCTTCTGATGTAAAGCTTTGATTCATATAACTCACGTTTATGGATCGCAATATTTGAAAATGTTTCTTTACACAGATTCAAAAATCTTTATATCAGGTTTGTGACAGTTATTCAATATGAGTAATCAATTCTATATACCTGTAATACGTTTATAAAGATTATCCTTTTTCTGAAAGTCCTGTTCACCAGGTAATATATTTAATATTCTCTTCCGAATGTATTCCGATAATCTGATTTAAATAATGGATAATTTATGTATCAGGTCTTTCTTGCAGGAAACTTGATTTCTGCCACTTCTCATATTGAAAATGATTGACTACTTTCCCAACGGTATCACCTTTACCCTTTCATTTAATTTCATCCTTTTCATGTAACATTTATATATATGCTATGAATTGAATGATTTCTTAAATTAATTCCTTGAATTTGTTTTTCCTGTTTTCTTTTGATGAGTTTATAATACCACCGCCCTCCGTATTTGTCAACACA
>OLSX01003231.1_pt1 | contig 13461 bp, 7 predicted proteins | sample 1673141 | NCBI WGS metagenome assembly OLSX01 (sample SAMEA3136759, study PRJEB25190) | human gut metagenome | biome: human gut; feature: human-associated habitat; material: faeces | place: Austria | collected 2013
CAAAAGTAACGGCGACACCAACACCGAAGGTGACAGCGACACCAACACCAAAAGTAACGGCGACACCAACACCGAAGGTGACAGCGACACCAACACCAAAAGTAACGGCGACACCAACACCGAAGGTGACAGCGACACCAACACCAAAAGTGACAGCAACACCGACACCAACACCAACGGCAACGCCGACAGCAACACCAACGGCAACGCCAACAGTTACACCAGAGGTAACACCAACAGCTACTCCGGGTGATGATGCGACACCGACACCGGAAGTGACAGCAACAGCTACTCCAAACTTGTTTGATTTTGATGAAGACACACCGAGAGCAAGTAAAGAGCTGACAGACCCGGATACACCAAAAGCATCAGCAACAAGTAAGAAAACAACTACTTTGCTTGACGAAGATGTACCATTATCTGATTCCGCACCGGAGACAGGAGATACAACAAATCTTTTGTTCCCTATGATTGTTATGGGATTGTCTGTATTAGCAATTTTCGGGGTAATTGTATTTAGAAAGAAAATGAACTAAGTTAAGAAGTAAATGAAAAAGAATCTGCAAAATGATTCAAAATATAATAAGGAGTTTGCTAAGGCAGGCTCCTTATTTCTTACAAATAAAAAGGAGCCTGCCTTTTGGCAGACTCCTAAATTGTGATTCTTTTTATTTGTTTAAATTCTCATTCGCTGTTGCTAACATCAGTTTGATACGATTTAACTGATTTACTTCGCTGGCGCCGGGATCATAGTCAACGGCTACAATGTTGGCATCTGGGAATGCCTTTCGAATCTGTTTGATAACACCTTTACCAACGACATGGTTTGGCAGACAGCCAAATGGCTGAGTACAAACGATGTTTGGCACATTGCTGTGAATCAATTCAATCATTTCACCTGTGAGAAACCATCCTTCACCGGTCTGGTTACCGTTAGATACGAAAGGTTCTGCATATTTAGCCAGTACGTGAATCTCAGGTGGTGCCTCAAAACGTTTGCTCTCAGCAAGTGCTTTGCAGTATGGCTTGCGGAACTGATTTAACAGCCAGATAGCAGCATTTCCAAGCCACTTACTGGTTTTCTTAAAGCCAAGATGGTCAGCCTTAAATTCACTATCGTAAGCACTGTACATAAAGAAGTCAAGCATATCCGGACAGACTGCTTCAGCACCTTCAGCTTCCAAGAGTTCGACAACATGATTGTTGGCTGCAGGGAGATATTTAACTAAAATCTCACCAACGATTCCAACACGTGGTTTTTTCTTTGTTTCATCTAATTCTATTTCATCAAATTCCTTCACGATTTGTTTGATATTTTTCTTAAGTTCCGACTGCTTTGGTTTTTTTACAGCCTCAATACAGACTTTTTTCCATTTATCGTGAAGAGCGTTTACGGAACCCGGTACTTTCTCGTAAGGGCGGGTGTGGTATACGACGCGCATAAACAAATCACCGTAGATTAAGCTGTGAATAGCGGCTTTTAGCAATCGATAATTGATGTCAAAGCCGGAGTTTGTTTCCACGCCGGCACTTAATGAGATAACCGGAATCTGTTCCATGCCTGCTTTTTTTAGTGCACGGCGGATAAAGCCGATATAGTTCGTTGCACGGCATCCACCACCGGTCTGAGTAATGATTAAAGCAGTTTTATTTAAATCGTACTCGCCGGATAACAATGCTTTCATGAACTGTCCGACTACAAGAAGAGACGGATAGCACGCATCATTATTTACATATTTTAAGCCATAATCCAATTCGCCTACGCCGGTAGGAAGCTGGACAAGATTATAACCACAGGCGGCAAGAGCCGGCATTAAAATGTCAAAATGAATTGGTGACATCTGTGGTGCTAAAATCGTGTAACTTTTACGCATTTCCTTTGTAAATTCAACTCGTTTATAGGCCGAATTTTGGGGAGATGACTTAATTCCCTTGCGTTCGCGGTCTTTCACGGCGGAAATAAGCGAACGGATACGAATTCTTGCGGCACCTAAGTTGTTGACCTCGTCAATTTTAAGAACCGTACAAATTTTATTGGAACTTGTCAAAATATCATTGACCTGGTCGGTTGTTACTGCGTCAAGTCCACATCCAAAAGAGTTAAGCTGAATCATATCCAGATTGTTCTGGGTACGTACAAAACTGGCAGCGGCATAAAGTCTGGAATGATACATCCACTGATCCATCGCAATCGTTGGACGGTCAACTTTTCCTAAATGGGAAATACTGTCCTCAGATAATACCGCAATGTCGTAAGATGTAATCAATTCCGGAATACCGTGATTGATTTCCGGGTCAATATGGTAAGGACGACCGGCTAACACAATACCGCGCTTGTTGTTATCTGCCATCCATTTTAATACGCGTTCGCCCTCTAAGCGGATATCATTTCTTGTTTTTTGCAATTCTTCGTATGCCTTGTGGGCAGCTTTTCGAATCTCGCCGGCATCAATATTATTTTCTTTGCCGAGATAGCGTACTAACTCATCGGCAAGAATTTTATCGCTTTCAAAGGAGACGAATGGATTCTGGTAGGTAATCGATTCATCTGCCAATTCTTCTACATTATTTTTGATATTTTCTCCATAAGAAGTGACAATTGGGCAGTTGTAGTGGTTGCCCGCTTCATCAAATTCTTTGCGCTCGTAAGGAACACAGGGGTAAAAAATGTACGAAACGCCCTGGTTTAACAGCCATGAGATATGTCCATGAGCTAACTTTGCCGGATAACATTCCGATTCGCTTGGAATCGATTCGATACCAAGTGAATAAATGTTTCGGTTGGAAGCCGGTGAAAGAACGACTTCGTAGCCAAGTTCCGTAAAGAAAGTAAACCAGTATGGATAATTCTCATACATATTTAACACGCGTGGAATTCCGACCTTGCCACGATATGCTTTGTCCGCAGATAATGGTTTATAGTAGTCAAAAAGACGCTTGTTTTTATAGGCGTAAAGGTTTGGAACGTCACGGTTTGTCTTTTCTTTGCCAAGGCCACGTTCACATCGGTTACCGGACACAAACTGACGGCCACCGGTAAAGCGGTTTATTGTAAGGAGACAATGATTGGTACATCCCTTACATCTTGTCATGGAACTTTCAAATTTTAATTTGATAATGTCCTGTAAAGAGAGCATGGAAGAAATTTCTCCATCTTCGTAATGCTCACGGGCAATCAGTGCGGCACCAAAAGCGCCCATGATACCGGCAATGTCAGGGCGAATTGCCTGACATCCGGAAACACGCTCAAAACTTCGTAATACCGCATCGTTATAGAAAGTACCACCCTGAACAACTACGTTTTTACCGAGGTCTTTCGGGTCTGTTAATTTAATTACCTTTAACAGGGCATTTTTAATAACGGAAATAGCAAGTCCGGCAGAAATATCTGCGACTGTAGCTCCTTCTTTTTGTGCCTGTTTTACTTTAGAATTCATAAATACGGTGCAGCGGGAACCCAAATCGATTGGGTTTTCGGCAAACAGAGCCAGTTTTGCAAAATCTTTTACTTCATAATTCAACGAGCGTGCAAACGTCTCGATAAAAGAACCACAGCCGGAAGAGCAGGCTTCATTTAACTGTACCTGGTCTACGGAGTGATTTTTGATTTTAATACATTTCATATCCTGACCGCCGATGTCCAGAATACAATCAACATCCGGGTCAAAGAAAGAAGCAGCGTAATAATGGGAAACGGTTTCAACTTCACCTTCATCTAACATCAAAGCGGATTTAATCAGTGCTTCGCCGTATCCGGTTGAACAGGAACGCACAATTGTGGCACTTTCCGGGAGCAGTTCATAAATTTCCTTAATTGCTTTAATTGTCGTTTTTAGCGGGCTTCCGTTATTGTTATCATAGAATGAGTACAGAAGAGAACCATCCTCACCGACAAGAGCTACTTTAGTTGTTGTTGAACCGGCATCTACGCCAAGAAATACATTTCCTTCGTAAGTGGAGATATCTCCCTTCTTTACACTGTGTATGTTATGTTTTTCGATAAATTCATTGTAATCAGTTTCATCTTTGAAAAGAGGCTCCATACGAGTCACTTCAAATTCAATTTTGATTTCGCCGGAAAGCTTCTTTAATAAAGCACCGATTGTTGTGGCGCCTTTTCCCTCCGAGTTCATGGCTGCTCCGCTTGCAGCAAAAAGATGGGAATTTTCCGGTGCAATAATGGCATCCCCGGTTAAATTAAGAGTGCGGATGAATGCCTGTTTTAATTCTGTTAAAAAGTGCAGCGGACCGCCGAGAAAAGCAACGTTACCGCGAATCGGTTTTCCGCAGGCAAGACCACTGATTGTCTGGTTTACGACAGCCTGGAAAATGGAAGCGGCAAGGTCTGGTTTCGATGCGCCCTCATTTATTAAAGGCTGAATATCAGTCTTTGCAAATACACCACATCGTGCGGCAATCGGATATAAAGCCTGGTAATCTTTTGCATAGGTATTTAATCCGGCAGCGTCTGTTTTTAATAAGGTAGCCATTTGATCGATAAAAGAACCGGTACCGCCGGCACAGATACCGTTCATTCGCTGCTCAATACCATCGGTAAAGTAAATAATTTTTGCATCCTCACCACCAAGTTCAATGGCGACATCGGTCTGAGGAGCATAACTTTTTAAGGAAGTAGCAACGCTCACAACTTCCTGCACAAATGGAATATCAAGGTGCTTTGAAATGGAAAGACCACCGGAACCGGTAATCATCGGTGCGATGTCACAGTCACCAAGTTCGTTGTAAGCACGTTCCATAATTGCACGTAAGGTTTCCTGGATATTTGCGTAGTGACGCTCATAGGCAGAAAACAGTATGTTATTGTTATCATCCAGCACAGCAATTTTTACTGTGGTTGAACCAATATCGATACCTACTCGTTTCATAAGTACCTCCTAAAGTTTCCTATTAAAATCATTTTTTGTTATCTAATTATCGAAACCTTATTATACGACAAAAAGAATGGTTTTGCAACAAAATTAGAAAGAACAAATGGCATTCTTTTGAATAGGATAATAAAAAAAGGCAGGAATCTGAAAATGAATCAACGCTTTTGTAATGGAATGATACATGTCATTCGCTCCGGCGATAATCTTTACCAGTTGAGCAGACGCTACCGTGTTCCGCTCGCACTTATTCTGCGGGCAAACCCTTATGTGGATGTGTATAATTTAAGACCGGGACAGGAAATCTGTATTCCGATGCCCTGTGGAAGCGGACCGATGGCAGGACGGGGAATTCAGCAGGAAAATGTGGAGACAACCGAACAGGAGACAGACGATGAGGAATACGAAGAGGAACAAACGGCACAGTCAGAGGAAGAAAAAGAGGTGTCTTGTGTCTATCGTGCAGATGGAACAAAAAGCCTTGGAGCGATATTGAATGAGTGCGGTATGACGATGGCAGAGTTTTTTGAAAAGAATAATCCGGAGCAGATTATTATCGCGGCAGATGTCCTTTTTGAAGTGCCAAAGAAGGTTTGACAAAGGTTATTAGAACCTTTATAATGAAAATGGATTAGTCAGACTCGGCGATGCCTTGTTTTCGGGGAATCGCCGTTGTCTTTGAAAGGAAGGTGAACAAGCATGATTTCCATTTATAAAACCATAGAAGATGATATGGTGGTGCTTGATAAAATAGAAGAGGGCTGTTGGATATCAGCCATTCACCCAAATGAGGAAGAATTGTCTTTTTTGCAGGAAGAGACTGGGATTGACTTGGATGATTTACGGGCACCTCTGGATGATGAGGAACGTTCCCGTATCGAATTGGAAGATGGATACAATATGATTTTGGTGGACATTCCTTCGCTTGATGAGAAAGACCGGTATGTCACGATTCCTCTTGGTATTTACATGACAAAGGAGCATATCATTACGATTTGTCTGGAAGAATCACCGGTTTTGAAAGCATTTGTAAACCGTAGAGTACGCGAGTTTTACACATTCAAAAAGACTCGCTTTGTATTCCAGATTTTGTATCGCAATGCTGCTTCCTACCTGCGTTATCTGCGTATTATTGACAGAAAAAGTGACCAGATTGAGGAAAAACTGCATATTTCCCAGAAAAACAGTGAGTTGATTGAACTTTTGGAGCTGGAAAAAAGTCTGGTTTATTTTACCACTTCCCTGCGCTCAAATGAGGTCGTTTTAGAGAAACTTCTGCGGACGGAGCGCGTTAAAAAATATCCGGAAGATGAGGACTTATTGGAAGATGTCATTATCGAGAATAAACAGGCGATTGAAATGGCAAATATATACAGTGGAATTTTAAGTGGAATGATGGATGCGTTTGCGTCTGTTATATCCAATAACTTAAATATTGTAATGAAGTTCTTGGCAACGGTTACGATTGTTTTATCAATCCCGACGATGATTGCCAGTTTCTTTGGAATGAACTTTGATAATATTCCACTTGGACATTCGCCGTTTGGATTTTTTACCATTATTGTTTTAACGCTTATTATTTCCGGCGTTGTGGCGTTGTTGTTCCGCAAAAAAGATTTGTTTTAATAGGGAAAAGACGATTGTTGAATGGAGGTTAAAAAAGAACTATGAGTTTATTAGACCGATTGGAGAGAACACGGTTTGGAAAATTTGGCATTCCGAATCTGATGCGGTATGTCATTGGAGTTAATATTGTCGGAATTCTGATTAGTCTTGTGAATCCGACGTTTTATTATTCGTATCTGAGTTTGGATATTGCAAGTATTCTGCATGGACAGGTTTGGCGTATTTTTACCTTTGTGTTAAGCCCATCCGGACAGTTTGGCGGTACCGGCATGGTTAGTTTATTGTGGTTTGCAATCTGGATTTTTGTGTATTATTCGATTGGAACAAATCTGGAGCGCATGTGGGGAACTTTCCGCTTTAATTTGTTTTATTTTGGCGGACTTTTACTGGTTGTAATCATGACTTTTATTTTTTATCTGTTTTTACAGCTTGGGTTAGTGCCAAATGCTGCAACTGCTTATATGGATTATATGCTTTCCGCCAATATTATGGATGATTTGAACCAGACGATGTTTTTAGCGTTTGCCTTTGCTTTCCCGGATGCACAGTTCCTTGTGTATTTTATTATTCCGGTTAAGGCAAAGTGGCTGAGTATTGTATATCTTTTGATGGATGGCTATATGTTTGTCCGCTATCTGATGAGTGGATATTATTATTCGGCAGCGGTGATTTTGGTTCTTTTATTAAACTTTTTTATCTTCTATTTTATGGGACGTGGTTCTCTTACGCCAAAGCAGGCGTACCATCAGAAGAAGAGAAAGATGGAATATAAGAAAAAAACAGCACCCACACAGGGAAGTGTACCAAGGCATCATTGTGTGATTTGTGGCAGAACGGATGTGGACTCTCCGCAGTTAGAGTTCCGTTACTGCTCCAAATGTGAGGGAAACTATGAGTATTGTTCAGAGCATTTATTTACCCATGAGCATGTGCATCATTAAAAGGAGGAAGGAGTCGGAAAATGGGATTGTTTGGTATTGCGACAAATAGTGTACAAATGTTAGTGTTAGTAGCGGTTTTAACCGTGGCAGTTTTTGCTGTTTTGTATTTTGAAAAATTCCGCTATGAAGTAGAAGGAATTCGGATTTACCGCAAAGACAGCAAAAAGTCATGGACTAATCTACTGCTTGTATTAGCGGCAGCGCTGCTTGTAAAACTGATTTTTGCGGCAGCGTATGAAGGACATGGAACGGATATGACCTGCTTTAGTGCGTGGTCGGATATGATTTTTAAAGATGGATTCTGGAATTTCTATCATTCGGATTCTTTTACGGATTATCCGCCCGGATATATGGCAATGCTGTGGGGCATTGGGGCTCTGCGCAGCATCTTTAATCTGGATGTTGCAACGGGAGCCGGAAGATGTGTTATTAAACTGATTCCGATTTTGTTTGATCTTGGTGCAGGGGCACTGCTTTATAAGATAGCAAAGAGAAAATTTTCTGAAGGTTCTTCTCTTATTTTGTCAGCGACATACGTGCTCAGTCCGGTCGTTGTTCTGGATTCTTCGGCATGGGGACAGGTGGATGGTGTATTTACCTTTTTCCTGTTGCTTGTCTGCTATCTGTGCATGGAAGAAAAGCGTATTTTTGCGTATTTTGCTTTTGTTGCCGGAGTTCTTATCAAACCGCAGATGATTATGTTTGCTCCGCTTTTGATTTGGACAATTATTGAACAGGTTTTCTTAAAAGATTTTTCAAAAGAAAAAATGTTTCGGGATTTAGTAGGCGGCGTTTTATCTCTTGTGGCAATGGTTGTATTTACCCTTCCGTTTGGTGTGGACAAAGTGTTCAGCCAGTATGTGAATACGTTGGGCTCGTATCCGTATGCGACGATTAATGCATACAATTTCTGGGCGTTGTTAGGACAGAACTGGCAGCCGCAGGCAAATTCATTTTTAGGTGTGTCAGCAAGCTCGTGGGGAACACTCGCAATTTTAGTATCCGTTGCACTGAGTGCCGTGATTTTCTTCCGCTTAAAAGATGATAATTCCCGCTATTTTACAAGCATGGCGGTACTTCTTGCCAATATGTTTTTATTCTCAGTGCGTATGCATGAGAGATATTTATTCCCGGCACTTGTACTTATGTTGGCTGCCTTTTTGGTGAAGCCGACCAAACAGTTATTCTTTACTTATGTGGGATTTTCGGCAATTCACTTTTTGAATGTAGGTCATGTTTTGTGGGCGTATGTCGAGGAAAACGAAAATACGGCACCAAACGGACCGTTAATTGGAATTACGGCAGTCCTTACAATTTTAATGTTTGCTTATTTGATTTATGCTTCTTTTTCTGTTTCGGTTATGGAGGATTTAAAAGAGGTATCCGGAGGAAAGAAGAAAAGGAACACCCTTCCATATCTTGTGAAAAATCCGAAGGTGAAAGAGAAAGAACCGGAAGAAGTCTATAAACAACATATTCATGCGACAAGAAGAATGCCTAAATTTACAAAGTGGGATTATATTGTATTGTTTGGAATTCTTGTATTATACAGTGTATTCGCTTTTCGTGATTTGGGTGATACCAAGGCTCCGGAGACTTACTGGCAGCCGGAAAATGGTAATTCCGAGATTGTGTTAGATCTTGGTAAAGCAAAAGATATCGGAATGATTTATACGTTCCTTGGAGCGAAGGAAGACCGTATGATGACGCTTGAAATGTCAGAGGACGGGAAAAACTATGATATGGTCGGCACGGTCAGAGCAACAAGTGTGTTCTGTTGGGATGCATTAAAGACTTGGGACAAAGAATCTCAGGAAGAGGGCGCGGATGATTATAATCTGGCAAAAGATTACCGTTATATCCGCTTAAGTGTTGATGAAGACCAGCTTTTTGATACCTTTATGCTGAATGAATTAGTGATTCTTGACAAAGACGGAAACTGGATGAAACCGGTCAATGCTTCTGAATATAAGAATTTGTTTGATGAGCAGGATTGTTTTGAGCCGCAGAGTGATTTGCCGGAGACTGTCTGGAAAGCTGAAAAAGCTGGAGAAACCGTGACTTTAGATTTGGGTGCAGATAGTTACTTTAGTATGCTGCGCGGCTACTCTACGGAGAAAGCAAATCAGCGGTTTGAAGTGGAAGTGGCAAAATCGGCAAATGATGGTGAGGAGCCACAGTATCAGAAAGTGGGAACGGTAGTCAGTGGTGAGGCTGATGGCTTTAGCAGACTTTCAGAGGAAAATCAGCAAAATGCCGATACTTATTCTTTTGCCAATGATTCGTACCGCTATATCCGCTTGACAACACTTTCGGATAATACAAGTTTGAATGAACTGGTATTGACGGATACGAATGGAAATACGGTGAAAATCCGTGACCATATTGGCGGAGATTCCTTGTTTGATGAACAGGATGGATACCGAAAGGCAATTACCTTTAGGAGCGGCACTTATTTTGATGAAATTTATCATGCGAGAACGGCTTATGAAATTGCGCATGGAATGAGCAATTATGAGTGGACTCATCCGCCTCTTGGTAAAGTATTTATCAGTCTTGGTGTGCGCATGTTTGGCATGAATCCGTTTGGCTGGCGAATTATTGGTGTGCTGTTTGGAATCGGGATGATTCCGTTTATGTACTTCTTTGGCAGGCGTTTGTTCAAGAACCGCACGTGGGCGGCCGGTGCGTTGACATTTTTATTTACTTTTGATTTTATGCATTTTACGCAGACAAGAATTGCTACCATTGATGTGTACGGAACATTCTTTATTATAGCAATGTTCTACTTTATGTATCAGTACAGCCAGACAAGTTTTTATGATACAAAATTGTGGAAGACCTTTATCCCGCTTGGCTTAAGTGCAGTGATGATGGGACTTGGCTGTGCATCGAAATGGACGGCAGTATATGCGTCTGCCGGTCTTGCCGTGTTCTTTTTTGCCATTATGGGCTGGCGTATTTTTGAGTACCATCTGGCGAAGAAAAATCCGACGGGTGAAACCGAAGGAATTGCGCATAAACATATCATTGAAGTATTTAAGAAGAAACTTCTTTTAACACTTGGTTTCTGTGTGATTTTCTTTGTGTTTGTAGCAGGAACGATTTATGTTGCTTCCTATGTTCCATTTGAGGACAGCGCAAAAGATAACACCGAGCGCTTCTACGAAGTGACAGATGAGAATTACAAAGGATTTAAATGGGAAAATACATTTGCTTCCGGTCTTGTAGATACACTTCGCGACCACAGTGGAAATCCTGTGGCCGAGACGATTGGAAAAATGCTGAATAATCAGCATGCTATGTATGAATACCACAGCAAACTGAAGGCTACCCACCCGTGGCAGTCAAGCTGGTATGAGTGGCCGACGATGATACGTCCAATGTACTATTACTGCCAGACTTTGCGGGATGGCATGAAAGAGGGTATCAGTGCTTTTGGCAACCCGCTTGTATGGTGGGCAGGAATCCCGGCGTTGATATTGATTCTTCTGCCGTTTGGAAGAAGGCGTTCGAACAGGCTTGGAAGCAAAACGTCGCAATGGCTCCAGAGTATCGGTTGCGAATTCTTTGCGTTCCTTGTTTTGTGGAGGTTGGTTGTGAAACAGTCATCAAGTGATGGAAGCGGTAATTTATGGACGTTATATGGACCATTCTTTATTGTACTTGGTGTGGTGGCTTTGTATATTGCTTACCAGCTTGTGACAAGGGGAGATAAAAAAGCCTTGTTTATGGTATTTGCCTATGCGGTTCAATTATTACCGTGGATTTTAGTGCCGCGCTGTACATTTGCCTATCACTATTTTCCAAGTGTGCCATTTGTCGCCATGATGATTGTGTACTGCATGGTGAAACTTGTGGATTCGGACAAAAAATGGTTCAAATGGTGTATGGTTTATCTGGCAGTTGCCTTTTTCCTGTTCTTAGTTTTTTATCCGGTACTTTCCGGACAGCCGATCTATGAGCAGATGGCAAGAGATGGACTGCGCTGGCTGGAAGGCTGGCAGCTTGTCAGCTAAACAAACGATAGAAAGAAGGATAAAAACGTGAGAAAACTGATTCAAGAGATTCATAACGGGAAAAATATAAAGGAAAATTTAAAACATTATGCGGATATTGCCGTAAAAACATATGTGGATTATGGAACGCTTGAAATGACTTTTTCTGCGTATTCGCTTTTGGAAGATGAAATACAGGTGTTAGATGCGGATGAGAAGGAGAAAATGCTCTCGCAGGTAAAACAGGCGATTGGCTGTTTGTCGGATGAGTCCTGCGATTTCGCGGCACTTGGTGAAAAAATGAATCATCTGCGGGATGAAATTACGGATAAAATGGATGTTTTAACTGCGTACACGGACCGCATGATTTGTTATGAATATGTGTTAAACCGCATGGAATTAAAATATCTTTCCAAGAAAGAATTGTCAGAGAAACTGGCAGCTTTTGAGGAAGAAGAGTACATGAAAATGTTAGAAGGGTATTTGTTTGGCAGTAAAGATCAAAAGGTGGCGCTTGATAAAATTCGTTTGATTATGGGACAGATTCCGGTTCATATGACAAAGAATAAATTGTTTGAGCGGATTGGTGAAGCACTTACGTTATATCAGGATGGCGATAAATCGGCACTGGATGGCTTTTTGTATATGGTGCGTACGAGCGCGATGCTGTATGAGCCAAAGCAGGAAGAAAATCAGTTTCCAGAGATTTTAGAGGCCCTGCAAACGTTTGAACAGACCGATTTTGAGTCATTAGAGGGCGAGAAATACAATCAATTGGTATCACTTTTGGAAAAGACAGCCAAAGAAATTCATGAAATTACGGACTTTTATTATGAAGTGCAAAATGTTGTGAATGGTGTGTATGCCATGGCACTGATTCTTCCTTACCGCGAGAAAATGAGTCGGATTGAAAAAGCAGGAAGAAATGTTTGGCAGGCATTGGCACAAGGTGAGTTAAAAGAAGAACTGTTAGTGCCGTTAGAGGGCAGCATCGAGGAGTGCGTCGAAAAATCCAGTCATTTGGAATCGATTTTATATGAAATCCGCAGTTCTTATAAGAAAGAACTAATGGAAATCGGTCTTGCCGGACAATTCCACGATTTTGTATTAGTGGCAAATCTTTTGTCAGACAGTTTGTTTATTGACTTGTCGGTATCCGGTGAGGAAGAGGAAAAAGCAGACCTTTCTTACGTGAGAAAATGCACAGATGAATTAGTAAATGAACTTTCCGAGAAGTTAAGTCAGGTGTCAAAACCGGTGAAAAAAGCGATTATGGGACTTGTCCTTGAAAAACTGCCATTGACGTTCCAAAATTCGGATGAGGTACTTGATTATATCCGTGTTAATCTGATGGGATGTCAGGACAAGGCTGAAAAATGTGTGGTACTTACGATGTTAGCAGACTTGATTCGCGAGGAGCAGGAGTGGACATGATATGATTTACTGGTATCAGAATTTATATATGGATGAAACCGTAGAAAAAAATCCGAAACGGTGCAAAAAACGGGTGGAAAAGCGGCGCCCATGGAAAAAGAGTTACGTCGTGCTTACCTTGGCGCAGAATGATAAGAATTTGTTTGAGATTATGCAGACGCGCCAGTTGTTTTTCCGCCGCTACCGTCATGTGGATATGTATGTAGTGGCACTGACTTCGGATTATGATGCCGCTGTCGAAATCCTGCAGCAGATTTTAGAAAAAGGATATCGTGAGAATCCGGAATATAACCCAAGGAATATATTTGCCAAGAAGGAGTTTTATCCGGGTAGAAAGTAACAGAGAAAAGAGGTGTGCCTATGTGGATTTTTTTATTAATACTCAAATGGATTTTCATTATACTTGGCATACTTTTAGGACTTGCTTTACTATTTACGGCTCTTATTTTATGTGTGCCGGTGCGCTACCGGGCAGCAGGGGATAACCATGAAAAAATCCAGTATTCATTTAAGGTGAGCTGGCTTTTGTCTATTGTTGCCGTGAAAAAGAAAAAAGATTCGGAGCAGATTGTTTTC
>OLSX01003234.1_pt1 | contig 13444 bp, 16 predicted proteins | sample 1673141 | NCBI WGS metagenome assembly OLSX01 (sample SAMEA3136759, study PRJEB25190) | human gut metagenome | biome: human gut; feature: human-associated habitat; material: faeces | place: Austria | collected 2013
ACTAAAAAACGTGCCAAATTTTAAACGGATTTTGAACACCCTACCTTACAGGGCGCCTTGCTGATTGCCTTTATACCCAGGGCGCTGCCCTGGGCTAAGAGCTTCTGCCCCTTCAGGGCGTGCTGCTTCTATGAGTTTTTGGGCCTTCAGCCCGTACATAAACCACTTGCGAAACTTGAGTTAAAGTATTATAAAACAATCGCCTCTGCCATTGTGATATCATTTTAATATCATATTTTTGCGATATCAAAATGATATCAACATAAACAGTAAAATATGGAAAATAAGGAATTTGCATTTCAGGGCAAGACCATAAATGGCATCCTGATGTTAGTGATCAACCTTCTCGTCTTCCTGACAGGAATAGGAATGTTTGTATTGACTTGCCTGTCAGAAGAAACATGGCAGGCCTGTGTATGCGGCATCAGCAGCGCAGTGCTCCTCATCCTGAGCATCATCTGCGTTTGCGGTTTTATCCTCGTAGAGCCAGGACAGGCACGCGTACTGCTTTTCTTCGGTAAGTATCGTGGTACGTTTACCCAGCCAGGTTACTATTGGCTGAATCCGTTTATCAGTCAGAAAAAACTCTCGCTCCGAGTGCGCAACCTCGATGCCGAACCCATCAAGGTGAACGACAAGACGGGCAACCCCATCATGATCGGCATGGTATTGGTATGGAAACTGAAAGATACCTATAAAGCCATTTTCGAGATCGACACCCAGACGATGGCAGAAGGTTCTGTCGGCCAGGCTGGCGTCGGAGCCTCTGCCGCACAGGTAATGAATATGTTGGGACGTTTCGTTCAGATTCAGGCAGATGCCGCCCTTCGACAGGTGGCAGGACAGTATGCCTACGACGATGACGAGGACGACAACAACAGCAAGAAAACGCTTCGTGATGGAAGTGACGAAATCAACAAGGAGTTGGAGGCTCGCATCGACGAGCGTTTGGCGATGGCAGGCATCGAGGTAGTAGAGGCTCGCATCAACTATCTGGCTTATGCTCCGGAGATTGCCGCCGTGATGCTTCGTCGTCAGCAGGCTTCAGCCATCATCTCTGCCAGAGAGAAGATTGTGGAAGGCGCTGTCTCGATGGTGAAGATGGCATTGCAGAAACTGAGCGACGAGGAAGTAGTCGAGCTGGACGACGACAAGAAGGCTGCCATGGTCAGCAACCTGCTCGTAGTGCTCTGTGGTGACGATACCGCCCAGCCTGTGGTGAATACGGGTACATTGAATCATTAACAGCATGGCTAAAAAAGAGACAACTACAAAAAGTTTTATATTACGCATCGATTCGGAAACGATGAGTGCCATTGAGGCATGGGCTGCTGACGAGTTCCGCTCCACCAACGGCCAGTTGCAATGGATTATCTCCGAAGCGCTGCGCAAAGCAGGCAGACTGCCTAAGAAACAGAAGGAAAAATGAAAAACAAACTGTTGCATTTTGCGCTCGACCTGTTCAGTGCCAGCGATGACGAGGAGCAGGACAGCATCTTCGCACAAGTCAAGATCTATCGCACAGCAAGTGTCAGAATTTTCGAGTACGTCATCGGAATCCTGTTGCTTGCCATTTGGCTCCTCACCATCGTAAACATCACTCATGTCGCAGCCGAGGAATGGCACTCTTGTCTTATCATCGCCATCTGCGGCACAGTCAGCACAGGTCTCAGCTTCCGTCACAGCTATCATCCGTCGGCCTCCGATCTGCCATTCGTCAAGATAGTCAACGCCCGGCAAGTACGCTGCCTGTCGCTTTGCGGTCGCCTGCAGTCTGTTGTTTATGCCCTCTTCTTTATATGGGCCGGCTGTGCGGAATGGATAGAGAGCGAGAGCATCTTCTTAGGCGGAATGATAACATGCTTAGCCCTTTTGGTTCTGAATTGCATATTCTTTACCTACAAGATATACAAGTTGCGAAACCTGGTAGAAGTAGAAGCCCCCTCGCCCACTATCCGGAACGAGAAACTCCTCATCGTCGGCACATTGGTGTTGACCATAGCTGTAGGGTTCGGAGTACATTGTCTGCCGTTCTGGGACAGTCTGCCAAGTCTGCTGAGTGGATTTTTGAAGGGCTTAATCTCCTTAGCCCTGATTGTCGGCATCATCTGGGCTGGCAACAGATTCTTCGGCCTTTTCCGCGAAATAGACAAAGAGAGTTCTGATTCGCCCGACAAACAATAACACCCTCCCAACAGCAAAATGCTGTCATCGGTCAGGTCGAGAACCCGTCAGATGGCAGCATTTTTTCATTCTCAGCATCAAAGACCCGAGAAATAGGTCTTCAGCGCCGCTACATATTCCTGCATGGCCTGTCGGCCAGCCTCAGTCATTCTGCAGACTGTTCTCGGCTTGGAGCCCGAGCCGTCAGTCTCCTTCTCGATATAGCCAGCCGAGGCAAGTTTGTCCAACTGCACACTCAGGTTGCCCGCTGTAGCCTCCGTTTTCTCCTTCAGATACACGAAGTCGGCTTCTTCAACACTCAGCAACACCGACATGATGGCAAGTCTCAACTGACTGTGTAATAGAGGATTCAGTTCCTGCATCATTTACGCTGTTTTTTTGATTGATAGTTCAGATAATGTCCTGGCGCGACAAGCGTTATCGCCGAGGAAACCGCCATCAGCATCGGCCATGCCAGGCTAATCACTGCGCCCGTGCATAAGTCATGCAGGAAGCCCACTCCCATCATGACACCTATCAAGCCACACAGCTTCAGCAGCTCTTCCTTCAGAATGGTGCCGGTGCAGTAGGTTCCTATACCGGGCAGCAACAATCCCAGCAGAAACATTCCCGACCAGCCTTCCATCTCGGCCCAATACCCGAGACTGTAAACGGCATAGGCGGCAAACACACCTGCCAGGCACGCCCAGATGCTGTTGATACTCTTCGAGGTGTACGTAGAAGGCACATTCTTTTTCTTTCTTCCAGCTATCAGCGTGGCGGTGCCACCCATAACGGGAATGCCCAAGTAAAGCCATCCCCAGGCTCCAGGACCTGTATATGCCGCAACAAAGACAGCAAGCGACACGACCATACACACATAACCCCAAATCAGGAACGTATTGCCCGAACCTACTGTCGAATCCCTTCTTGTCTGCTCTATCATCTGGTTGATGAGCTCAAGGCTCTCCTGCTCAGAAATCTTCTTTTCTTCCATTTTTCTTTTAGTTTGCGACTCCTTATATAAAAAGGTGTCCGGTTGAACGCTTAGTTTATTTTATAAACCACATCACTCTTCACACTCATGATTTCGGGCACAAAGATAACATAGTTTATTTTATAAACCAAGCTTTTTCCCCTCAAAAAACAAATATTTAACTTTGGTTTACAAAATAAACCATTCCCCCTTATATAGTTAATCATTGAACGCATTATAATCATCAATTATCAGAGTATCGTCCTCATAGAAATTTGCTTCCATTTGCCTGAAATATAGCAGAAGCCTTCCAAAATTACTATTTGATTCCGATAAAGTCACTCAAAGGACGAATTTTTGCAGCAAAGGTATTGATGCTTTCCTTCAAATTGGGCTTTTTCTTTAGCTCAATAGGTTTTGTATTGTCAAAATGCAATACGATATAGTACGGAGCATGCGAAGGTGTAAAGCCATATTTTTTCAATGTCTCTTTTGTCCAGATATGGAAAAGCCCCTTTGATTTGAGCTTAAAGAGCTGGCAGTCTTCTCCTCCGGTATGAAGCAATACATATTGCATTCTTTCGAATCCTGAAGTAACACAAAGTGACCCTTTTGAGTCTCCTGCACGAAGATAACAAATGCCAGTCTCAATCATTTTTTCTTTCAATCCTTTTCGGCAATGATTGACCATAACCATCACTTCTTCAGGATTTTCAGACATTTTCTTCTTGATTAGTTCGGCAGTTTGAAGATCTTCGATTTCTTGCTTTCTACGAATGCCATACCTTAGATAATCAAGACTTTTGTCAATACCAATGAACTTTCTGTCAAGAAGACTCGCAGCAATGCCAGTTGTACAACTTCCCGCAAAAGGATCAAGAATTGTATCACCTTCATGAGTTGATGACAGTATAATACGATAAAGCAAGCGAAGAGGTTTTTGTGTTGGATGCTTTCCGCATTTCAATTCCCAAGAAGCAAGAAACGGGATACGCCAAACGTCAGACATTCTTGCACCACCATTCAATTGTTCCATCAAATTACAATTGAAGTAATGAGAAACCTTTTCGTTTTTTCGTGCCCAAACAATATATTCAGTTGTGAAGTTGAAATAATTTCTTGATAATGTGGGCTTTGCATCAGATTTTTGCCATACTATTATATTAAGAATTTTATATCCCAGTTCTACCATGCAAGTAGCAACAGAAAAGATATTGTGATACGTACCAGTAACAAAGATAGTACCATCTTCTTTGAGGACGTTACGGCATTCAGAAAGCCACTTTTTATTAAAGGCATTGATATTTTCCAGTGAAGTTACTCTATCCCATTCCCCTTTTTCAAAAGATTTCCAAGTACCGTTTATGCATGTTGAAATGTTTTTAGACAAGAAATAAGGAGGGTCAGCAAATATCATATCGACTTTTTTACCGATATTACTAATGAGTTCCATAGTATCACCATGATACAGCGTAAACTCCTCATTTCCTGTCTGATATAAAGGAATCATTTTATTCAAATGCCAATTCTAACTGAAGATTTTCTTCAACAACTACTTCTTGATTGATTTGGGCAGGTGCATGCAAATCAAAGTTAAAGACTAATGCTTCTATCATTGCATGCCTGTTCTCTATACGACCACCACCATGATAGAAATGCTCTTGAGTCTCAACATTAAAGTGATTCCAGAATCTCTCCATCATTTCATTTGCCCTAAACTCATTATGATGCCATGTCGATAGGATAAAATGAGCAGGCGTATGAAGTAAAGCATTATATAAAGCCTCTTCATCTTCCTCTGTCCAACCATTATAATAATCTACATATCTTCCAAAATATGGAGGATCACAATAAATCAAGTCTCCTGATTGAGCATGATTAATTGTTTCTATGAAGTTTTGATTGTGAAACTCCCAACGGTTTGCATGGATAATACGTTGAGCTGCAGCAACCTGATTACATATCTTTGTCACATATGCAGGCGCAAAGCGCTCGGGTTTTTTACAGAAAGGTATGTTCCACTGACCACGCCGATTGAAGCGCATCATACCATTAAAACCTGCACGTGACAAGAATATAAAGTCAAAAGGACTATGTTCTGCATTAAATCGGTCTTTAACAGCCCTATAATGTGCATAGCCATTTTCGTCAGCAGCAGCAAGGAGAGCACCTTCATGTTCGAGATACTCGCGCATATTTTGAGGAGTAATCTCTCCATTCAGAACTCCATTATAGAAGTTTATGATGTGGGGATTACTATCAGCAACATAACGGTTGCCACCAACAGGAGCATTCAGACCAACGACACCGGTTCCAAAGAAAGGCTCAATCCAGTTGGTATTTGCAAGATCCAGACCTGACTGTGTAATCAGATCGTTAATCCAAGGAACGAGTTTGGTCTTTATTCCTTGAGATTTTATGGGAGGTACTATTACGGGCATGATTATAATTTAGATAATTTATCGGCTTGTGATTTCAAATATTCCTTGTAGGTCTTCAGATTATGGTAGTGAGGAGAACCAATACCTGCAGTTCTTGCATCTACCTTATTAAAGTAACCCTGCCAGTAATCATTAAAGACATCTTCACCAAGTTCTGCAAATGGACCTTGTCCATTTATAAGCTTCTGAATATTAGAATCTCCTCCTATATTACGAGTATTTCCACTTCCAGGAGTGTCCTTGGCGATTTTCCACTTTGGCTGAACAAAGAAGATGAATTTCTCTATTACTGAGTGAATGGCTGAGAGCTCATCAACTGAATAGACATTTTTCTCATTCACATCAATTACACTTTGCTTATAAAGCATTCCCAACACAATATGAGAACTGTAAGAGTTGTATGTATGATCCATATTCTTGACAGAGTCTCTTTCCCTAAAATATCCCCAATAAGAGCCAAGGGTCAATCCATTAACAGTCTCTCCATCATAGTAGCTGGACTTGAAGTCAACAGCAAACAGATGACCCTCTTTGTCTTTGAAAGTTAAGTCGGGATAAAAATTTTGCTTAGAGGGCATTTCTAATTCAAGTCCATGATCACAAGCAAACTTGTCCAGCTTTGGAATAAGCAGGATTTCAATAATTTTTGAAACAACCTTTGTGTCGTTGGTTATTGTATAGACATTCTTGTCGATGTCGATAAACCCCTTAACTATCCAATCTTGGCTATCAGTTTCAAGAAAGGATTTATAGCTCTTGACTTCTTCAGTCAACAACTGAAAGAATTCTTCTTTTGTCATAATTGATACTATTATGATATTATTTTAATAAACTTTCAAATGTACGGAAGTTACGGAATTGAATTGTTAATTATTTGCAAATATAGTTTATTTATCTGTGAAAAGCATAAGATAGCTACTGCTTTAACACGAATTTAACGTATCAGCCGAATTCTTTCTGAACGTCGAAGCAGGGACAGGCTTTGGCGGTGAACTCGTTGTGGCCGTGGACGGTGGCGAGAGGAAACTCTTCTTGCAGCTGTTCTACGAGTGCACGAAGCGAGGCTTTTTGTGCTCCCGTCCGAGTGTCCTTGGGCTTGCCGTTTGTTGACAGACCGCCGATATAGCAGATGCCGAGACTGATCGTATTGTGACCTTTGCAGTGTGCGCCAATCTGGCGCTTCGACCTGCCTGCGTGTATGCTGCCGTCACGATATATCACGAAGTGATAGCCGATGCCGTTGAAGCCTCGCTGGCGATGCCAGCGGTCGATGTCCTCGACGGTGAAGTCCTTGCCCTCTGTTGTTGCACTGCAATGAATGATGATCTCTGTAATTTTTCTCATGATTTTTTCTTTTTTTGATGTTATATTTTTGGGGAGTTAAGGGAGTTAAGGAGTTATCGCTCCCTTCGGTCGCTTAACTCCTTAACTTCTTCCCCAGCAAAACAATAACACTTGCTCCTAATGCGATGATGCCGAAGCAGGCGAGGAACTTGGTGAAGGGCGGTGTGTAATGCTCTTTCTTCACCACAGGCACTTGTTTGACAACAGGGATTGTGTCGGTTCGAGTCTTATAGACTGTGTCTCTGAGGAGGCGGTAACGAAACTCTGTTTTCACTCTGTCGCAAAACACCGTGTCTGCCTTGCGCTCGATGCGCTGCCATCGGTCGATATAGACCGAGTCGTATTTCACCTTACTGAGCAAAATGGTGTCGTGCGTAGCGGAATGCACAGGCACGATGGCAGTAGTGTTGCTGGTTGTCTTGCAACTGCTCAGGAGGAGCAGCAGAAGTACGAGGAAAAGCAGGAACAGAAGTTTGCTGAATACTGTTTCGCTTTCGGGATGATTACAATATTTCATATACATTTTTCTTCCTGTCTTTAATGGTTAATGTGATGGATTCTTTTTTGTTATGAAACCACAAAATACGTTTAAAGAGTGCAGTATATGAGTCTTGCGAATGAATGAGCAATCCTGATGCCCGGTATTTCCCAACGATAATGCTGCCGTCCCTGTAGACAAATGGCCCATTGCCTGGGCGAAAAACAGGCAAGCAGTGATATCCTCCCTGAGGACTGCCTACAATTCTGAGTCTTTCCCTTTCCTTCTTGACTTTATATTCTCCCAATGAAAGGTGTCTGTCAGGATGTTCGCACGTATGACAAATACATAATCCGTCAATACACAGGGCACCCATAACTCCCCATCGGCTGTAACAATATCTGATAAGTATTATTTCCATATTCTATGATTTATATATGATTGGTATTGGATTGCAATTATCAGAAGTTGATGAACAGCTTCCGAAAATTACTTAAATCCTTAATGACAAATGACACAAATGACACTAATGACACCGAATAAGTGTTCTTTCACACCATTGAGCCAATTTTCTGAAAGCGATTATCAGGCAACTGGATGATAAGTCCTTGATTTTTCCAATTTTTCAACATCTGTTTCAGAGTTGAAGTTGATGCGCTACTACCTTTGATTGCAAAGCATTGTTGCATGGCTTGATCCGATGTGAATATAGTATCCAATCGCTCGAAAATAGAATCGTTTTTCCCTCGGCGTAGTCGAGTGTATTCAACCTTTCCTGCATACTCTCGCGACGAGAAAGCCGCCTCGATACGTTCACGGAAGAAATACAAGGCGTTCTCCATCTGATAGTTAGCCAAGGCATCAAATACAGCCAGCATTGATGGTGTCTGGGTTTTCTCTATCATCTCTTTCCAGAGTCCAGGGTTCTCCTTGAGGCGTTTTTCTGCACCTGCCAGTCCATGCGCCTTGATGAGCTGTTCTGCTACCTTGCAGAGCATAATGCAAGTCATCATTCGCATGGTTGTGGGACAAATACGGAAGCGCTGACGAGCTTTGGTCTTGTCATCATTTTTCATCGTTTCAATACGAATCTCTTCCAACCATTCTCGGCCTTTCTTTTCCAACTTTGTCAATACTACCTCGCCTTCCATTAATGGTAGCAGATGAGCTATCTGGAATATTTGATCACGCTGAACGTCGGTCAGCACATACAGGTTTTCGGACAAAGCAGCAAACGTGTTGTCGGGAGTTCTGCCTACTGCGATGCGGCTCTGAAAGCCATCGGTGTAGTTGTTTACGACTCTGTAGAGAGCATCGGGAGTGCCGCACATTGTAACGTTCCACAACAATCGGTCGATATGAACATTAACGGCATCCGCACTTTTTGCCTCTCGATCGTAGCTTGTGCCGTCGTAAGCTTGTCGCAACATGACGCTGAAATCGCTCATGGCAGTGCGCCACTTCTGCGCTACAGTGTCAGCCTCAGGCGTAAAAGAAAATGCGTGCTTTCCACCCGTGTTAGCCAGTCGGTTTGCCAAGTTGGCAACTGTGTTGTTCAGAGTCAGACAGCGAACAGGATATTTCACTTCCTCGGGTTGTTCTTTCTTGTTTTGAGCAGCTCGCTTTTTTGTCCGCCAATCTTCTTCTTTCTCCAAATATACTTTGTCCATGTCTTTTACTTCACCCATCCACGCATCTATTAGCGGGTCAATGCTTCCTTTTCCTGATGCAAAGTCACCGGCAATATAAGAGATAAGGTTGAGCGAATTGTATCTGCCGTGCACCGAGATTTTGACACCTGTGGCAAGGCTTCCGATGGCAGGGCAAATAGCAATGAGGGCAGGCATGGCGAGTACTGGACCTACGGCGTTGATAGAATCACGAACGCCCTGAGGTAGAGAGGGAAGTGAGTTATAATAGTACAAATCGTCCTGCTCGCAAATTTCATCCAAAGCGAAATCTAAAGTTTTACTTTCCTCATCGCTCAACATCCCACCTTTTTGTCTTTCTGATTTCAGCACAGCCAGCACATCCTTAAGCCTTTTGGGCATTCTTGCACGTTTTTCAGCAAGGGCTGAGTCAATGCAAGCCAACTTTTCGGTTTCGGGGAATCCATCGTAGCATGGTATTACCTGATTAAGCTGCTGGCGGTCGAAGCCGCAAATGTGGCGCAGATTGACTGCCAGTTCAAAGGTCAGTGTGTTGCGGTTGGAGCGCACAGGCTCATGTCCGTCGTTATACATCTGCCACCACTTGCGGATGATGTCTGCATAAGGGATGCCACAGTATTCAAGAGTACTGTTGTTAGATTTTTTTGAAGTTTTTTCGGCTGCTTCATCCCCTGCTTTCTGCTCTTTTTGTGTGTTGCAAGAATCACCTTTCGATATTTCGCTTTCTTGTATCTGTATCTTGCATTCCGTGTTGTCCAAAAGTTCTTTGTCGAAGTAGAGCAACCTGTCAGTTGGTGGTGTGTAGAAAACTCTTGTGATGTCTTTTGCTCCTTTGTCATATTCTACGCCCAACAATTTTGCAGCCCATTTCAAGTTGTCCTCTTGTGACAAATTTGGCTTACGGCGGAAAGCGATGTGATAGCCCTTGTTGGCTGAACGTTCCAACATCAGCAAACCCAAATCCTTTTTCTTGCTGAGGATAAGTTCAGGCACATCTGCCATTTTCTTCTCATAGTCGGCATCGTCGGGACAAAAGTCTATATCCATACCCACACTCTTGCTGATGCGCTTGCTTCCTCTCAGCTTTCCGTCCTCGTTGGGCAGACAGCTGTAGTTCATCTGAACCATGTGCTTTTTGTCAGCTTTTTTGTTGTGTTCGCTATCACGAAGTTGCCTGTATTCTTCCTCTGTGAGAATGGGGCGCATTTTCTTTGCCCCACCCTCATAATAAATGACGTGTATACTCATGTGTCAGCCTCCTCTTTTAGCGTTTGAGTTGATAATCTACCACAGCTTCACTTGCTTCTGCAGCTTCGTCTGCAAGTGCATCGCCGATATTCACTCCCTCATCGCAATACACCTTGAGTGTCAGCTGTATAGCACCGTCTGCGATTCGGGAAACCCTGCCGTGAGGAAGTTTTCTAATGAGTGTTGACATGGATTTGGGCTTTGGTAAAGCCACGAAATCGAATGTGCCGTCAGTCAACTGCTGGGCGATTCCACGGCGGCGAAAGCTGTCTACACGTCCTCGTACATTGTTGTCTGGAGCAAAGAAGAATGTGTTGCTGTTGTTGTATGTGGCTGTGCCTCCCAACTGGATGTGCTGACTGCCATTGACCATATTCTCACTTTGAATATTGTTCTGAATATTGTTATTCTTTTTCATAATCTGTTGTTGTTTAGATGAGCGAAAGAAGTGTGTAAGTTTTAGTTTGCGCAAATTGTCCCGAGACATTTCTTACGCCACCTTTTCAACTCAGATTAATAAATGATTTTGACCTGTACGGTTTAAATTACCCAATACGCCCTGAAGGGGCAGAAGCTCTTAGCCCAGGGCATCGCCCTGGGTATTTATGGGCGAAAAACCTGTCGCCCTGTAAGGGCAAAAGCTTTAAAACTCCCGACAATTTTTAAGGCTGATGCCCTTACAGGGCGCCTTGCTGACTGCCATTATACCCAGGGCGATGCCCTGGGCTAAGAGCTTCTGCCCCTTCAGGGCGTGCTGCTTATAGGAGCTTTGGGGCTTTCCAACCATACAGGTCGATGATTGGTTTACTTTTTCACGCTGTCGATGTCAGCGACCACGATGTCCTGATACATCTGTCCGTTATACTCCCGAACCTGGAAGCGGAGCGAAGCTACAACAAGCTCGTGATTGTCGAAACTCAATTCAGCGGTTGTTCCGAGCATGACAGCTGCGTAGGTGTTCTCGAATTTCCCGCCCATCTCACGTAGGATGATGTTGCGCTTTTTGAGCATTCCGCCCTCGCTTTTAGGGCTCTGCACAGTCAGGACATCGCCCTGCTGTACCACTCTCATGATTTTTGTTTCCATAATTCTGTTTTGTTAAATAAATTACTTAATTACTCTTACTGAAAGAGAGGTTGAAACTCACGTTGAAACTGTACTTCCAAATGTGGAAAGAAAAATAAATGTTCATAAGTTTGAATGCAAGGCTTCACCTTCCTTTGAGGTTCGTTAGTTAGTAGCCCAACCTTGCCGAAGCTGATGCAAAGTTAGTACAAGGAAAATGGGGAATCAAGAAAAAGGGCGTTTTTGAAGGGGTGAAAAAGGCAAAATCGGAATCAATCGGAATCAATCGGAATCAATCGGAATATTTTGCAAGAATCAATCGGAATCAAAATATATCAATATAACGAAAAAACGGCAACAACCATCTTACAAGGATGATTGTTGCCGTATCATAAGATTTCCATTTTTATAAGCTTACAGGCAGGTTATTTCTTTGTCATTTCTTCATAAATCAGATTGCCTACCTTTTGATCCGCCTTCTTCCATCTACTGTGGAATGCTGGAAGAGGAGAGTAATTTTTGCCAGCGAAAGAATAACCATATAACTTTTTGGTCACGCCAGCAGCCATTTTATTGATAGCTTTGCTGTCAGTATAGGGCAGTGCTCCGATGCTTACCATGGCACGGATAAAGTCGGTGCATTTGGTGCCAGGGAGCACAGCTCCAAGTTCCATTCCGATAGCCATGAGCATTGCCACCTGTACGTTGCTCGACTGCCTGATAACCTTTGCTGCCTTCAAAAATTGCGACTGAGTGTTGAGTACTGTCTGGTCGCTCAGCGTAAACTGTGGCTTCAGAACTTGCTGCACAATCTTGGCAAAATGCTCAGGAACAGGGATGGAATCTTTGCCTTTTTGGCTCTCAGCTTCTTTCTTCTGCTGCACGATTATATCCAACTGCTGCTGCAATCTCTCCACCAACAGGATTGTCGCCATTACCTCATACATTTCCTGCCGGCTCAGATGCAAGTAGCGCAGTTTCGCCACGACAAACTCCTTGTCTACATCTTGCGCTCCGAATATGCCATTCGGCAAATTGTTCAGCCATTCCTTCAGCCTTTCCAGCTCTGCTCTTACCAGTTTTTCGGAAGCAAGGGAGAGTGGCACCTTGAAGTAGAACTCATCATAGAGCTTGTAGAAACTTTTAATGCCCGTTGAATAAAAGTTTCTGAGCCTTGCAAGCCTGTCCTCGAAGAATTGCAGCATCTCGCCGACGCTGTGTACCTGAGATACCAGTTCCTGCAGGCGTTTCTCGTACACCTTCAGGCGCAGTAGGGTGAAGCGGGGCAGTGATGGATTCTCTGCTATTATCTCTTTTACTTTATAGAGTATTTTTCCAAGATAACTGCAATCGCAGTCGCATACAGAAACCGCATGCATCTGTGTGAATTTCCCCAATCGCTGGATAAACTTTTTGATATTCTCAGAATTGTATTTCTTTTTCAGTATCATGTGTGCCAGTAATTCCAGCTGATGGTCTTCCTCCACAAATGGGATGGTGATATGAAAGGGAGAGGAGTCCAGGACTCTCGCCCTGTTCTTTTCGGATGATGCACCATCAGGGACATCTACATGCCCAGTCAGTGAAATATGACCTGCAATGCCTGTTACCTGCGCCTCCAGTGGACTACTGAGTTGTCCAAAGCTACAAGCCTCAAGCAAATCCATGGTGTTGTTTTCTGAAACATACCCCACCTTCCTGCATTCGTGGTAAACAGCAATGGCATGCGAACTGTAGATATTGTCCATTTCTCTCATCAGCATGACCTGACAAGGGAAAGTCAGCGAATCGATGAACTGTTCGGCTTTGGTTGTTTGCTCATCTTTGGTTGCGCCTTTCATTTGGAAACGAATTCCTGTAATCTCGAAAATCATAAATTTCGGTTTGTATAGTTATTATTTGACTCTCTCTTACTTATATTTCGATTAGCAAACAGCTCTATTGTCTTGACAGCAGGGGCGGTTGGAAAAAGGTATAAGTGGACGCAAATGTAATATAAAAAATTCAGAGTAAAGGGATGATTACAAACTTTAACACGAACTTTCTGGTAGTGTGGAAA